>Ga0116230_10000175_pt1 | contig 51085 bp, 40 predicted proteins | sample S1TSphfallax_3_FD_88678 | JGI IMG/M metagenome (GOLD analysis project Ga0116230, IMG submission 88678) | Host-associated microbial communities from peat moss isolated from Minnesota, USA - S1T2_Fd - Sphagnum fallax MG | ecosystem: Host-associated > Plants > Peat moss > Unclassified | place...
ATTCTGGCTAAAGGGCAAAGCCAGATATCTACTCACTTATCGCAATTAAAACAGGCGGGCTTACTGGAAGATCGCCGAACGGGCAAAAATATTTTCTACCGCCTTAAGACCGCGCGCGGGCCGGAGGGCAGGGCGGTCTTGCAGTTAGTGGCGCTTTTGAAGCAGGCGGCGGAAGAAATTCCGGAAGCGGAGCAGGACCGCAACGCGCTGCGGCTGGTGATGGCGAAACGGCGTGACCGTATGCGCTCTTACTTTGACGCCTTAGCCGGGCGGTTTGGGCGCGAATACCTTCCAGGACGGTCCTGGCAGGGGCTAGCGGAGGTGCTGCTGCGGCTGATGCCGGAAATGGTGGTCGCGGATTTGGGCGCGGGCGAAGGCACGTTTTCGCAACTGCTGGCGCTGCGCGCGAAAGAAGTGATTGCGGTGGACAATTCGGAAAAAATGGTGGAGTTTGGCGCGGCTCTGGCGCGCAAGCACAAGCTGAAGAACCTGAAATTCCGCATGGGCGATTTAGAAAGCCTGCCGATTGCCGACCAGGAAGTGGACCTGGCGTTTTTTTCGCAGGCGCTGCATCATGCGCAGCATCCGGAAAAAGCGGTGGCGGAGGCGGCGCGCATTTTGCGGCCCGGGGGAAGAATTGCCATTCTGGATTTGCAGCGGCACCAGTTTGAAGAGGCGCGCGAGCTGTATGCCGATGTGTGGCTGGGCTTTACGGAAGTGGAACTGCAGAGATTCCTGAAGAAAGCGGGATTCCGCAACATCTACACGGCGGTGGTGCATAGGGAAATGGAGCCGCCGTATTTTGAAACACTGTGCGCGCTGGCCGAACGGGCCTTTTAAAAAGACGAACGAACGGTGTAAACAATCGGGTTGTGGCAGAATGAAGTCGAAACCTGATATGCATGTCTACCTGCTTAGGCATGGAATTGCGGAAGACGAGCGGCCGGGAGTCAGCGATGCGGATCGCTCCCTGACACTGGATGGGCGGCGCAAGCTTCGCTATGTCCTGAAAAGCCTGGCGGAGGCCGGACAGAAGCCCACGCTGATTTTGAGCAGTCCTTATAAGCGGGCCATTCAGACGGCGGAGATTGCCGGCACGGTGCTGGGGTATGACGGAGAAATTTTGCGCACGAAGACCTTGCTGCCGGGCGGATCACCGGAACAGGTTTGGGAGGAAATTCGCGCGCACCGCGATGAAGAGGGCATTATGCTGGTGGGCCACAATCCGCTGTTTGATGCGCTGGGACCTTATCTGCTGGGCACGCCTTCCTTGCAAATGGATTTCAAAAAAGGGGCCATTCTGCGGGTGGACATTGAAGCGTTCGGGGCGCAGGCGCGCGGCATTTTGCGCTGGTACCTGATTTCGAAGTTATCAGCCGGACGCGACTAGCATTTTTCTCACCCACTATGATGGAGGGGAGATTTTTCCTGTTAATGCGCGCTGCATTCCTCAATTTCCTGTTCATTGTGACGGCTGGACTGACGCTGGCGGCCCATCAAATCAGCCCGGCTGAACCGAAGCCCGCGCCGCCCGCGAAAGCATCGCCCGGGCAGGTGGGTTCGGGGCAGGCGGAAGAGCGGCAGGTGGCGGTGCCGGAAAGCGTCGCGCCGCTGAACGTGGCCGAGATCAACCAGATGCCAGTGCCCACGCCGATTGAGTTCCAGTCGAAAGGGCTGGATTATGAGGCGCTCACCAGGGATGGCGTGACGGTGATGTTCGCCACCTTGCCGCCGCGCGTGAAAGACTTCAGCATTATTCAGATTGCGGTGACCAACGGTTCGCCGGTTTCGTGGACGGTGAAGCCGGGGGATTTCGCGTTTATTCGGGAGGATGGCACGGTGCTGCTGTCGGCTTCGGCTGATTATGTGGTGGAATCGCTGCTGGAAAAAGCCAGCCGCATGGATGTGATTAAGCTCCAGAATTTGTATGAGAACACGATTTACGCGCTGCAAAATTTTCGCTCGACGAATGGCTATGAACAGCGGAGAGAGGCGGCGCAGGCGCAATTTGTGAACCGCGGCATCAAGGCAGCGGCGGCGGCTTCGGCCATCACGTTTGTGCCGACGAAATTGCGGTCGGGCGACAGCACGGACGGGGCGGTGTTTTTTCCCAACCGCGGCAAGGAGAAAAGCCTGGGCGCGGGACGGCTGGTGGTCCGCACGTGCGGGCAGATTTTTTTGTTTCAGCTTTACGCGGAATTGAAGGAACACAAGTGATTGATCTTCATTCGCACACCAACGAATCAGACGGGAGCCTGACGCCGAAAGAATTGATCGATTTGGCGCTGCGCACGGGCCTGGAAGCGCTGGCGATTACCGACCATGACACATTCAGCGGGTATGAAAAAGCTTTGCCGCTGGCGCAGGCGGCGGGGCTGGATCTGGTTCATGGCATCGAATTGAATTCGCGCGTGTCGGTGAACGGCGCGCGTTATGCGCACATTCTGGCTTATTTTGTGTCGCATGCGCCGGGGTCGGAGTTTGTTTCCTGGCTGAGCGAGACGCGGCGCGAGCGGGCTGAACGGAACGAGAAACTGGCCGCTTCACTGCGCGCCAATGGCGTGGAGATCACGCTGGCGGATGTGGAGAAAAAGGGCCGCAGCTTGACGGGGCGGCCGCATTTTGCGCGCGTGCTGGTAGAGAAGGGTTACGCAAAATCGCTGGAGGACGCGTTTCAGCGGTATCTGGGCGAGGAAGCCCCGAGCTATGTGCATCGCGAGAGCCTGACGACGGCGGAAACCGTGGCGCTGGTGCGAGCGGGCGGCGGCATTCCGGTGGTGGCGCATCCGATCCGGCTGGCAATGGATCGCGCGGCGGAACGCGCTTTTTTGGAGGAGGCGAAGGCGGCGGGATTGCTGGGGCTGGAGGTTTATCATTCGGAGCATTCGCCGGCTCTGCAGCAGTATTATTTGGGGTTGGCTCATGAATTGGGCTTGTTGCCCACGGGCGGGTCTGATTATCATGGGCCCAGCGTGAAGCCGGATATTGAATTGGGCACGGGGCGGAAAGGGAATGTTTCGGTTCCGCTGGCGTTTTTGACTGGGCTGCGCGCGTTTTAGCTTTACAATTCCACACAACTTCGGAATGCGCTTGCTGATTTACTGAAATCATGAAGGCTGTTTTTTTGGTTTTGATGATGGCGGTTTCTGGTCTTGCACAGGAGAGAGTGGAGCTTGTGTTTAGCGGCGGGCATGACACTGATCCGCGCGACCATGGCCGGCCGGTGGTGCTGATTGCCGCGGCGCTTGGTGTTTCGGCTGATGTTTTTCGTGAAGCCTTCAGCCATGTGACGCCGGCACCTGGCGGCACCGAACCGGTTCCTGGACAGCGCGAGCGGAACAAAGAGGCCCTGCTGAAGGCGCTTGGTCCTTATGGCGTCACGAACGAACGGCTGAACCAGGTTTCCGATTATTACCGCTACAGCCGCGAGCGCGGTGATGAGTTATGGAAGGCGACACCGGCGGCGGGTTATGCCACGCTGCGGGATGGCGTAGTGACTGGGTTTGTCATTACGAATGCCGGGGCGGGTTACACGTCCGAGCCGGCTGTTTCGGTGGCGGGGCGCACTGGAATCAAGATCAGGGTGAAGCTAGGGTTTGGGGCGGATTTGAAGAAGAATGGGTCGGTGAAGGAATTGCGGGTGGAAGACGGGTTGTGAACGGCGGCGCTATGTGTGGTCTCTTCAAGCGAACTTTCCGGATCGAACATTAGAGATGAGCCTGTTGTAGATGCGCCTATCTATACTTCGACAAAGTCGAAGATTAGGAAAAGCGGCTCACAAAGCGTTTCGACCAAAAGTTCCAGGTACCGCTCTGCGACAGCCCGGTTAGCCGATCCGGCGGCACGGGGTTGCGCGGTGTAGTTGCCCCGCTGATTTCGCTCTCTGAGGCGTTAGAATGTGGGGCAAGCGGAAGCGCCTGCCCCACCCAATTTGTGGTTAGAACTGATAGCGGATGGCCATCTGGACGATGCGCGGGTTGCCGGCGGTGGAAATCACTCCGAAGGTGGAAGTTCCGAAAGTGGTGCCGGGATTGCCGAATTGCGTGTGGTTGGTGGAATTGAAGGCTTCCAGCCGGATTTCCATGTGCTGGCGCTCTGTGAAGACAAACTGCTTGGCCAGGCTGAGATCCAGATTGAAGAGGCCGGGGCCGAGCGCGACGTCGCGGCTGGCGTCACCCGGCGTGTTGAGCGTTTGCACCTGGAAGGCCGAGACGTTCAGGAAGTCGTTGCGGTTCACTTCCGGGCTGATGCCGGATTGGGGGTTGCCGACCAGGTTGGGGCGCAGCGTCCCGCCGTTCAAGCTGTAGAACGAATAGCTCTGGTTGGTGAGCGGGTTGATGCCAGTGCTGGAGAGCGTCACGTTCAGCGGCAGGCCGGTGCGCCAGGTGAGAATGTTGCCGATGCGCCAGCCGCCCAGGAAACCGTCGACCACTTTGTTCCAGCTTGCGCCGAAATGCTGGCCGTGGCCGAAGGGCAGAGCGTAGACGTTCGAAAAGACCAGGTTTTGGCGCGGGGTTTGCGCTTGCGGGCCTTGTTCCAGATTGAAGTCGGCCCCAATTTGCGGGGTGGTATTTGCGCCCCATGCGCCGGCTTCGTCGATGGCGCTGGCGTAGGTGTAAGACAGCAGCGTGTACCAGCCGCCGGTGAAGCGCTTGTCGAACTTCACCTGGAGCGCGTTGTACCAGGAGCGCGCCACTTGGGAGCCGACCGTGATGCCGCTCCATTCCGGGTACGGGCGGTTGGCGGCGACGCTGCCATCCAGGCCGAACGGAACCTGGTTGCCGGCGTTTTCGGCGAATTCGCGGTAGCCGCGGTTGCCCACATAGGCCAGTTCCAGCGTGGATTTGAGCGGAAGTTGATACTGCACGGCGATGTTGAACTGCTCAATGAGCGGGGCGCGGTAATCGGGCTGGCGGGCGGTCAGCGAAATGGTGGTGGTGTTGTAGCTGCTGAAAATATTGGCCGGCACGGCCTGGGAAAGCAGCAGCGGGGCTGGCCCCTTGCCCACTTCGGTCAAGTTCACCGACAGCAAATTCGGCGGATTGGCGGCCAGATCCACGTCCGATCCGGAGATGTCTTCGCCGGAATAGAAGATGCCGTAACCGCCGCGCACCACCAGCTTATTGGGGATGGCCTGATAGGCCAGACCGACGCGCGGGCCAAAATCCAGGTGGTCTGGATGGACCATGTAATCGGTGGGGCTGTTGCCGTAAATCAACTGGCCGGTTTGGAAGTTGAATCCAATATTGTGGTAAGCGCCGGTGCCGTAAAACGGCGTTTCGTATTCCCAGCGCAGGCCCAGATTCAGGGTAAGGTTTTTGCTGACTTTCCAGTCGTCCTGAACGTAGCTGGCGTAGGCTTTCTGCAGAATGGTTTCCACTTCCTGGGTGTTGGTGGTGAGGTTGTAGACTTCGCCGGTCAGCATGTCCGCCAGAGATTCGCCGGTGAAGTTGCCGTTGAAATCATATTCCGGGGTGGTGCGGTCGGAGTTCAGATTGGTGTTGCTCTTCTGGCGGGTTTCAAAACCCATGCGGATGTCGTGCTGGCCGCGGATGATGGACAGATTGTCCAGCACCTGATAGAGGTTCGGCTTCTGGTATTGCGGGCGGAAGTTGCGCGTTCCCAAGTCGTTATAGTTGGTGGGATTGATGAGCGGCAGGCCGCCGTTGCTGGGCGAGAGAGAGGCCGAGGGAATATTGAAGCCGAAGGCGGTTGCGCCTTCGCCGCCGACGGATGGATTAGTGAAGTTGGCGTTGGTGCTGGTGTAGCCAAAGCGCAGGGCGTTGACGATGGCGGGCGTGAAAATGTGATTCCAGCTTCCGCCGTAGCTCTGGTTGGTGTTGAACGCGCCGCCCTGGTTGCCCGAGCCATCGGCCAGGCCGGGGAAGATGCCGGAGTTGAAGATATCCTGGCGCGAATAGCTGAAGCGCAGCGAGAGATTGTCTTTGTCGCTGATGGTGTAGTCGCCCTTGATGTCGCCCTTGTGATCGTGCTCGGTGCCGGGGGCCTGGATGGAGTAGTTGTTGATGGTCTGGCCGCTGGATGCGACCGTGCCGGTGATGTTGGCGGCGGGGTAGAGGGCCAGCAGTTTCACGCCCAGCGGGTCCATCAGGGAAGCGGGAACGGTGTTGCCTGGGAGCGGAGTTTTCGTTCCGGGATAGTAAATGGTGCGGTAGAAGATGCCTTCATGCTCGGCGGCGGTGGGCACGGTTTCGATAAAAGGAGTGCTGTAGGATTCGCGGAAGCCTTCATAATCGACGAAGAAGAAGAGCTTGTTCTTGACGATGGGCCCGCCCAGCGTGCCGCCGAATTGATTCCAGCTCAGGTTGGATTTGGGCGCTCCGGCGAGGTTGGATGCCCAGGCGTTGGCCGCAAAAAGCGAGTCGCGATTGTAATACCAGGTGGAACCGTGAAAGGAATTGGTTCCCGATTTCAGCACCACGTTGACCACCGCGCCGGCCGAACGGCCAAATTCGGCGGAGAAGCTGTTGGTTTGCACCTTGAATTCGGCAATGGCATCGGGCGAGGGCGAAACAACCTGCGCCGAGAGAGATTGCGCGTTGTTGGTGCCCTGGTTGTTATCCACGCCATCCAGAATGAAATTGTTTTGCGTCTGGTAATTGCCGTTCACGGTGAACCAGCCGACGCCGCGCGTGGTGCTGTTGTCCATGGTGCTGTCGGTTGCGCCTGGAACCAGAAGCGCGAGCTGAGTGTAGCGGCGCGCGGCCAGCGGAAGATCCACGGCGACTGTGCCCTGAATGACTTGGCCCAGCGAGCCTTGCTCGGATTGAATAATGTTGGCTGAATCGGAAACTTCGACGGTGGAGGAAACGGAGGCCACCTGCATGGAGACCTTGACGAGCTTGTTCTGGTTCACGTCGAGGGACAGATCATTGACGTGGGTGGTGCCGAAACCGGGCTTATCCACATCCAGCCGGTAAGTGCCTCCGCTGACGGGCGAAAAGGTCACATAGCCGTCAGAATCGGTGGTGCGCGAGACGGCAACGGAAGTGCCGACATTAATAAGGTGCACGACGGCACCGGCAATCTGCGCCTGGCTGGCATCCGTCACAAAAACGCGGATTGCGCCGGAATCAGTCTGGGCAACGGCGGCACAACAGGCCAAAAGAATCGTTAGTATGAGTCGTTTTATCATTTGTTTTTGTTTTCCTGCATGAAAGTCCTGAGTTGTTCGTACTGGTCGGTGGCGATGAGATCGACACCGGCGTCGAGAGCGGCCTTCCAGCGCGCCTGAACGCGCGCGAGGCTGCCGAAGTTGTAGCCCGCACCCCAGCCTTGATCGTCAGCGGGCGCAAAACCGTCGAGGGTGTAGAAGCGAATCCAGAAGCCCTGGCTGTGGGCGTAATCGACCAGGGCACGCAGGCGGGCGGCGCTGGCCGGAGTCCAGTCACCCGCGTTGCGCTGGCCGCCTTCCTCCACTTCCGCCCATGAATTGTTCCACCAGCGGCGGAAGTTTGTGGGCCGGCCGGTCAGCAGCTTTTCGGGAGGAAGCGTGGCGTAGAGATGCGCGCGTTCCTGGCGTGTTCCGGTTTCAATGGGAGCGGTGGGCGTGGAGCCGAAGAGCCGCAGGCGCGTGCCTTTTGGCAGGTCGCGGAAGAAGACCTGATCCTGAATGTCGGCGTCTTCGGTGAGCACCAGGAGCGGCTTGGCATCGAGCGGCGCAAGCCGGTATGGATCGGAAGTGGCCGCCGCCGTGGTGATCCAGTCCTGATATTCGCCCAGCTCATCCCAGACGGCGCGCAGCAGAGTGGGGTCGAGAGACTTGAAGTCGAAGTGGAGAACGATCAGCGGCCAGCGCGCGCGGTCGTTGTCTTTCAGCGCCTTCTCGACAATGGGGCGGACGCGCTCAAAAAAGTAGTCGCGCAGCGTGGGCTCGGTGCCATTGGTTTTCGGCGTGTGCGTGACCACGGGGCGGCCTTTTCCAGTGGCGGGATCGACGCCCCAGGCGATGTCTTGCTCTATGCCGACGGGGAAGCCGGTTGCAAGCGCGCGGTCGATGCGGTCTTTCCACTTGCCGTCGTAGGGATAGCAGTTGTGAGCATCCAGGACGGGATGGTTGTGATTCAGAAATGCGAGCGGGGCGGTTTGCGCGCACAACTCGAGTACACTGGCCAGAAAAAACAGCAGGATCAATTTCATGAACCAGCAGGTTAGCGGCTCAATGTTATGTCAGGATTTCGAGAGAATGACGATGGAATGACGCAAGTTACTGAAAAAATACGGGGATTTACTCGTCGCGCAAGGCGATGGCTGGGTCAATTCTGGAAGCCCGGACCGCCGGAATGGTCGCGGCCAGGAAACCGACGACGGCGAGAATGGCCACGGAAGAAGCCATCACCATCGGATCGGTCGCGGTCACGCCGAACAGTTTGCTTTCTATGAGACGTGTCAGAAAATACGCGGCGAGGAGACCCGCGCCGAGGCCGCACGAGACCATCCAGATGGTTTCGCGCCCAATCATTCTGACGACGTCGCCGGTGCCCGCGCCAATCGCCATGCGGACGCCAATTTCGCTGGTGCGCTGGGAGACGCCGTAAGCGAGAATTCCATAAATGCCGATGGCTGCCAAAGCGAGCGCGAGGCCGCCGAACAGCGTGACCAGATTCGCCACCAAGCGCTCCTGATCCAGTTGCTCATCAATGGAGCGCGTCAGATAGCGCGTTTCTACTTCGAGATTTGGCTCCATCCAGAGCACCACGCTTTTCATTTGCGTCAGCGCGGTGCCGCCTTCGGTGGCCAGCCGCACCTCATAATGAGCGCGCGTTTCTTCGCCCCCGAATGTCCCCTGAAAATAGGCGGTGAACACGCGGGGGTCCACCTTTTCGCGCAGGGAATGATCGCGCGAATTCTTCGCCACACCGACTATTTCAAAGACGGTTTTGGCGTCGCCGAACTGGTCGGTCACATGCTTGCCGATGGGATTGCGTCCGGCGAAAAATTTCTTGGCAAAAGCGTCATTGATGACGCAGACCGGAGTGCTTTTCGGCGTGTCGCGTTCCTGGATATCGCGCCCTTGCAGCAGCCCGATACCCAGCGCTGAAAAATATCCGGGACCGACTGAGTCAAAGCGCGAACCTTTATCTTCTTTGCCGCTGGCGGTGTAGCCTTCCACCTGCACTTCATCGGCTGACTCGCTGCCGCTGAACAATCCGTTCATGGAATACGTGACCGACTTCACGCCCGGAACGCTGCGCAGCTTATCTTGAATATTTCGGAAGAGAATCCCCCTGGCTTCGTCTTTGTAATTCGCGGCGTTGGCATCCACGTCCAGCATGGCCAGATGATCGCGTTGATAGCCCAAATCCACATTCTGGAGATTCATGAGGGTGCGCAAGAACAGCCCGGCGCCGACCAGGAGAATGAGCGACAGCGCCACTTGCGCGGCGACGAAAAGGCGTCCGGCGGCGAGCCTTCCGCGGGAAGAGGTCATCCCGCGGCCGCCTTCGCGCAGCGTGCTGATGAGCTGGGTTTGGGCAGCGCGCAGGGATGGCAGCAGACTGCAAATGAGCGTGGTCAAAACCGCCACGCCGCCGGTGAACAGCAGCACGCGCCAGTTGATGGAAACATCGAGATAAATCGCGCTCTTGCCGCTGGAGGCCATGCGCAGCAACAGCGGGGTAATCGCCTGGGAAAGCAGCAGTCCGGCGATGGCACCAAGTGCAGAGAGCAGCAGACCCTCGGTAAACAACTGCCGCGCCACGCGAAACTTGGTCGCGCCCAGCGCCAGCCGGACGGTAATTTCGCGCTGACGGGCATTGGCGCGCGCCAGCAGGAGGTTCGAAAGATTCGCGCAGCAAATGAGCAGCACCGCGCCGACGGCGGCAAAGATCACGTATAAGGACTCAGCAAATTTCGTCCGCAGGCCGGATGCGCCGGTGGAAGCCGGTCTCAGCTTTAACCGCTGGTCCATTAATTGCTTCCTCACTTCCGGCGAAAGCGATTGATAGCTCTGCTCCAGCGAAGCCTTGAAAATGGCATTGGCCTGGGTCTGCGCCGCAGCCAGATTCGACCCTGGCTTGAGCCGCCCGAACACATGCAGCCACATCACTTTTTCCGTAGGATCGGGCCGGGGATGCAGAAAATCAATTCCTGGCGCCACCTGCATTTGCATGGTGACCGGAACCCAGAAATCGGGATTTTGGCCGACATTTTCGCCGGCAAAGCCGCGCGGCGCGACGCCAATCACGTCAAAAGCGGTTTTCTGAATCAGCAGCGTTTTGCCAATCACGCCTGGATCGCGGCCGAAACGCCGCGCCCAATAATCGTCGCTCAGCACCACATAGGGCGCTGAGGCCAATTGCCGGTCCACGGATTCGTCAAAAAATCTGCCCGCTTGCGGATGCAATCCCAGCACGGAAAAATAAGCGCCGGAGACCATTTTGCCGCGCGCTTCTTCATTGCCTGCGCCGAGACGGACATGCAGCTTGCGCAATTGGCTTTCGACCGCAAAAAGACCCTGCATGGCGTCCATGTGGCGCAGGTCTTCAAATTCGTCCCAGGTCAGCATGCCGCGTTCGCCGCTGCTGTTTCCCCGGCTCACGCCGGATTCAGCCGGATCGTTAAACAAAACCAGCATGGCTGGATCGTCCACGGGGAGGGTTTTATAAAGAGCGCTGTAGAGGAGGCTGAAAAGGGCGGTGTTTGCGCCAATGCCCAGCGCCAGTGAGAGCACCGCCACGATGAGGAATCCGGGCGTCTTGCATAAATTTCGCCAGCCGTAATGAAGATCTTGCAGAAACGACATTGCCGCTAATTATGCACTCTGATTGCCACCCGCCAAATAGCTGCAAACACTAGGCCGCTAAGAGGCGCCGGCCCGCCGAAGTGTTCACAAATGGGATTTGGATGGCCGCTTAGGCGCTGGCTTGGTTCAAGATCTCGATGCTCTCGGCGGGCAAGAGCAGTTCCGCCGAACCCAAAATATCGCGCAATTGCTCGAGGCTGGTGGCGCTGACGATTGGCGCGGTAATGCTGGGGCGCGCCATCAACCAGGCTAGCGCGACCCTGGCCGAGGTGGTTCCGTGCTCACGGGCGACGGCGGCCAGAGCGGACAGAATCTTCTCACCACGGGCGTCAAAATAGCTGCTGAGCGCTGCGGCCCGTTTCGCGATCGCCGCCTCTTCCTTCGATTTGTATTTGCCGGTCAGAAAGCCCGAGGCCAGGGAGTAATAAGGAATGACGCCTAATTCCATTTGCTGGCACAGCGGCTCCAGTTCGGCTTCAAAGGGCTGGCGGTCGTAGAGGTTGTAGCGCGGCTGCAGGCTCTCATAGCGCGGATAGCCCAGGCGCTCACTGATATGCAGCGCCTCTGACAGCCGCGCCCGCGAATAATTCGAAGCGCCAATGACGCGCACTTTGCCTTCCTTCACCAAGCGGGAATAAGCGTCGAGCGTTTCTTCCAGGTTCGTGTCGGGATCATCTTTATGCGACTGATAAAGATCAATGTAATCGGTCTGCAAGCGCTGCAGCGAGGCGTCAACGGCTTTGAAAATATAGTCGCGCGACAGGCCTTTTTTGTCGGGCGCAAGCTCCATACCGACCTTGGTCGCAATGATCACTTGGCTGCGCTTGCCGCTGTGCTTCAGCCATTTGCCGATGATGGCTTCCGATTCGCCGCCGCTGTTGCCTGCGGCCCATTTCGAATAAACGTCGGCGGTGTCAATAAAGTTGAAGCCCGCTCCGGCAAATTCGTCGAGGAGGCGAAACGAAGTCGCCTCGTCCGCCGTCCAGCCAAACACATTGCCGCCAAACATGAGCGGCGCCACTTCCAATTCCGATTTTCCCAGTTTTCGTTTTGTCATTCCAGCCTAAACGGTTGGATGCCTGAAGCGAAAAATTGTCGCCGCACAAAATTACGCGCGTGCCGCCATGGCCTGAGGAAGTTCCGCAGCATCAATTTCGGCCAGCTTTGCCTTGGCTTGCTCCACGGCCTCGTCCCAGGTGTCGCAGAGAATAAAGCACTTATACTTGCCGTATCCTTCCAAGATCCAGTAAACATATCCGACCTCGGATTTGGTCCGCTTGATGCTGAAATTGCGCGCGGCGTCTTTTTTGGGCGCCAAAGGCGATGGCGCTTCCACTGTCAGTTGCGGGACTGCCTCCGGCACCGCCACGTCAGAGGATTTTTTCTCGCTCTCGCTCCGGCGCGACCGCCGGTTCGGATTTTGCAGCAGCACTTCCGCTGCCGCCAGAACGCCGACTGCCAACACGGCCACCCCGGCTGCTATCAGCAAGCCGCCCAATAAATTCTTCATGCCAGCCTCTGATCTAAGATACTTCCGTTAATTCGAGCCACGAAGTACCAGCGGTACTCTCAAGGTGTTTAATAGTGAAAGCAATTCCGCGCCAACGGCGTCAGGCGCTTGCATCGCGTCCAAGGCAAAATACTGCCGGGTTTTGTAGAACGCGACCAGATCCATAGTTTTGCCCTGGTAAATGCGCATCCGTTCGCGTATGGTTTCTGGATTGTCATCGCTGCGCCGCACCAGCGGGGTGTTATCCACTTCGCAGACCATGTCTTTTCCGTACACGTCGAATTCAGCGCTATAAATATGACCGCAGACGGGGCATTGGCGGCGCTGGCTCAGGCGTTCAATCACGGCTTCTTGCGAGACGACAAAATCAAAGACGATGGGCTCTTCCAGCCCGTGCCCGGTTAAAAACTCGCTGAGAAAGCGCGCCTGTTCGATGGTTCGCGGATAGCCGTCCAGGATGCAGCCTTTCTGGCAATCTTCGCCGGCGAGCAGCTTCGCCACCACTTCATTCATCAAATCGTCATGCACCAGCAGTCCCGCGTGCAGCAGGCTGGCCACCTGCTCGCCCAATTCCGAGCCCGAATCCGATTCACGGCGCAGCAATTCGCCCGTGGAAATGGCCGTGAGGCCGGTCTCGCGTGCCAGTTTCGCCGCCTGGGTCCCCTTCCCTGATCCCGGAGGACCCAATAAGATGACAATGACCGCCGCTTTCTTCATGACATTCCAGTGTGTAATACGCAGCCTATGTCCGGCAAGACCCCCGCTCGCGCCAGGGGCCTACAGGCCGTAATTGCTGGTATCATCTAAGTTAGAGATTCTATGAGCGTTCCTGCCTCGCAAATGTGGACTGTTGCTTCCTACGTCCTGAAGCAAAAACTGGCTGGCCGAAAGCAATATCCGCTGGTTCTAATGCTGGAACCGCTGTTCCGCTGCAACCTGGCGTGCGCGGGCTGCGGCAAAATTCAGTACCCGGCGCACGTGTTGAAACGGCAGCTCACGCCGGAAGAATGTTTCCGGGCGGTGGATGAATGCGGCGCTCCGATGGTTTCCATCCCCGGTGGCGAACCGCTGATGCACCCGCAGATCGGCGAGATTGTGGAAGGGCTGGTGGCGCGCAAGAAATATATTTATCTGTGCACCAACGCGCTGCTGCTGGAAGAAAAAATTCATCTTTTTACGCCCAGCAAGTACCTTAGTTTCTCCGTACATATGGATGGCGAGCGCGAACATCACGATTTCTCAGTCTGCCGCGAGGGCGGATACGATATTGCGCTTAAAGGCATTAAGCTGGCGGTGGAGAAGGGCTTCCGCGTCACGACAAACACAACGCTTTTCGATGGCGCCGACCCCAACAGCGTCCGCCGCTTCTTCGATGAAATGATGGATGCTGGCGTGGAAAGCATGATGCTGTCGCCCGGTTATTCCTACGACAAAGCTCCCGACCAGCAGCATTTCCTGGGGCGCGCCCGCATCCGGCGCTTGTTTCGCGCGATTCTTTCGAACCGCAAATCTAACTGGCAATTTAACGCTTCGCCGCTGTTTAGCGAATTCCTGATGGGTCATCGGAATTTGACCTGCACTCCCTGGGGCATGCCTACCTACAACGTCTTTGGCTGGCAGAAACCTTGCTATCTGTTGCAGGACGGTTATGCCGACAGTTTTAGCGAACTGCTGGCGGAAACGAATTGGGCGAATTACGGCACGGAGTCGGGCAATCCGAAGTGCGCCAATTGCATGGTGCATAGCGGATATGAAGCGTCGTCCATTGATTATGCTTTCGGCTCCTTTAAAGGGCTAATGGCGATGGCCAAGGCTTACTTGTTCACGAAATATGAGGACAAGGATGCCCTCGCGCTGCTGAATGAACCGGTAAATCCGGTGCATTCTTATAATCCGCTGGTACAGATTAAGCAATCGGAAGGGTCGCAGGCATGAGCACGTCCGCCGTCAATCCAGATGACCTGGAAGTTGTTCCCGGGTTCGGCCATGAACAGTTGCAGGGCTGGGTGCCTTCGCTGACGAACGAGAACGAATTGCGCGAAGCTCTGGAAAAGGCCTTTGATTATCGGGGCGATATCACGCTGACACGGAAAGATGGAGCGGTGATTGAAGGCTATCTTTATGACCGGCTTTCCGGCGCGACTTTGCAGCAATCGCTGGTGCGGATATTGCCGCAAGACGGCAGCCCGAGGGTGAGCGTTCCTTATTCGGAGATTTCCGCGCTGGCTTTTAGCGGCCGCGATACGGCGGCCGGGAAAAGCTGGGAAGCTTGGGTGCAAAAATATTGGGAGAAGAAGGCTGAGATTATAAGGTAAATCCTGTGGTTTTTTTAAGCGTGGGTTGGTGTTATGATTGTGATGCAAGGCGATATATTGAGGTTATGAATGCACCTGAACTGATCAGACATGCCATTCTCGGACTTTGGGTCGCAGTCCTTGTCGGACTTTTCATTCTTCGTTTTAACACAAAAAAGGTCAGCCCGACAGTTCTGCGTTACATGGCCTACTTAGGGCATACTGATCCCGAAAACCCGCTGAATCCTTCTGCTTCGGTTGCGTCTTCCGCTTCCATTGCGACCGCCTACCGAAATACTGCTGCAAAGAGCACCACAGCGCGCTAATCTCCGTGATTGTGCATAATCCGGTTTAGTAATAGTTCAGCGCAGATTCCAACCTCAAACGGAATCAGGCGGTCCACTCCAGAATCTTTTCATGCCTTGCGCCCACGGCAAGAGCGTAGCGCCCAGAACCACGGCCACGCGCGCCAGCCAGAATCCCGTCTTCCGGTAATAATCTGGCACATTCTCGTTCCTCCGGTAGGAGTTGACCGCCAGAATCGCCTCTCCCAGGAGACTTCCGGCAGCAGCAATCGCCATGGAGTGGGCTGATGCCGCAAATTCAACCCTGCCCAAAACCCTTCCGATGGCATAAAAGAGAGTATACCCATCAACCACCCACCCCCATTCCACATGGGTTTCGCAAACGCGGTCAAAGTACCATAAGAGTATCGGTCCGCACCTTTTTCCCGGACTGCCCACAAGGCAAAGGATTTAAATTGGACAAGCTGGCGCAAAACATACAAGAAGCATTTCTAAATAACGCTCGCAAAGACAAGACTTTCCTGACTATTTACCTGATGAGCGGCGTGAAGCTCTCCGGCCGCATCAAGAGCTTCGACAAGTACTCGGTTGTGCTCGAAACCAATAATCAGGAACAGCTCATTTTCAAGCACGCCATTTCCACCGTGGTGATGTCGAAACCGCTTGCCGCACCGGCGCATGCTGCCGCCGCACCCGCCAGCCCCGGCGCTCCGCTGCCCACGCACGATTACGAAGAAGACAATCCCTCCTAAGTGCCCCCATCCTCTGTCGCTGAAAGAACGCTGATTGTCGGCATCGAGGTAACGACCCGGAGCCGCAATGCCGCCATCCCTGAGTTTGAAGCCGGCGTCGACGAATCGCTAGAGGAACTGGCCACGCTCACCGAAGGCGCCGGGGGCCTGGTTGTCGACCGGATTTCGCAATCGCGGCCGGCCATTGATTCGGCCACGCTGCTGGGTTCCGGCAAGGTGGACGAGATCAGCCAGCGCGTCCACGCGGACAAAATCGACCTGGTCATTTTTGACCATGAACTGACCCCCACCCAGTTGCGCAACCTGGAAAAGCGCCTGCAAGTCAAGATTTTGGACCGCAACCAGCTCATTCTGGACATTTTCGCCAGCCGCGCCCGCACGAGCGAAGGCCAGTTGCAAGTGGAACTGGCGCAGTTGAATTACCTGTTGCCGCGCCTGTCCGGCCGGGGCACGCAAATGTCGCGACTGGGCGGCGGCATCGGCACGCGCGGGCCTGGTGAAACGCAGCTTGAAACCGACCGCCGCCGCATCGGCGCGCGCATCGCCAAGCTGAAAGCCGACATTGAACGCGTGCGCGCCACGCGCGGCGTCCAGCGTTCGCAGCGCCAAGCAGTTCCGCTGTCGACAATCGGCCTGGTGGGCTACACCAACGCAGGCAAGTCTACCCTTTTTAACCGGCTCACCGGCGCGGGCGTTCTGGCGGACGCGCGCATGTTCGCCACGCTTGACCCGACGGTGCGCCAGATCAAGCTTCCGTCGCAGCGCCGCGTGCTGCTCAGTGACACAGTGGGTTTCATCCGCAACCTGCCCACCACGCTGGTGGACGCGTTTCGCGCCACGCTCGAAGAAGTCACCGCCGCCGCCCTACTGCTGCATGTTGTGGATGTGTCCTCGCCGGTGGCAGCCGAACAGGCCCAGCACGTCATGAAAGTTCTGGCCGAAATCGGCGCGGAAACCACGCCGCAAGTGCTGGTGCTGAACAAATCCGACCAGCTTCCCGAACTGGACCGGCAGCAGGACCCGGCCACTGTGACGCATCGACTGCTGGGCGAAACCGCGCGCCAATCCAACACCGGCGCAGCCTTTATTTCCGCGCGCGACGGCACTGGCCTTGAGGCCTTGCGCGTCTTGATTGATCAGCGTTTGGTTCAGGACCCCGTGGCGCGCCAAAAATTTCGGCTGCCCTTGGGCGAAGGGCGAGCGCTGCATTTGCTGCATGACCGCGCCGCCATCATCTCCAAGCATTACGAAGAAACCTGCTGCGAAGTGGTGGCCGACGCGCCGCTCTCCATTCGCAACCGCTTGGCCGAATTCGCCGTAGCCGATTGAACATTCCAAAGGCATCGTCCGTAGATGGAGCAGGAGCACTTATGAAATCCGCCGCACTCAGCTTTGCCATTCTTTTCTTGCTATCGTCCTGTGACTTCTCCAGCCGTGAGACGCCTGGCCCGCTGGTGGACCAGCCGGTCAGCATTGACGCGGGCACGGCTGACCGGGCAAACGTGGAACTCGACATGCGCGCTGGCGAACTTCGGCTGTCCGGCGGCGCAAGCAAGCTACTGGAAGGCACGCTCGAATACAACGCCACCCGCTACAAGCCGCGCGTCACCAGCAGCATCAACGGTGAGCACGCCACTATTACCGTGAACCAGCCCGACGGAAGCGGCGGCACCAGCAATTGGGGCGGCAAAGCCAAGAACACCTGGGATCTGCAACTCTCCAACAAAACCTTGCTCGACCTGGGCATCAACTGCGGCGCGGGACAGGCCAAGCTAAACCTGGGCGACGTTCTGCTGCGCAGCCTGCAGGTCCACATCGGAGTGGGCCAGGTGGACCTCGATCTCAGCGGCAAGCCGGCGCACGATTACGAAGTCACCATCCAAGGCGGCGTCGGCCAGGCAACCGTGCATTTGCCTGAAGGCGTCGGCGTGTACGCCAGCGCCCATGGCGGCATCGGCAGCATCAACGTCACGGGCTTGCAAAAAGACGGCGACCACTGGCAAAACGACCTTTACGACAAAGCCAAAGTTAACGTGCGCATTGAAGTAAACGGCGGCATCGGCGAGATTCGCCTGATCGGCTAACGCTGGGTCTGGCGGTAAATTCGGACTGCCGCTTCATGTTCGGCAATAGTAGACGAAAAACGGTGCGAGCCTGAGCCATCGCCCTTCGCCACAAAATACAGCGCCTTTGTTTCGGCTGGATGCAAGGCCGCCTTCAAACAATCCGCGCCCGGATTGGCAATCGGTCCTGGCGGCAGACCCGCATGCGCATACGTGTTATAGGCATTTTTGCTCGCCAAATCGGACTTATAAATGGTGCCGCGATAGCGATTCTCCACCAGCGCGGCGTAAACCGTTGTGGGGTCGCATTGCAGGGGCATGTGGAGCCGGAGCCGCGCCTCAAAAACCGCCGCAACCAAGGGCCGCTCGGCTGGAATGGCCGTTTCTTTCTCCACCAGCGAGGCCAGTGTGACCACATGGTGGACATCCTTATTGGGCCCGTGAATCCCTTTCCATTGGCGGCGGAACTCGTCGGTCATCTGGCGGCATAAATCCTTTGCCTTGGTCGTATGCGTGACGCGATAAGTGGAGGGAAACAGATATCCCTCCAAAGACGGCGCAACCGGATCCAAATCCTGAATCATGGCAGGATCGCGCGCGGCGAGAAGAAAATCCGCAGGCTTGATCGTGTCGGTGCGCCCCAGCAGCGTGGCAATATCGAACATGCTGCTGCCTTCGGGCACGGTTACTTCCTCATAGAACACTTGGCCCAGGCGAATTTTGTCGAACACCTGCCAGGCCGAGAGCGTGCCGGAAAACTCATACTCGCCAGCCTGCAGTTTCGATCCGGGCTGCAGCGCGCGCACCGCCAGCAGCGCATAGGGCGAGCGGATGACGCCTTCCTCGGCTAACTGGTTAGCGATGGTGCGTGTGGAGGTGCCACGGCTGATATCGACAAATACGTCTTCGGCCACCGCAAACGGCGCCGTCAGCCACCACACCGCTGCGGCGACGCCCAAAACCACAATCGCCAGCGCGAACAGCAAAACCTTAAGCATTCAATGAGCCCAGATAACTTTCCAGCAGCAGAATAGCCGACATTTGATCCACCGCTTTCTTGCGCTGCTCCAGCGTCGCGCCGGCTTCCCGCATCAGGCGCTGCGCTTCGGCCGTCGTCAAGCGTTCGTCCCAATAGACAATTGGCAACCCGGCGAAGGCCGAAAGGCGCTCGGCAAATTCGCGCGTGTATTCGCTCTGGCGGCTTTCATCACCGCTCATATGCAAAGGACGGCCAATCAGCAGCGTGGTCACGGAACGTTCCTCGGCCAGAGCCTTCAGATGAGCCAAATCCTCGCGAATGCGCGTGCGATGCAACGTGGGAAGGCCCACCGCCGTCATTCCCAAAGGATCGCTCACGGCCAGACCAATGCGTTTTTTCCCCACATCCAGCGCCAGTATTCGCAACTCCAATCTGAATTATAGGCGCGCGGCCTTGTTGCCTCTGCGCGTGCTACCGTAAGGGTACCGGGACCTTCTGTTTTGGCAATACTCAGTCCTGCGATCCCCTCTTCGAAGACCGTCCAGCTTGGTGTGGCTGTCATTGCTGTCGCCTCGCTGACCGCGCTGCTCTACTTTGGCCGCGACTTCTTCGTCACGCTGATTGTGTCGGCCGTGTTTGCGTTCATTCTCGACCCGGTGGTCCAACTGGTGATGAAGCTGCGCTTGCCGCGCACGGCCGCCACGCTAACCGTCATCGGCATCACGGCCACGCTGGTTTACATGCTGGGCTTGGTGGCTTGGTCGCAACTGCTGAGCATCAGCGACGACCTGCCCACCTACAGCTCGCGCGTGAGCGAGTTGCTGGAAAAAGCCAACGCCGGGCTGGACGATTTGGAAAAGCGCACCATCGCCACCGTGGTGCCGCAAAACTTGCGCCAGCAGGAAGAGCAAATCCAGCAAAAGCCGCAGGAAGCCGCCAAAGCGCGCCGCCGCAGAGCCGGCTTTGAACCTGCGCCGATTCTGCCGCCCGCCATTCAGGAAGTGCGCATCCATACCGACCCCAAACCCCTGTTGGGCACCATTTTCGTCTATGCCTCGCGCTATTTCCACACCTTAGTCATGGCCTCCTTTGTGCCGTTTCTGGTCTACTTCATGCTGAGCTGGAGCGACCATATCAGCGAAACCTTTCTGGGGCTGTTCAAAGGCGAGCACCGTTATGTGGTGGGCAGAAGCTGGCTGGCCATTGGGGAGGCCACGCGTGCATATGTGCTGGGCAACTTCTTTCTGTGGGTCTTCGTGGCCAGCATCAGCGCCATCGCCTTCTTTTTTCTGGAGGTGCCCTATTGGCCGCTGGTTGGGCCGCTGAGCGCGTTTCTCAGCCTGGTTCCTTACGTGGGCTTGCCGCTTTCGGTTATCCCGCCGGTGATGGCGGCGCTGGCCATCCCGAACAAATTCAAGATTGTGGTGGCGGTGCTGATCTTCACCGCCGCGCTGCACATTCTGGCCATGAATTTCCTGTATCCCAAAGTGGTGGGCAAACGAGTTCGTTTGAACCCGCTGGCCGTCACCGTAGCTTTGATGTTCTGGGGCCTAATGTGGGGCGGGACGGGATTAGTACTGGCGGTTCCGCTAATGGCAGCCGTGAAAGCAGTTTGCGACAACGTGGAATCCCTGCAAAGTTTCGGCCGCATGTTAGGCGACTGACCGCATTTCGTCACCTTATTTCCCATCCGGGCGAATTACTGGTAGCATAGGGAGCCCTGTCCGCACTCGCTGTCTAAAGGACACCTTCTGAATCTCACCCATATTGGACTTGCTCCGGCCGCTCGAAAAGCAGTCATTCCAGACGGCCTGCGCGTCCACCTCATTAATCCCAGCGATTCCTCATTCGGAACCGCCGTTATCACTCCGCGCTGGCTGTACGTGCTGGCAGCCGCCACGCCCAAAGAGTTCGGCGACGCCGTCATCTGCGACGAAACGCTGGAACAACTGGATCCATTGAGCATCCAGCGCGGCGATGTGGTCGGCATCGGCATTCACACCGGAAATGCGCTGCGCGGCTATGAAGTGGGGAAACTGGCGCGTTCGCTAGGCGCCTGGGTCATCTACGGCGGAATTCACGCCACGCTTTTTCCCGAAGAATGCCTGGAACTGGGCGCTGCGAACGCCGTGGTGAAAGGCGATGGTGACGTTATTTGGTCACAAGCCGTTTGGGACTGCGTACAGGGCAATCCGCATGCTATTTACGATGGCGGACGCATTGAGCCGGAGCAATTTTTGAAAGCCCGCTGGGACCTGATGCCGGAAGCTGCCTATATGTGGGCGTCCGTGCAGACGGTGCGCGGCTGCGCCAAGCATTGCTCGTTTTGTTCCGTCTGGAGAACCGACGGCCAGCGTCCGCGCCAGCGCGCCTCCGATGGCGTTATTGAAGAAATTGTGGCGCTGCGCCGCAAAGGCTTTCGCTTCATCGCACTGGCTGACGATAATTTTTATCCGGTCACCAAAACTGATATCCGGCTGGCGCGCCAGCAGGGCAATGCTGAACGCGTGGCGCAACTGGAAGCCACGCGCGACGAACGTTTTGTGCTGATGGATCGCTTGGCCCAGCTTCCGAAAGACATGGTTTTCTTTACCCAGATCACCATGGAAGCGGCGGAGGACACCGATTTTTTGGACGCCATGAAACGCGCCCGCATTAAAGGCGCGCTGGTGGGCGTGGAAGCCGTGACGGCTGCCGGGCTGAAGGCGGTGTTCAAAGACTTCAACTATTCGGGCGACGGTTTGGTGAAGCAACTAAAAACCTTTCGCGATCATGATGTTCATGTGCTGGGATCGTTCATCTTCGGGCTGCCGACAGATGAGCCGGACACTTTTCAAGCCACCTCCGACCTGGCGCAAAAAGCCGGCGTGACCTTCGCGCAGTTCGTGATGATGACGCCCTTTCCCGGGACCGTGGATTTCGCCAAATGGGAGAAGTCACAAGCGGAGAATCCGCAGATGGTGGGCGATGTTCCGCTGACGCGGTACTGGCTGATACCGGCGCATTTGCGGCCTAAAATGATGACGCCGCATCCGTCTATGAGTTCGGATGAAATTCGCAGCCGGACGCAGGGTGTTTGGGACAGCTTTTACAGCCTGTCGTCGATTTGGAAGCGGTCGGATTGCGTGAAATCTTTGCGCGCACGACTGGCGTTTGTTTTGATTTCGCGGCTGTATCGGCAGATGTATGCCAAGACCGGGATTTCCACTGACAGCGCTCGCAAGGCAAATTGGGTGGCGCGGGCGATTGCTAAGCCGTGCAGGATGCTGTTTCAGGCGAAGCCTATGCCGGAGCTGGAAGTTCCGGTTTAATTGCACCGATTTCGCACACTAACTCGCCCCGCAGACATTCCGCACAAATGTTTTGTCCGAAAATTAAGCACATGGGAGCACAGCCGAACCTGCTGGCCGGAATAGCCAGCCGCCAAACCAGAGCCGTTCAAACCCGATGCGTCCAGCCTGAAAACTAAGCCGGGCCGGCAAACCTGCGCACGGCCAACCGCCGGCAAACCGTCATGGCGCAGATCTGGGTGGAAGAGCTGATTGCAGCCGACCACAAACCGCGCGCCATCTGGCAACTGGCCGGAACGCCGAATCTGGAGCCTTCGCCGAGTGACTGAAAACCGAAGTGGGCCAGGCCGGGCGGCCGTGCTTGGTATCCGCGCCTGCTGGTGAGCATCTGGGTTTACGCCTACGGCTAAGGCATCGGGTCGGCGCGCGAAGTGGAGCGGCTGATCCAATGAGCCTGGCCTCCAGTGGCTCTGCGGCTTGGACGTGATCAACCGTCACACGCTGTCCAGCTTTCGCGTGAGCCAGAAAAACGCGCTGGATGATCTGTTCGCGCAAATGCTGGCGCCGCTGGAAAAAGCAGAGCTGCCGAATCTGGAGCGCGTGATGCTGGGCCGGAAGCCGAAGCAAATGGTGGCGGACGGCGGATTCACGCAACGCTGGCAGCATGGAGGCGAAAAAGATTGAGCTGATCGGTTCGCTGCGGGATCTGGCGGAGCGGCGCGCGGCAGCTTGAAAGCAATGGGAATCGAGCCGGAGTTTGGGTCTCAGTTTTTTATTCTGGATGAGGCGGCGAACACGCTGGAGTGCCCGGCGGACTGCCGGCTGGCTCATCTGGGGAAAGCTGGAAACTGAAGGCGGCCACCAGTCCATTGCCGGAAAAGCATTTTTTCGGGCTTCTCATAGTCGCGGCTCTGTCAGGCGGCATTTTACGGCTGCAAAATTGCCTGGTCCAAACTCACTCCGCTCTTATCCAGCAAATCTCCAACTGACCGGTCCAGCGCAACCTTCGCTTTAATCCAAACACTGCGGGCAGAAACTTCCGTCGACCTTGCCTGCGCCAGATAGCTCTCCTGCTGAATCACCAGAAAATTTGTCGACGCGCCCACCGATAACTTGTCCTTCTCCGCATCCACCAATTGCTCCTGATATTCGCGCGCCTGTGTTGCCGCAGCCAGCGCCGTGCGCGCGGTTTTCAGGGCAATATAAGAATTCTCCACATCTTCGCGCACTTCATTCCTCAGTCTCTGCGTCCGCGTCTGCGCCTGCTTCAGCTCAATGGCATCGCGCGCCGCGTCGGCCTGGGCCACGCGGTTCGGAATGGGAACGCTGAACTGAATACCGGCCTGGTAAATCCGCGAAGTCTTCAGCCCCGCCAGTCCCAGATCAGCCGGAGGCGCGTTCAGCAAGCCCGTTCCCGCGTCGCCAGCCGTGGTGAAAGGCGTCTCCGTGCTGCCGCGAGTCTGGAAGTTGCCAATCAGGTCGAGTTGCGGGCGCTGATTGTTCTTATCCGCTTTCACGGAAATCTCTCCGCTCTGTATCTGCAAATTCGCCTGCGCCAGGTCAGGCCGCTGGTTCAAGGCTGATTTCACCAAGTCGTCCACGTTGCCGGTGTCATCGGTGGCCGGAACTTGAATCTTGTCGGTGGGGACAATCGGCAAGTGTTCCAGCAGAGGATCTCCAGATCCGAGTTTCGATAATTGGGTCTTTAGAATCACTTCCTGCTGCCGCACGAGTCCCTCCGCCTGAATCAGGCTGAGTTGAGTGCTGGTAACTAAACTTTGCACGCGAGTCAGTTCCAGCGGCGCCAGCGTTCCCTGCTCCACTTGCACTTTGTCATCCTCCAGCAGTTTTTGCGCTGCAGTTAGAGATTGCCGCTGCACCATGGCGTTCTCATTCAGGCTCACCAAGTCATAGTAAAGGCGCGAAACTCCGTAAACGGTGCTGATCAGTTGCTGAAAGAACAGCAGCCTGGATATTTTGCGGTTAATCTCCGCTATATGGATGTAGCGAAGATTCACCTCGCGGCCAGATCCGCGCAGGAGGGGCTGGGTAAACGTCACCGAAGCGTTGGGCTGCGAAAACGGGTCCAGATTCCCCTGCGTTCCGTACAAAACCTGGTTGGCATTGTTTAGGGCAACCTCTAACTGCCCGCCGGTGGAAAAACCTTGCACGGCAGAGTAATTGGCTGACACAAAGTTGTAGTTATTGGTAGTGGTGGTGGGCACGGCCGAAGTGAGGCTGCTGGTGCTGGTGCCGGAGCGCTCAAAATAACCGGTCTGCCCATAAATTGTCGGATCAAACAGCGGCACATTCGGGCCGGCGGCGTAGCCAGCAGGATTCTGCTCGCTCAAGCTGGCGGGGGTCTCGGTCAGAATGTTGAGTGAAGTCAGATCATTCACCGTCGGAGTGGTCGGCGTCACCGAAGAAGCCGCGCTGTTCAGCAAAGGAGAGCCGGGACCGCCGACGCCCGTGGGGCTTTCCGCCACCGAATAATCCAGACCGCGCACGCTGCCGCCGCCCTTGGCGCGCAGCGCGTCGGTGGCCGCGATGGAAAGCTGAAAACGGCCCACCTGCACGTCAAGATTATTTTCAATAGCCAGGGCAATGGCATCGCTCAAAGAAAGGTGAATAGCGCCGTCATGCACCAGAGCGCGGGTTTTGTCGCCGCTGTTTGCCGACTGAGCAACGGCGCACTGGCAAGCCAGCGTTAGAATCAGAAAACGTTTCATTGCCTGGAGTTTTTAGCCTGGCTCTGCTGGGGTTTCTGTTTGGGGAAAACCGGCTCCACCTCGACGCCTTCCTGAATGGAGTCATTCACGTTCTTCACCACGACATCTCCAGCCTTGACGCCGGCAGTCACTTCTGTCTGCACGCCGAAGTCGCGGCCAATCTCCACATTCTGGAAATGAATGCGGTTCTCAGCCACCAGCGCCACCATGTTCTTGCCACCGCGCACCACAATCGCCTCACCGGGGACCGTCAGCGGAGGAATGGTCTTGGCTTCGGAGAAATTCACCACTGCATACATGCCGGGCAGAAACCGTTCTTTCCGATTGCGCACCTGCACCTCCACCAGCAGCGTGCGGCTGTTGGAATCAATAGACGAAGAGGTGCGAGTGACATGGCCTTCTGTCTGCTCACCCTGCACCGCCTGGAACGCCACGAAAGCCTTCTGCCCTATGTGAATGGCGGACGCATAATCCTCAGGGACCGAGGCCAGAACACGCAACGGATCAAGTGTAGCCATGGCGAATATCTGTCCGCCTTGCGAACCGCCCGTGCTGGGAGTAACTGATGAAGTGGTGCTTCCGGATGCGCCTGAGTTAGACGTGTCTCCTTCAGTAGGAGTGCTTCCTCCATAGCCGCTGCCAGCGGCTGAGATCAAGGCGCCCACATCCACATTGCGCGCGGTAATGACTCCGCTAAACGGCGCGGTTACCCGCTCATATTGCTGCAAAACCGTCAGCCGGTTTAAGTTGTCTTTGGCGGACTGAATTGAGCTCTCGGCCGCGTGAACATTGGCCTCCGCCGACCGGTAATTGGCTTCCTGCGTATCGCCATCTTGCCTGGAGAAAACGCCCTTGGCCACAAGAACCTTGTAACGCTCCCAGTTCGCCTTGTTCAGCACTAACTGGGCCTGAAGCTGAGCCATGTTCGATTCGCTGGTCAGCACAGCCGAGCGCGCCTGCGCCACCTGCTGGTCCAGATCCGGCGCATCAATCACAGCCAGCAACTGGCCCTTTCGCACGTGGTCTCCAATATCAACCAGGCGTTTGGACAGATAACCGGAAGAGCGCGCATAAATCCCCGCCTGCACATAAGCAAGCGTGGTCCCTGGGATAACAAGCTGGCTGGTGGCGGGCGCGGTGATCACCTTGACCACATCCACTTTCGGATGACTGTCCACGCGCTCCTTGGCCTGCCTGTCAATATCGGCGCTCACCTTCTGCCTGGGCAGAACGCTGAAGAACACAATGAGCACGGCAGCCACAATCAGAAAAACAAGAAACAAGAGCCAGTGGCGGAGGGAATGGCCGTGCTCATTCGCGGTGGTGGTCATAACTATCTTTCTGGAATCTGGTCATTGCCAGTGGACGACTTATACTCATCGTCAATTCGCTTGTCGTAATCAATGGGCTGCTCTTTGCGCAGGAACGTGTACATAATGGGCACGATAAACAGCGTTCCAATGGTTGCGAACAGCAGCCCGCCAATCACGGCGCGCCCCAGCGGAGCATTCTGTTCGCCGCCTTCTCCAAACGCCAGCGCCATGGGAAGCATGCCGATAATCATGGCCAGCGCCGTCATGCAAACCGGCCGCAGGCGAATGTAACCGGCATTGAGCGCGGCATCCATGACATTTTTCCCCTCACCCTCTTTGTTGGCCAGCCGCTCATCATTGGCGAACACCACCAGCAGAATGGCGTTGGCGGTGGCGACGCCGATGGTCATAATGGAGCCCATCAGAGACGGAACACTGAATGTGGTTCGCGTCAGATAGAGCATCCACAAAATTCCCGAGAAGGCGCCCGGCAGCGCGGTCAGAATAATCAGCGGATCAACCCAGCTTTGAAAGTTCACCGCCATCAGCAGATAGACAATAATGACCGCAAAACCAATGCCAATCAGCAGGCGCGTGAAAGATTGCTCCATGGTGGTGACTTCGCCGCGCAAATCAATGACGGTGCCGCCGGGAAGGTTCTTGGTCTCTCCAATAATCTTGTGAATTTCATTCGCCACCCCGCCCAGGTCGCGCTGATCCACGTCGGCATAGATGTCGAACGTCGGCTGAATGTTGTAGTGCGAGATATCAATGGCCGACACATCCCGCTTCAGGCTGGAGATGTTGGAGAGAAGCTGGCTGTTTGTTCCAGCCATATTGGTTACGGGAATGCGCTCAAGCGCGGGAAACGAATCAAACCGGTAGAGCGGGCTTTGCACCACCACGTTGTAGTTTACGCCATTCGCCGGGTTCAGCCACTGATTCGGATTGGTCTGGCTGGTGCCCGAAAGAGCTATCAGCATGTTGCGAGCCACGTCGCTCTGCGTCAGGCCCAGTTGCATGGCGCGGCTGCGGTCGGCATTGACGTCTACTGTCGGGTAAGCCACTTCCTGGTGAATGTGCGCGTCCACAATGCCGGGAATCGCCTGCACCTTGCGCAGCAAGGTCTGGGCAATTTTGTAATTCTGCTGCGGATTGCGCCCCACCACCTGCAAATCAATGGGCGCGGGCAAACCGAAATCGAGAATCTGGTTCGTAATATTGGCGGGAGTAAAGAAGAACGTCTCCTCCGGGAAGCGCTGCGCCAGCTTGGCGCGCAGCAGGCGGCTGTAATCCAGTGTGTCACGACCGCCGGGCTTCAGCGAGATTTGAATATCTCCGTCCGAGTTACTAATGGAGGCATTGTTGGAAAATGCGAGATTGAATCCTCCATTCGGCAGCCCGATGTTATCCAGAATCATATCGATGCGGCCGGGGGGAAGAATTTGCCGGATCTCGCGCTCAATGGCGGCGAAAATCATCTCGGATTCCTCGATGCGAGTTCCCACTGGAGGCAAAACATGGAGACGCATCTGGCCGGAATCGACATACGGGAAAAAGTCGCGGCCTATAACAAGAGTAAGCAGCGAGGAACCGCCCACAAAAACCGCAAAAATCACCAGCACGATGGCCCGGTTGTGAAGACTCCATCCCAGCCAGCCCTTATAAGACGTGCGCAGACGCTCAAACTGGCGGTTAAACGCTTCGTGGGTATGCCAAATCCAGTTGTTGGCCACATCGGGTTCAGGCTCGCCTTCGCTGTGCTGATAAAGGGGGATCTCGGCCGGAAGAAGATAGTGCATCATGGTCGGCACCAGCGTTCGCGACAAAAAGTAGGACGCAAGCATGGCGAAGACCACGGCCATCGCCAGCGGCGTGAACAGGAACTTGGCGGCGCCCGTTAACAGCAAAACCGGAAGAAAGACGATGCAGATGGAGAGCGTGGAAACCAACGCCGGAGCGGCCACCTGGCTGGCGCTGTCCAGAATGGCATGCACCAGCGAGACACCTTTCACGCCCAGGTTGCGGTGTGTGTTCTCAATTTCCACCGTCGCGTCGTCCACCAAAATGCCGACCGCCAGCGCCAGGCCGCCCAGCGTCATGACGTTGATGGTTTCGCCCAGCGCGGCGAGAATACAGATGGAAGTAAGAATGGAGAGCGGAATGGAGATGCAGACGATGATAGTGCTGCGCCAGCTTCCCAGAAACAGCAGAATCATCAAGGCCGTCAGGAATGCAGCGATGCCGGCTTCGCGCAGCACTTCGTTGATGGACTCGATCACGAAGATGGACTGGTCAAACAAAGGCACAATTTGCAGCGAAGGCGGCAGGTCGCCTTTCACGCGCGGAATGGCCTTCTTGATGGAGTTCACAATGTCCAGCGTGGAGGCCTTGCCGTTCTTCAGCACGCTGAGGTACGCGCCGCGGCTGCCATTCTGGCGCACGATATTGGTTTGAATCGCATAGCCGTTGTGGACCTGCGATATGTCTTTCATGTACACGATGGCGCCGTTGGCCGCGCGCACCGGCAGCTCATTCAAGCCTTCAATAGTCAGCGGGCTGCTGTTGGTGCGCACCAGGTATTCGGTGTCTCCAACGCGCGCCGTGCCAGCGGGAAGAATAATGTTCTGATTGCCCAGCGCATTGGTCACATCCTGGGCGGACAGATGCTTGGCATACATCAGGTTAGGGTCGACATCCACCATAATCTGGCGCGACTTGCCGCCCCACGGCAGCGGAATGGAAGCGCCCTGAACCGTTGCCAGGCGGGCGCGAATGAAATTCAGCCCCAGGTCATAAAGATCCTGTTCAGTCAGTCCTTCGCCTGACAATCCAAGCTGCAAAACCGGAACACTGGAGGCGTCATATTTCAGAATGTTCGGCGGGTACGCTCCAGGCGGAAGCACACGCAGGATGGTCTGGCAGATAGCTGTGACTTGCGCCAACGCGAGGTCCACCGAAGCTCCGGGCTGAAAGTAAACATGCACCACCGAGACGCCCGAGTAAGACTCTGACTCAATATGCTCAATGTCATTCACCGTGGTGGTGAGTGAGCGTTCCGAGATGGTGACGACGCGTTTCTCCATCTCGTCGGGAGACAGCCCCGTATAGGTCCACACGATTGTAATAACTGGAATGTTGATATACGGGAAGATGTCTTTCGGCGTGACGATGGAGGAGAGCGCACCTAGAATGAGTACGAGCACCGAGAAAACGACAAAGGTGTAAGGCCTTCTGAGCGCAAGATGAACTATCCACATGCTGGGGAGTTAGTGAAACTGAGCTTTAGGATAACGCAGTTGCGCCGAGGCTAGACGGGCAGGACTTCAACGGTTGGGTATTCATGCCGCTGGCCGGCCCAATTTTCCGTCGTACTTCACGGTGGCCTTGAACAGTTTTAGATGTCCGCCCAGGTTCTTCATTCCCAGCACGCTGAGCCCGCGTCACAGTTTCAACTGAAATATTTATTGCTCATCTCACGTAAGAATTCCAGAGATTGCGCCATCTCCTCCATGCCGTTCATGCCATCCTCGATGCTCACCCAGCCCTGGTAGTTATGCTCGGCCAGAATCTTGAAAATGGTGTCGTAATCGTTCATACCCTTGCCGGTCACTCCATGGCGCAAGTTAGGCGAATAGCCCAGTGTGCCATCGGTCTGGCGCAATGATTCAATAGTGGCGCCTTCCGCCAGATAGCGGTCGCTGGCATGCATGCTGACCACGCGCGGGGCAACGCGCTTTAGTAACTCAATTGGATCGTCGCCGGCCACAATGGCGTTCGATGGATCATATTGAACTCCGAAGTTGGTATGGTCCACCACCGAATCGATGATGTCCACGAAACGCTCAGCTTTCTGCGCAAATTCGGGATAACTCCAGAAACCATCTTTATAATGATTCTCCATGCCCAGAATCACGTCGCTCTCGCGCGCCACGGGAAGCACCTGGTCAATCGCTTCCAGCACCCATTCCCTGCCCTGCTCCCAGGAAACATCGGGGTAGCGCTGGCCGCTGAGAATGCGGCAAACGGTTTTAGGCCCGCCCAGCCGGCGCGCGACGCGAACCATGTGCTGCTGGCGCTCAATTTCGCGCTTGCGCCAGTTAGAATCGGGCGTGGTGAAATCGGGCGAGCAGCAAAACATGGGCATGGCGAAACTGCCGCCGTGCAGCGCCTCGCCAATGCAATCGATATAGCCGTTTTCAAAGCTGGTGAAAAAGCCTTCATACATCTCAAGGCCGTCGGCATCCAACTGCTTGGCTTGCTCAATCCATTCAAAGACCGACATTTTGCCGGCCGCTATCTGCTCCAGATAGCATTTTGGGAATGCGGAAATATTCAGCGGCATTTAAGGAACTAAGACAGCTTTCACAAATTCTCCCTGCTCCATTTTTTCGAAACAGGTGTGCCATTCAGCCAGCGGCGCAACTCGGCTGATGATTAGATCCAGGTCAATCTGGCCGGAAGCGATCATGGAAAGAACGCGCTCCCAAATGGGCCAATTATGCGAGAAACTCCCGGCCAGCGTGACGTTCTTTTGCACCAGCGGATCGAGGTTAAAGCCCAGCGGCTTGGGGCCCCAGCCCACTTTGATGATCTGGCCATTGGGACGAACGGCTTGCAACGCCATTTGCAGCGCCGCCGAAACGCCCGCGGCATCAATGGCCACATCCACGCCCAGGCCGTCGCCTTGCGCCATGATGGTTTCCACCACATTGCTGGAAAGCGTGAGCGATGCGCCCAGCTTGCGCGCTACTGAAAAACGATATTCGTCCGATGGCAAACCGGCAACAATAATCTGGCCCGCACCGCTGAGCTTCGCCATCAATGCGCAAAGCAGCCCGATGGGGCCGGGGCCGACAACCAGCACGGAATCGCCCGGCTTGATGCGGCCATTCACGCAGACCGCGTTGTAGGCAACGCAGCAAGGCTCCGTCAGCGCGGCTTTTTCAAAAGGCAATTGGCCGGGGATGGCGTGAAGGCAGCGTTCGGGAACGCGCACGTATTCAGTCATGGCGCCGTTAACTCCATAACCAAAGCCGCGGCGCGACGGGTCCAGGTTGTAGAGACCGGCGCGAGTGAGCGGAGAGAATTCGTCAATGATGGCGGCTGTTTCACTCACCACGCGGTCGCCCTCTTTGAAGTGCGAGACGGCCGAACCTTTGGCCGCAATAGTTCCGCCAAATTCGTGCCCCAGGATGCAGGGATAATTCACGTGCCAGCTATGGGAGCCGCGCCATTGATGCAGGTCACTGCCGCAGACGCTGACCGCGCCCACTTTCAGCAGCACATCACCTGGCCCAATTTCCGGAATCGCGCTTTCGCGAAGTTCCACCGACAGAGGAGCGCTTGCGTAATTGACAAGCGCGGGCATTTGCGAGTTCATTTATTTAGTGATTCCTTCATAAGCATGCACATGCTCACAAATCAGGCGCAGGGTGCTTTCCAGATCACCCGTGGCTAATTTGAAAGCATGCGCGTCAATAGCAAGCGGAGCGCCAATCACCACCAGCGGCGCGCCATAACTGGGCGTGTCGATCGCCTGCTGAATGGTGAGTCCGCCAACCGCTTGCACGGGCACGGAAACGGCTTCAACAACTTCTTTCAAGCGGTCCAGCGGAGTGGGCGCGGAAAGCCCGCGCTGACGGCGCACGGTGCGCATGTCGTAACCAATGTGATGAATGACGTAATCGCAGCCCAGCTCTTCCAGCTTTTTCGCGCCTGTCACCGGGTCCGGCATGTTCATGTTGTCGCCCATGGTCTTCGCGCCCAGGTTTCGGCCTGCTTTGGCCACCAGCTCAATGGTCTCGTCGTGCGCCTGACCCATGACAACAACCATGTTCGCGCCGGCCTTGATAGCCATTTCGGCTTCCAGCCAGCCGCCATCGGTGATTTTCAGATCGGCCACGATGGGCGTTTTGGGGAAACGCGCGCGCAGTTCGCGAACCGCGCGCATGCCTTCGGCAATCACCAGCGGCGTGCCCACTTCCAGCCAGTCCACGCCTGCGCGAATGGCTAAGGTGGCGGTGTCAATGGCTTCCTGCAAATCAGTCAGGTCAAGAGAAATTTGAACTACGGAGAGCATACGATGGATAACACAAAGTATATGTTGCCCAAGTATTTGAGTTTAGCCCTTCTGGTGAACAGCGCCTTTGCTGCCGCGCTGACGCCCATTCCCAAGCCCGAACCTGTGCCCGGCTCGCTGGAAATCACGTCGCTGGCTATCCCGGAAAGACCGTTTACCGTGGCTGGCAAACACGGCGCAATTTTCGGCCGCCAGAACGGCAAGTTTGAAGCGTGGGTGTGGCCGGTGAAGATTCTGAGCGATTTTAAAATTCGCGCGGAACTGGCTGATTATGCGGTGCCCATTGACGTCAACGCGCTGGCCGCGCAAATCAATGTGACGCCGGCCGAAACCATCATCACTTATTCGCATGCCGCCTTCACCATCAAGCAGCACATGTTTGCGGGGCGCCAGCCGGCGGTGTTTTTTGAAATCAGTTCGCTGCGGCCCATGGAAATCACGTTTTCGTTCAAGCCGGAGATGCTGAAGAACTGGCCCGCTCCGAATTTCGGCAGGCCGGACAGCGAATGGGCCAACGGCGCGTACATTCTGCATACCGATAATCCGGACTTTTCGGCCATTGTCGCCATGCCGCGCACCAGGCCGGGAATTATGGTGCCTTATCAGGAGCATCCGCAAACTTATCCCACGGAACTGAAGCTTTCCTTTGACCCCAAGCGCGATGCGGGCCTGGTTTTTCCGCTGGTGATGGCGATGGCCGATAAAACGAATGCGGTGGATCAGGCTGCGGCGCTTCTCGCCGCGGTGCCGCGCGAGTATTCCGAGACACAGGCTTACTATCAGCATTTTTTCGACAAGAAACTGACAGTGGAAACGCCTGACAAGCATATGGATGAAGCGCTGAAATGGGCCGAAGTCTCTATCGACCAGGCGCAGGTGGCGCATGGAAATGAAATCGGACTAATTGCCGGCTATTACGAATCGGCCGATTCGGCGCGGCCCGGGTATGCGTGGTTCTTTGGCCGCGACACGCTTTTCACCACTTACGCGGTGAATTCATACGGCGATTTTGCGCTGACACGCCGCGCGCTGGATTTTCTAATAAAGCGGCAGCGGGACGACGGCAAGATGATGCACGAATATTCGCAGGCGGCCGAAAGTATCGACTGGAAAAGCACGCCCTACTTTTACGCGTCTGCTGATTCCACTCCATTGTTCATCATGGCCATGTGGGATTACGTGCGCAGCAGCGGCGATGTGAATTATCTGAAAGCGAACTGGGCCGCCGTGAACAAGGCCTGGGACTTCATGGCCAAGCATCAGGATGCCGAAGGCATGTATGACAACCGCGAAGGCACGGGCTGGGTGGAAAGCTGGCCACCCGGAATGCCGAAGCGCGAAATCTACATGGCCGCCTTGGATGAACAAACCGCCGAAGCCATGTCGCGGCTGGCGCAATTGATGAATGAGCCGGAGTTATCCAGCAATGCTTATAAGAAGTCGGGCGAAATTGCGAATCATATTGAGTCTGATTATTTTGACTCTCAAGATGACTTCTACGACTTCAGCACGAATGACAAGACTGACAGCATCTATCCGTCAGTGGCCTGGTGGGATGGAAACTTTCGCTTGAACCGCGCGGGCAAGATGCTCTCGCGCTGGGCGTCGGACGAGTTTTCAACCGATTGGGGCACGCGCGATATCAGCCCGAAAACCTCATTCTATGACGCCATCAGTTATCACCAGGGCAGCATTTGGCCGCTGTTTACCGGCTGGGTCTCGCTAGCCGAATATCGCGCCGGGCGGCCGTTATCCGCTTATGCCCACCTGATGCAGAATGTTAACTTGACCTGGGATCAGGACTTAGGCTCGGTGACGGAGTTATTGTCGGGCGAGTATTATCAACCGCTGGGCCGAAGCAGTTCGCATCAGTTATGGTCTTCAGCCATGGTGATCACTCCCATGGTGCGCGGGTTGTTTGGCTTGGACTGGAACGCAGCCACCAGAACCATTCGCGTGACGCCGCATATGCCGGCCGAATGGGACCATGCCACCGTTTCGAATATTGCGCTCGGCGATGAGCTGATTGATCTGGAGTTTGATAAGTCGGGAGATAAGTTAGTGGTCAAGGAACGCAGCAAGCAGGCTTCAGTGTTATGCTTAACCTCCGACAATCCGAGTGAGACTGCGTGCAAGGCGAAGCCCTCCAGTTTGCATATCATCACGCTTCCTCTTCCCATGGTCGAGTTAAGCGTTCCTGTCGAAGTTCCGGCGCAAGGGGCAACCACTTCCGCCTTGAAAGTAGTCTCGCAAGAGACAGCCGCCAATTCCGAAACATTCGTCCTGTCCGCTCCCGGCAAGACCGTCGCGACGTTGCCGGTGCGGCTGTATAAGGCGAAAGGAATTACCGCGGATGGCGGCACTCTGGGCAATGGCACGCTGAAGGTTGAGTTTCCGGAAGGCAGCGGATATCAAGAAAAGACGGTGCGGTTCACATGGTAAAAAGCTTCCGGTTCATTGCCTGCGTTCTGGCGGCGGCTGCGCTGCATGCGCAAACCACGCCAGATATCCTGACCTATATAAAGAACACCTGGAGCGTGCTGACGCGCACCAACGCCAACCTGGCCAAGGCCGTTCCCGACCCCAAGTTCAAGCCGGAAGCCGATGGCCGCTGGCCGGTCTACATCCCGCGCAGCGAAGACACTCAGTTGGTGGAAGAAAGTCTGCGGCGTGAGATGCCGGCTACCGGGTTCAAGACCATTGATATCGAGACGCTGCCCGCTGATCTGGATTCGTTGAAATCGCAAGGGCTTTTGTACCTGCCGAAGCCTTATGTGGTTCCCGGCGGCCGCTTCAACGAGATGTATGGCTGGGACAGTTACTTCATCCAGGTAGGCTTGCTGCGCGACGGCGAAGTGCAGATGGCCAAGAACATGGCGGATGACTTTATCTACCAAGTGAACAATTACGGCCGCATTTTGAACGCGAACCGGACTTACTATCTAAGCCGTTCCCAGCCGCCGTTTTTCACGCAAATGATCTGGGGCGTCTATCAAAAGACGCATGACAAAAAGTGGCTGGAAGACTCGGTGCCCGCTATCTTCAAGTGCTACCAGTTATGGGCGACGGAGCCGCATGTGATTCCCGAAACTGGGCTTTCGCGTTATTGGGATTTCGGAGAAGGGCCTGCACCGGAGGTGTTATCCGACGAGAAAGATGCGCAAGGCCGCACGCATTACGACCTGGTGAAAGAGTATTTTAAGACTCATCAGTTCGACGATTATGAGCTAAGCCAGTATTTCGATAAACAGACGGACCAACTGACTCCGCTGTTCTATAAAGGCGACCGTTCCATGCGCGAATCAGGGTTTGATCCTTCCAACCGCTTCGGCCCGTTCAATATAGATGTTATTCATTACAATCCGGTTTGCTTGAACACCTTGCTCTATCTGATGGAGCAGCAGACGGCGCAGATTTTGGATGAGCTGGGCCGAGCCGGCGAATCGGGAAAATGGCGCGACCTTGCCAATCAACGCGCCGATAAGATTAACAAGCTGATGTGGGATGAAAAAGACGGGCTTTATTACGATTACGATTTCGTGAACCGCCGCGTCCGGCATTATCCATTCTTAACCACGTTTTATCCGCTCTGGGCAGGCATCGCAACGAAAGAGCAGGCGGCACGCATTGTGAAGAACCTGCCGCTGTTTGAACGCAAGGGCGGATTGAGAACCAGCACTTACGCCAGCGGCAACCAATGGGACTCTCCCTTTGGCTGGGCGCCATTGCAGATGATTGCGGTGGATGGCCTGCGGCGCTATGGCTATAACGCGGAAGCCGAGCGGATTTCCATGGAGTTTCTCGGCACGGTGGAAAAAGAGTATCAGCGGCAGGGATTCATTGTCGAAAAGTACGATGTGGTCAGCGGCGGGTCGAACGTGGCCAAGAATATTCACTTCGGCTACAGCGCGAATCAGGCAGGTTTTGGCTGGACCAACGCCGCGTTCACGCATATGTACGACGAACTGACAAAAACGGATCAGGGCGCGCTCATGCATTAGGCGAGAATGGAGCGATGCCTCACGATAAAGCAAGCGGTGCCAAACCGGCGGGTCCTTGTTGCATGGTTATTTTTGGAGCGGCCGGCGATTTAACAAAACGGCTGGTGGTTCCTTCCTTATACAATCTGGCGTGCGCGAATCTGCTGCCGAAGGAATTTGCCCTGGTGGGCGTGGACCTGACAGCGGAAAACGTGGACCACTGGAAACAGAACCTGACCGAGATGCTGGGGCAGTTTGTGAAACAGCATTCCGAGCAATCCGGCAGCCTGAATGAGGAAGCCTGGAAGTCGATCACCGACAAGCTCTTCTATGTGCAGGGCGACCTGACGAACCAGGCCTCTTACGAAAACCTGAAGGGCAGGCTGAAGGAGGTCGACCATAGCGGCAACTACCTGTTTTACCTGGCCGTGGCGGACCGCTTCTTTGGGCCAACGATTGAGCACCTGGCGCAAGCCGGGCTGATGAAGGAAGAAAACAACCAGTGGCGGCGCGTGGTTGTCGAAAAGCCGTTTGGGCATGACCTGGCTTCGGCTAAGGCGCTGAACGCGCAGATTTTGAAGGTGATTGACGAAAAGCAGATTTACCGCATCGACCATTTCCTGGGCAAGGAAACAGTTCAGAACATCATGATGTTCCGCTTTTCAAATGGCATGTTTGAGCCCATCTGGAATCGCGACCGCATTGACCATGTGCAAATCACCGTCGCCGAAACGGTGGGCGTGGAAAAGCGCGGCAAGTTCTATGAGAACACTGGCGCGCTGCGCGACATGGTTCCCAACCACGTGTTTCAGCTTCTGGCCATGACGGCCATGGAAGCGCCCAATACCTTGAGCGCCGATGCGGTGCGCAGCGAAAAGGCCAAGGCCATTGAAGCCATCCGCATTGTGCCGGTGGATCAGGTGCCAACCGTCGCGGTGCGCGGGCAGTATGGCCGCGGCTGGATTGACGACAAAAATGTTCCGGAATATCGCGAGGAGCCGGATGTCGCGCCCGAATCGCCTGTCGAAACCTATGCGGCTTTGAAACTGTGCATCGACAACTGGCGCTGGGCAGGCGTGCCTTTTTATATCAGGACGGGCAAGCGCATGCGCATGCGCAAGTCTTCCATCGCCATTCGATTCAAAGAGCCGCCTTCCGTGCTGCTGCGCGATATGAACGTTCGCAAGGCGTCGCCCAACTGGCTGCTGCTGCGGATTCAGCCGGATGAAGGGATGTCGCTGGAGTTTGGCGCGAAGGTGCCGGGACCAACCATGCAGATTGGCGATGTGCGCATGGACTTCAAATATCGGGATTATTTCGGAACTGCGCCAGCCACCGGTTATGAAACGCTGATATACGATGTGATGCTGGGCGATGCAACGCTGTTCCAGCGCGCCGACAATATCGAATCGGGCTGGGCCGTGGTGCAGCCGATTCTGGATTACTGGGGCAACAACAAGCCGAACGATTTTCCCAATTACCGTTCCGGCAGCGAAGGTCCGGTGTCCGCCGACCAAATGCTGGAGCGCGACGGTCGCGAGTGGCGGCACATCGTCTAAGCTTAAGTCAGCCACATGCTGATCTTTTTGGCATTCGTCCTCTTTCTGTTTTTGGTCTGGATTGTCCGCTGCCTGAACGTAATGAACGAATACGAGCGGGCCGTGGTGTTCCGGCTGGGCCGCGTGCTGGACAAAGCGAAAGGTCCGGGACTGGTGCTCATTCTTTGGCCCATTGACAAAATTGCGCGCGTTTCGCTGCGCGTGGTGACGTGGGAAATTCCGCCCCAGGATGTGATTACGCGCGACAACGTTTCGCTGAAGGTGAATGCGGTGGTTTACTTTCGCGTGGTGGATGCGGTGAAGTCAGTTGTGGAAGTGGAAAATATTCGCTTCGCGGTGGAGCAGGCGGCGCAGACGGGATTGCGATCAGTGCTGGGCGAGGTGGAACTGGATGAACTGCTGTCGCAGCGGGAAATGCTGAACGAAAAACTGCGCACAATTCTGGATGACCACACCGAACCATGGGGCATCAAGGTTTCCAGCGTGCAGGTGAAGCAGGTGGATCTGCCGCCCGACATGCAGCGCGCCATTGCCGCGCAGGCCGAGGCTGAACGCGAGCGCCGCGCCAAAGTGATTGCGGCCGAGGGCGAGTTCCAGGCAGCCGCGAAACTGGCAGAGGCGGCCGAGGTTTTAAACCGCCAGCCGGCCGCGATTACGCTGCGCTATTTGCAGACGCTGATTGAGATTGGCGTGGAGAAGAACACGACAATTGTGTTCCCTTTGCCGATGGATGTGCTTGGGGGATTGGGGCTGAAGTTTGGCAAAGGCGAATGATATTCTCGAGTGGATTGGAGCTACGTTGGGCGGACTGTTAATCGCCTCCTTGTATGCGCAGTTCACTAATCGCTCCAGGCCTGAGGGTCAGCACATCAAAAAAGTTGAGCTGATCAAGCTCCTGGCTAAGAAGTAAACGGCGTGAACTCGCCGAGTCCTGCTGCATCAGGCGCTCTGACACTTCTTATACGGCCTAACTCATATACGCCGTGGCCGAGTAAACCACTCCGGCGACGGCCAACACCGCGCCGCCAAAATACATGGCCCTCATCTTGGTCAAGATAGCCAGCGAGGAAAGCACTATGGCGACTTCCAGAAACACTTCGCCGAAGTGAAAGCGCTTGGACTTGGCTTCGGCGTCATCGCGTTCCTTGGCCAAGCTGCGCGCTTCCTTCTGGATCTCCTCCATTTGCTTGTCGTACTTCTCGGCATCCTTCACATATTTGTCGATTGCGCTGGCCGGAGCCTTCATCTGGGTCAAGAAATCCTGGCTCATCTGGGCGGAGTAGCGGCGGATGTTCTTGGCTTGATAGAAGGCCCACTGGTCTGAGCTTTCCTGCTGCTTCAGCAGCGTTTCCGTGGTGAAGTGCTGTCCCAGCACCGACACCATCGCCAGCAGCGCGGCGATGATAGCCATTGTTCCGGCCACCACTTTGTCGAAAGGTTCCTTGGCGTGGTGGACGTGTTCCTCTATTTCTTCATGTTCGGCCATTTAGAAACAAGCTATCACCTCCGGCCTTCTATTAAAAGGTGAAACGCCCGGTTAGCTGAATGGCGCGCGGTCCGCCGCCTTCCGCGCTTTGCATGGTGGTGATCTGGCCGAAGCCCGAAACGCCCACAGTTAAGTTGGCTGGCGCAACATAGTTGGGGTGGTTGGTGGCGTTGGCCACTTGCGCGCCGAATTCAAAACGGGCTGCGTCCGTGATGGCGATGCGTTTGAGCAGCGAGAGCGAGATAGCCACGGTTCCCGGACCGACCACGCTGCCTTGCTGAGAGTCGCCGAAGCGGCCGATATCGTTGGCCGGATCGACAAATGCGTTGGGATTGATCCAGGAAGCCAGGCTTTGGCCCGCATAAGGGTTGACGCCGGGAACGGTGTCGGCGCGGCCTCCATTGTAGTTATAGATGTTATAACCCGTGCCAGACGGGTCATTCAGCGTGCTCACAGTCATGAATGGGCCGCTCTGCACCAGCGCGATGCCGCTTAGAGTCCACCCACCCACCACGCGGCTGACATAGGGGTTGGAACCGTTTAGGAACATTTTCCCCTTGCCGAACGGCAGTTCATAAAGAAAGGTGATCAAGACACGGTGACGGCGTGTGAATGGCACGTTTCCGTAATCAAGGCTGGGGTTGTAAGGATCGCTAAGCGTTCCTCCGAATTCGTTGGCGGAGCCGAAGCTGGCAGTGCTGCCGGCCGTGGCACCGTAAATATTCGTGAGACTACGGGAATAAACATAACTGGCCTCAAGCTGGAAGTTGGAGGCGCGCTTCGATACCGAAAACGTTCCGGTGTCATAGTTGGCATAGCCGTCATTGGTCTGATAGGCGATATAAGACAGCGCCGGGAAAGGAACCTGAGTCGGGTCATAGCCGGCGGTGTTGGCGTGCTGCTGATTCAAGTTGATGGTGGTTCCCAGGTTGCTGCCGTGGTTCCCATCGTAAGACGCGCGGAATCCAAAGCCTTTTCCAAGGTCGCGCTCCAGCGTCAGATCCCACTCGTCAATGACGGGATCTTTGTAGTGAATGTTGGAGGCCAAGTCAAAGAAGTAGGTTCCGGGCTGAGCTATGTTCGAGGGGAACGAGTAAGGCGCCTGATAGATAGGCAGACCGTTGCTCCCGATGGAATTATAGAAGGTTGAAACGTCGCTGGCTTCGACGGCCCAGCCATCGATGACTTGCGAAGTCAGCAATGTCTCAATGAAGCGCCCGTAACCGCCGCGCAGGACCGTCTTATTGCTGCCGCCAATGCGGTAGGCAAAACCGATCCGGGGCGCAAAATCTTTTTTGGAGGAGAAACGCAAACTGGCGGGAACACCAGCCTGGGCCGCGGTCAGGATGGGAGTCGGCGCAAGAGTTTCAGCGAAACCAGGATTGACCAGCGCGAACGTCGATTGTCCCGGCAGAATCACCGCGCCATTCACTGTCTGGCCATTCACGGTGCTGGTATAAGCAGGGTCGAAGTTAGCCAGATTATTTTGATGGTCGCGGAACATCGGATGATATTCCCAGCGCAGGCCGTAATTCAGCGTCAGGGATTGCGTGACTTTAAAATCGTCCTGGGCGAAGAATGCATAGTGCTTGGCGTAGGCGTCCGTGGTGGGATTTTGCACCGTCGCGATGGTTGTCGCGTCCGGATAGCCCAGCAGGAAACCGGCTAAGGGCGCGCCCGCTCCGCTGCCCAGGAAACTTGTGGTCGTGGAGTTATTGAAGGTGTAGCTGCCCAGACGGTAGTTGGCGAACACGTCTGTGAAGAGGCTGCTGAGATAGCGGAAATCGCCGCCAAACTTGTAGGTGTGCTTGCCCTTGGTGTAAGTCAGGTTATCCAGGAACTGGGTGGTGGCCTGGCGCGGATTGGTGTCGTTTACCGGACTGTAAATACCCATGAAGCCTTCGATGTTGATGCTGGGCAGATCGGCCGTCGAGGGTATGGAGGGGAATCCCTGCAAACCCAGCGAATTGACTACGTTCTGAGTGTTGACATTGATGCTGGGAGCGCTGTGAATGCGGCTGAATCCGCCGCGAGCTTCGTTCACCAGCGACGGGCTTATCACCCAGTTATAAGCAACCGCAAGAGCGCTATCCACCTCAGGCTGGCTGGTGTCACCTATATAGGGGGAGCCGATGTTCCCGTTAGGATCGAGAGGAGGATTCTCCACTCGCCGATTCTTGTAGGTGTATCTCGCATAGACAAGATGCTTGGGAGTGATCAGTTCGTCCACGCGAATATCGCCTTGCGCGCTGTTGATGGGGTTGCTGAAAGTATCCAGATAGTTGTTGGACACCAGCGTGGGGTCTCCATAGTTGGGCAGCGGATAATACTTGTTCAAAACAGCCAGCGCGAAAGGATTCAGTTGGGATGCGGGAATGATGTTGCCCGGATAGTTGCCGCCCAGAGCATTGCTCATGGTTGGATCGTTTTGCGGCAGAGTAAAGGCAGATAAGTCGCCGTTGCGCATGGCGGCGGTGGGAACCGATATCAGTTGCGAACTCTGCTTGGGAAGGCGCAGATATTCCAGACTGCCGAAGAAGAATGTTTTGTTGCGGCCGTTATAGAGTTTGGGAATAATCACCGGCCCGCCCACGAACGCGCCGAAGTTATTCATCTTGATCAAGGGCGCAACGTGGCTGAAGGTGTCGCTGGCGTCGAAATCGGTGTTCTGAACATTTTCAAACAAGCCGCCGTGAAACGTATTGGTGCCGGATTTGGAGATTGTGGTGATGTCGGCGACGCCGCCGTACTCGGCCGGGTTCATGGTTTCGCTGATGCGAATTTCCTCAATGGCGTTGAAGGAAGGAAACAGTTCGCCCAGCGCACCGATGGTGCCAGGACCGACGGAACTGATGCCGTCAATGCTGACCGAGATCTGTCCCGGCGTGGTGCCGGCTACCGAGATGTTGCCGCTGGTGTCGGTTTGCACTCCAGGCTGCGCGGTCAGTGTGGAGAAGGCGCTGGTGGAGCCGCTGGCGCGCGTGGTGATGGCCACGGGCAGGTCAGTTAATTCGCGGCTGCCTTTGCTCTCCGCAACGTTGGAAACGTCCGTCTGGATCGTGCTGGTGGCCTGGACATCCACCGTCGTTGCTTGAGAAGCAACTTGAAGCTCTATATCCAGGCGCTTGGTTTCTTTGGCGCTTAACTCAAAAGCATCAAAGTCCGAGTTATGAAAGCCGGTGGCCTGAATGCTGAGCTTGTAGGTGCCCACATCCACGTTCACAAATTCATAAGAACCGCCGGGCCCGCTCACCGTGGAGCGGCTGGCGCCGGTGCCCACGTTCAGAAGCTGGACCAGGGCTTTGGGAACCACGCTGCCGGAGGGGTCTTTCACGGTGCCCAGCACCGTTCCAAACGTAGACTGGCCGTAGGCCGAAAGAGACAGTGTTGCCGCGCAAATGGCGGCGAGGCAGTATAGCTTCATACTGTGCCCCCCTTCTATCGAGTTATAAAAATTTCGGAGTAACCAGACGTGGGTTGGGAGAAGTTTAGTATGTTTTACGTCTTTGCAGCAAGACGGACTGGTACTAGATTTGCCAAGATCAGGGAAGAACGACAATGCCGCCGTAAGTGACGTCGGTATTCAGGTCGTATGTCTTCTCGTACTTGAGGGTGGCGGCATCGTAGACTTCAATATCGAAGCCTGCTCCATAGATATACAGCTTTTTTCCGTTGGAGGAGATGCCGAGCGTGAAGCGGGTGCGGCAGGGCACCGGCGCTTTCTTGATGATCTGGTCGCTGCCCAGATCAAAAGCCCAAAACTCACAGGACTTTGTTCCGTGAATGCCCGTGATGGCCACCGTGTAAGCGGCTTTCTTGTCTGGAGTTACCTGAAACTCGGACATGCCATTCGGAGAGGGACCAATGGGGCTGAAATCAATTTGGCGGGTGCTGAGGTCGAAGCGCGCCAAGCCAAACACTTTGCTGTGCACAATAGGATCTTCCGAGTTAAAAAGCGAGATATGCTGGCCGGGCTCATTCAGCAAATCGAGATCGGGTCCAAAGCCGCCTCCAAAATGCACATTTTGCATTCCCGGGAACTCGGGCTTGGCCAGGTCTATTTTGTCCACTTCCTTGAAGTCGCTGGACTGCAAGATGGTGATATTTTCGCCGAATTTGTAAATATATTTGCCGTCGGGAGAAACTTGAAAGGCTGCGCCGGCATAGTCGAAATCGCGCGCCTCGGCCACTTCTTTAGGCACCTCAAACGTCTTGACGATTTTTTGCTGCTGCAGGTCAACCACCGTGTACATGGGTTTATGCACCTCGTACTGGCTGAGTTCCTGGTCAATCTCTTTGGTCACCGTGTAATAAAACTTGCCTGTCGGATCGGCCGCCCCGCCCCAGAACCGGTATTGCTTGGTGGGCGTGTTCAGCACAAAGTGATTAATCACTTTGCGTGTCGCGACATCAATCACCTCAATGCCATTGTGGTCAATGGTGGTGACGTAGATCAGCTTTCTGTCAGGAGAAAGCTTGATGGACATGGGCGTGCCGGTCTCCAGCGGTATCTTGTCCACTATCTGGCCTTTGCTCTCGTCGAAGACAAGAACGGAGGCCGGATAAGCGGGCAGATAAAGAGTGCCTGCCTGGACGAGACCGGCGAACAAGGCGAATAAGAGTGCTGTTCTGCGCATGAATGATTTTATGGGAAGATCAAATCGAGATTGCGCCAGTCTTTGGTGGCCGCCGCGCATTTGCTGGCCCAATTGGGCGAGTTATTCAGGTGATCCGGCACCTGGGCGGGCCAGTAACAACTGACGAAGCAATCGTAGATGTCACGCTCCACCGGCTGGCAAAGCCCAGCGGTGCCGCCGGCCGAATCCACTTCCCAGCCGGGCGAAAACATAAGCGCGCATCCGGTGGGGACGTGCGGGCGGGTTTGCGTGGGCCTCGGATCCTGCAGAGCGACTACATCGGGAACAGCATCCGCTGTCTGAGCCGCAACATAACCGCTGATTCGTGCTGCCTTCTTGTTCAAGGCGCGCATGTGTTTCATGCTGACTTCCTTTCCGCGAACTGCATTAAAAACTCGGGATTCTTGGCGGCAATTGCGCCGTAAATCTCCAGACAAGTGTTGGTCCAGTCACGAATCCAGTCGCAATAATGGAGGTTCGGATGGCCGGTGTCTCCATAGCGGACAAAGGCTTCGTGATGGCAGCCACCGGCGCACAAAGGGCGCGCCCAGCAAGTGTGGCAATCGTACTTGGAATCGATGTGGCCCCGGCTTAAGAAATCGCTTTGCTTGGCGAGATCGATGCCGGTGGAGATATGTCCGAGCGCATGCTGGTCCGAATCGACAAAGCGATGGCAGGGAGCGATGTCTCCAGACGGGCCCACGCCCATGAGTCCCAAACCGGCACCGCAAGGGTGAGATTTATTCACGCCCTGGCATAACTCGGCCAAGGTGTCGCTGACATTCGAGAAGCCGTGAGCTTCGCCGCGCAGCGCGTATTCCAGATATTCTTTGGCCAGCAGATGGAATTGGCCCAGAACGCTGTCCATGCCGGTGCCGTTGATGGCGTAAAGCTGGTTCGGAGAAGTGGTGACGGGCGCGAAACCAACTTCGTGAAAACCAAGATCCTGTTTCAGGTGCTTGAAGATGCGAACCACATCGGTAACTCCGGCGGTCAAGGTGACGCGCGCGGTGATGGGACGGGTTTTGTGATTTTGAATCAGTTCGCGAACTTTCGGAGCAATGATGTCGTAGCTGCCTTTGCCATTGGAGAAGACGCGCAACTGGTCATGCATTTCCTTGGGCCCGTCCATGCTGACGGTGACACCGATGCGGTTTTCGGAAAGGAATTCGATGATGGCTGGAGTGAGCAGGGTGGCGTTGGTGGTCAAGCTGAAGTCGATGTGACAGCCCTTTTCGGCGGCTTTCTCAGTGGCATAACTCACCACCTGCTTCAGCAAAGGGAAATTCATCAGAGTTTCGCCGCCGAAGAAAGTGATGTGGATGTTGCGGCGGCCTTCGGCCTGGGAAAGGAGAAAATCGACGGAAGCTTTCGCGGTGGGCAAATCCATGAACTTCGGCTTGCCTTCGGGCGTGGCCACTTTATCCGCGCCGAATTCGTAGCAATACTGGCAGGACAGATTGCACTGGTTGGTGAGATTCATCACCAGCGTTTGAAGCGGAAACACTGCAGGAGGCGTTTGCGGACGTTCGGCAGCGGCAGTCTCGGAAATAATGACATTGGCGTGGAACATCTCCGACACAAGGCCTTCGGCGTCTTCCAGAGACATACCCTGATCTACAAGGCCGCTAATCAGCTTGTCGTGCGGCGTGGAGATCTCCATGCAACGAAGGAGTTTTTCTACTGCTTCGTCCACCTGAAAAATAGCTCCAGCGGGAACTAAGTAAAGAAACCGCTCACCTTCCGCTTGAAAGGGATGAAATTCGCCCAGCCGGTAGGTCATTGGCCCACCTCCGGCTGATCCCACTGCATGTACTGAGGGACGGTGACGACGAGATAGGATTTGGCAACTAGCGGGCGGCCGTCTTTGCCTTTCTCGGATTTCGCGGTGGCGACTATCCAGACGTCTCCGTAGTTATTGCGGCTGAACTGGCGCTTGGGGTTCGGGCCGTCCTCCGACGGCTTGAAAAGCCCAGTGGGACTTAGCGTTCCCACAAATTTCTTGTCATCGTCTCCATAGGAGGCAATGAATTCCTCCATGGACCAAGTAACGTCCACCGGTCCCAACTCCACGTCGTCGGCAGTGTGCAGTTTGCCGTCCTCGCCGCGCTGGTAAGCGACCGCCTCAAACTGCTGATAGCCCTTTGGATGATGATCGCTTCCCAGGCGCGCCAGAGCGGATTCGGGAACAACGCGAATGTAATCCACCTTGTCATAAACGGCAATTGCTTTGGGAAGAACGGCGCGATGGAAAACGATATCGCGCTTGCCAGAAAGAGCATCAGGCGCGACACTCACCTCGACGATAACTTCGCTGCGATTGTTTGAGACCACGCGGTTCACGGTGACGCCGGAGCCGAAATCGAGATCGGCTGGACTCACTTTCTCGGGCAAGTTATCCCCGATGAGGCGAATGCGATTGTCTTGCGATCCGGCCTTGACGGCGAGCTTGTCGATGCCCATCAGAACGGGGTCAGAGGAAGCGCGCTGGAGTTTCACATCCATGCCGAATTCCTGATACTGGCCCCAGAACCAGCGGCCTTGCGCGGCTGACTGGTCAGGCGTGACCGACATCACTTCGCGCATATCTTTAGAAAGGTCGTCAGGACCGGAGTCAGAAGGGGAAGTGCCTTTAGAATGGCCGCGCCAGGCATAGCCGGTGTAAACCAGGCTGTGACCTTCGCGCGTAATGGTGGAACCGTCGCGGGCGCTTTTCAAGGTGACGCGCGTGGTGAATTCATCGCCGCTGTTGCCGCTGGGCTCCACCACCATCTCGCCGAAGTATTTGCCTTTGCCTGGAACGTCGGCCGAAACAAGCCAGCGGCCTTCCAATTTGGGAGCGCGCATGCGGGCGCGCCAGGCGGCCCATTCGGGAGTTTCCAGCGGCGCGGCTTTGCTCAGAAATGACATGGCCGCATCCACGGGAAGCGTTTTGTCCGTGCTGGAGGCAGCGCCGTCGCCGCCTTCTTCACCCGCGCGCAAACCGAAGCGGAACAACTCATCCGCCTGCGGATAGAGGGCGACATGCAGATTGGCCAGCAACTGCCAGTCTTTGGCGGAACGACGCCAGGACAAAGGACGGGCAAAGGCGTGGCAACTGGCGCACGCGCCTTTTACTTTGTCGTTGGGGATATTGGTTTCATCGTCGAGGCGTTTTTCGGCATAGTACATCACCGAGGAAGCCTCTTCTGGCGCGAGACCGTGGTCGGTGCTCAGGTATTTAATGATGGCTCGCGCTTCTTCTGGAGTCAGGCTGACTCCGCGCAGCCGCATCATTCGCTTTAGAGCTTCTTCCCAGCCTTCGGGCGTGCTGCGCTCCCAGGAGATGCGCGCCAAGTTTCCCTTCGCGTCTTTGGTGTGGCAGCCGGAGCATTTCTCAATGACCAGCTTGTTGGTGACCGGAATGCCTTCCTCCACTTGCACATCAGGAGACGGAGGGGCGGCCTCTTGGGCGGAAAGCAATAGCGACGCCGAACACATCACCAAAGCAGGCAAAAGCTTCATAGCACTAGCTTATGAGGGTAGCTTATTTTGGCGGCAAACGGCAAATCCAAAAACTGGATAACCTTCATTAATTTGCGCAGGGTTTGGCAACTGGTACAGTTTCTCCATGAAATTGTTGCTAGCCAGTCTCCTTATCGCGCGCGCCCTGATGGCACAGACGCCTGCCGACAGCATTCTGACGGGCGGGAAGATTATCACGATGAACGGGGCCGATGCCGTGGTGGAGGCGGTTGCCATCCGCGACGGAAAGATTGCGGCGGCGGGAACGAAAGATTCCGTGATGAAGCTGGCGGGGAAAACGACGCGCGTGATTGACCTGCACGGGCGCACGGCCACGCCTGGCTTGATTGACTCGCACCTGCATTTCGCGTCGGTTGATCCGGTTTATTCGATTAATCTTTCGACAGTTCACAGCATGGCGGAGGTGCTGGACGGCGTGCGCACACGCGTGGCGAAGGCAAAGCCGGGGGAATGGATTCTGGGGCAAGGCTGGGATGAAGGGAAACTCAAGGAGCGGCGCTATATTTATGCCGCTGACTTGGATGCCGTTGCGCCGAATAATCCGGTTTGGCTGATTCACACCACGGGCCATTACGGCGTTGCCAACAGCATGGCGCTGAAGATGGCGCATATCACGGCCAGCACGCCAAACCCGCCGGCCGGGACAATTGATCGCAACGCGAAAGACCAGCCTTCCGGAGTTTTGAAGGAAGAAGCGGCCATGACGCTGGTGACGAAGCTGATTCCGGCTTATTCGCGTGAGCAGATGCGCGCGGGTTATCTGTCGACGATGGCGGAACTGAACAAGGAAGGCATCACGGCGATTAAAGATCCGGGGATGGACCCGGAGAACTGGAGCGTTTATAGCGAGCTTAGAGATAACAAGAAGCTGAGCATTCATCTTTTCGCTTTATGGCATGGCGGCACCACTTTGGCGCAGACGCAGGAAGTGGTGAGGCGGATGCTAAGCTTGCCGAAGGCGCCGGACGATTTGCTGATTTCGGGCGGCGTGAAGCTATTCATGGACGGCAGCGGCGGCGCGCGCACGGCGTGGATGGTGAATGACTGGAACAAGAACTGGAGCGAGATTGACAGCGGGAACAAGGGTTATCCGCTGACTGATCCGCAAGTTTACCGGCAGCAGGTGCGGCTGATTCATGACGCCGGCATTCATGTGGGGACACACGCCATTGGCGACCATGCCATTGACTGGGTGGTGGACACTTATGCGGAGGTATTGAAGGAGAAGCCAACAAAAGGCTTGCGGCACAGCGTTATTCACGCCAATATTCCGAGCGACCATGCCATTGCCGCGATGGCGGCCATGCAGAAGCAATATGACGCCGGTTATCCGGAAGCGCAGGCTGAGTTTATGTACTGGATTGGAGACACGTATGCGGGGAATTTTGGGCCGGCGCGATGCTTGCGTTTGATGCCGTTTCAGACCTACTTGCGAAAGGATGTGCAGTGGGCGGGCGGGTCGGATTATCCGGTGACTCCGTTTGCTCCCAGGCTGGGCATTTGGGCATCGCTCGCGCGCGAGACATTGAAGGGCACTTACGGCAAGCAGCCGTTTGGCATGGCGGAGGCGGTGGATATTCACGCGGCGCTGCGGTCTTACACGGTTTGGGCGGCGCACCAGTTGTTTCTGGATGACAGGATTGGGTCGATTGAGATTGGCAAGGATGCGGACATTGCCGTTTGGGACCGCGATCCTTATGGAGTTTCGGCTGGCGAGATTAAAGATATGAAGTGCGAGATGACGGTGTTTCAGGGCAAGGTGGTTTATCAGGAGGCGGGCGTTTCGGCCAAAGATTAAACTGGAATCACATGGCTACGCAAGTTCCCCCTCAGGCTCCGCCCAAACTTCCCATTCCCGGCGTTGAGAATATCATTGCGGTTGGTTCGGGCAAAGGCGGCGTGGGAAAGAGCACGGTGGCGGTGAATCTGGCCATTACGCTGAGCAAGCTGGGATATTCGGTTGGCTTGATGGATGCGGATGTTTATGGGCCAAATGTTCCGCTGATGATGGGCGTGCGCGCGACGCCGCAGGCGATTGGGCAGCGCATTCTGCCGCTGGAGGCGCATGGCGTGCGGCTGATGTCGATGGCGCTGCTGAATCCGGGCGACAAGCCGCTGGTTTGGCGCGGACCGATGCTGAATTCGGTTATTCAGCAGTTTCTGCGCAACGTGGAATGGGGACAACTGGATTACCTGGTGATTGACTTGCCTCCTGGCACGGGCGACGTGCAGTTGACGCTGATTCAGACGACGCCTTTGACGGGCGCGGTGATTGTGACGACGCCTTCTGACGTTTCCATGGAAGACGCGCGCAAGGCGGTGAACATGTTTGAACAGGTGCGGGAGCCGGTGCTGGGCATTGTGGAGAACATGAGCTTTCTGGAGCATAACGGCGAAAAGCTTTATATCTTTGGCAAGGGCGGCGGCGCGGAGACGGCGCGCTTGATGCGGGTGCCGCTGCTGGCGGAGATTCCGCTGGACGCGGAAACGCGCGCGGGCGGAGACGCGGGGAAGCCGATTGCCACGGTGGCGGGGCACAAGCAGGCGGAACTGTTTGTGCAACTGGCGCAAGCGATTGTGGCGCGGGCCGAAGACGTGAAGAAGAAGGAACGTCCGACGATCACGATTTCGGACTAGGAGACCGCGCCCTTGATTCCTTTAGTTTCGGTGCGCCTGGACGGCGAGGGCGCGGCCATTTGGTGCAAGCTGGAGTATCTGAATCCGAGCGGGTCGACCAAGGACCGGATTGCCGAATTCATTCTGCGCAAAGCGCTGGCGGAACGGCGGCTGAAGCTGGGGCAGATGGTGGTGGAGGCTTCCAGCGGATCCACCAGCATTGCCATGGCGCGCAGCTCGGCTGAGCTTGGATTGAAGTTCACAGCGGTGGTGCCGGCGGGCGTGAGCAACGAACGGGTTTTGATGATTCGGGCGTATGGCGGACAGGTTTGCTTTACTCCGGGCGGCGCGGGCATTGCGGGGGCGATTCAAAAGGCGGAAGAGTTGGCAGAGGAGATGGGCGGATTTCTGCCCCGGCAGTTTTCGAATATGGAGAACGCGGAGGCGCACCGCTTAGGAACCGCGCAGGAAATTATCCGCCAGATGGACGGCGGCCAAGCAGACGCGGTGGTGTCGGGCGTGGGGACTGGCGGCACGCTGGTGGGCCTGCATGCCGGCTTCACGCAGGCGGGACATGCCGCGCTGCCGTTTGTGGCGCGGCCCATTATGTATGGGCGCGAACTGGAAGCGGAATGCTGCGGGTTCAGCAGCCGGATTCCGGGCGTGGTGGATTCGATCTCGACGATTTACCGGCCAGAGGCGCTGCCGGGGTTGCGGGTGCTGGAGATTGAGGATTCGCTGGCGATTGAGGCCACTCGGCGACTGATTCGGATGGGGTTTCCGGTGGGCCCAAGCGCGGGGCTGAATTATGCGGCGGCGCAGCGGGCGGCCGAGATTCTAGGCGACGGGGCGCGGATTGTGACGGTTTTTCCGGACCGCATGGAGCGGTATTTTTCGACGGAGTTGTTCGCGCCCTTTAAGGAACAAGCCTAACCGCTGATGGGGTCGTTCTGGAGCTTGGAGCCGGTGGACCATTCGGTGAAGGGCGTGATGGTGGTGATTTCGCTCGAGCGTTCGCGCCAGCTTCCGCGGGTGTAGTCGCGGTTCATGGTGGCGATGACCTCCAGCTTGATTTCTTTGGGGCAGGCAGCGGTGCATTCGCCGATGTTGGTGCAGCCGCCGAAGCCTTCGGCGTTCATTTGCGACACCATGCGGAGAGCGCGGATGTCGCGTTCGGGCGCGCCTTGGGGCAGGATGCTG
>Ga0116230_10000176_pt1 | contig 51043 bp, 36 predicted proteins | sample S1TSphfallax_3_FD_88678 | JGI IMG/M metagenome (GOLD analysis project Ga0116230, IMG submission 88678) | Host-associated microbial communities from peat moss isolated from Minnesota, USA - S1T2_Fd - Sphagnum fallax MG | ecosystem: Host-associated > Plants > Peat moss > Unclassified | place...
AAAGCTGGAGAAGCAGCAGGTGGGTACCACACTCTGGCCCATGGGGGGCGGGGGCGGGGGCGCTTACAATTCCACGTAGTACTAGAATCCCACTTGTGACGCAACGAAAGTGGGCCAAGACCTGAGAAATAATAAAAGTTGTTACGTGGGTGCATTCGGAGTAGGTGGTACGGGCTTTATTCCACGTAAGACTACAGTCCCCCTGTAGAATCCACTTGGAGACCTACGAAAGTGGACCAGGAAAACAAAAGACCCGAAAACTAATAGAAGTTGTTAAGTGGGTGCATTTGGGTCGGTGGGTTAAGTTTACATTCCACGTAGTTACTCTAAAGTACCACTCTAGACTCCACTTGCGACGCTACCAAAGTGCCGCCAGGGAAAATAATCAAAGTTGTTAAGTGGGCGCATTTGGATTTAAGTGGGTTTGGGTTTACATTCCACTCCACTTTTTAACTGGGATTTAGTCTCCCCCTAGAATCCACTCGTGACGCTACGAAACCCAATTAAATAAAGTGGGGCCCAGGAGGAGTACGTGGCTACTGGTTATTTCCACGTGGAAAATAACCATTCGTGACAACCCGGGGTTATTTTTGCTGCTTTTGCACAAACACCACGTGGCAGTGGACCTGGGAATTGGGAATGGGGGAAAAAAAGTGGGAAATCGTGGCCGTTAGATTTTGGAATCCTAGGCAGGGATTTTTTTTCCCATTTTGGAGGTAGTAAGTGGACTGGCGATCATCCACAAGAGGAATTTAGCCAAATTTGGCTACAGGTCGGTCAAAGAGAAAAGTTAGAAAAGTTTTGAAGCTCGACATGCCAAAACGCCAAAACCTTGTGGTATAAATATGGCAATTTCAACTTTTTTATTTGGTCTTCGAAATATGGCGGATTTGTGCCATTATTTCCAACAAAATCCTTTGTACAAGTCACAGCCCTTTTTTTTTGATCGCCAAGTGGCCAAAAAAAAAAAGCTGAATTTCTAGGCCGGACTTTTCTTTTTACACGCTTTTTATTTTTTTCGCGTCAGAAAGGAAAAAGGACCCTTTTTCAGTTCATCCAGGTGTCATGTTATCCCACGTGGCTAAATCTTTTTGGGGGTTTTTTCGCATGGGTGTTGGATGTGGGGTTTGTAATTGTAAGAATGTCAGCCATATCTGCAAGTAGAATGTCAGCAGAATCTACAAGTGTGAATTTTTACACACTCTTGAGATGCACATCTTGGACATCTTTGCTCTGACAATTTGGAATTAGTGGGACTTGGTATTGTGCCATGTGGATCGAGAGAGAGAGAGAGAGATCAGAGTTCCAACTTAGGGTTTTAAGGAATGTGGGTGAAATGGAGCAGATGAGAAACAGCTAAAGTGGATCTCAAGCAGTTGGCAAAGGGAGCTGTCTGTTTGTCTGCGAAGCCTTAAAACATTTCTTGGGTTGCAACTAGATGATGACGGTCTTAGAGTTAGTTTGTTGTTGGGTGTTGCAAATGCAGACAGTCATGTTGGGTAACCGATCACATATAAGGGGGAGGCAATTTGGGGACAATGAAAGTCTTCCCAATTGCAAGCTTGTGATGTCCAAGTTTGGAACAAGTAAGTTCTCTCATTGTGATGCCATCTCATGACTTCCTACAACTTCAGTGAATTTCGCGAATGTGATTGCTCTTGCCTCTCTTGTGTCGAATGGGCTTTTGGGTAGTACTTCCTTCTATGTGCAAAGGGGGGTAGTGAACTCCAAGGAAGGCCCCATGACAGTTTGAGAAACCAAATATGACACTTGAGAGAGACACTGGTTATGCTGTCTGATTTCATGTTTAGGGTTTAGGGTTTAAGATCAAGAGAATGTTAAGTAGCATGTGTTGCAACTTTTGCTGACAACTATGTGAGGTCTGCAGCTTTGGATGACGTCAACAAGAATGCCTCAAGCAAAGGAACAATCTTGGGTAAGTCATTCTTTCAATTCACATGATATTAGATTGGGATTTCTTAGTCACTATTGAAATGGGTCTTTGTATTGTTCTTTTTAACTAGTGTGCTAATCCTTTGAAAATTGCATGAGAAGGCTAATGAGTGCAGCAACATTCATAGCCCTAGAGAAGAGAACAGGAGCTTGGTTTGTAAGATACTTTGTTGTGTGTTCTAGGTAAATTGCAGCTGAACAAGTCAACATGCATGTGTTGGAGAGCTGTCATGGATAAGAACAACCAGAGCTATGACCCCAACTCTCAGCATTGGAGTCTGCAAATTTAGCACTGCTCCAGATTCTGAAGTTGCCTTTCTAACCCTACATCACTGCGTGCTTATGCAACTTCCAAGTTTGCAAGGCTAGTCAGCTTGTTTGTGGGATTTAGTGCTGCTAAATCTCAAAATTGGAGTCTGCACCTGCACTTGAGTTCTGCTATGATATGTTTGCTTGATGCAACAGAACACTTTGTTGCTATGTGGAATTTGATTTGAGGGTTAAATTGTTTTGAAAATGTGTATCTTGTAACTAGTGACCATTAGGTGCCTAGGACATTCTGTTATGAGCAGCACTTGAAGATTCTTCAAAATGCTGTTGTCAGAAGCCTCAGTTTTGTTGTTGGACTTCTTGACAAGTTTTGACTAGTGCTGGATGATTACAGGAAAATTTGTAGTCACAACAGTAAGCATAAGATATTCAGATAGTTCTTTTGCAGCTGCAAAGTGCCATATCCATACATGAGAGGTTCATCATCATCTGGTACATATGGACTCTTTCCTTATGGACTATCTAATTCCTGATGAGACAATAGTGCTTGCTGCAAGCATCCTTTAGAGGCTTTGGATGACTTTTCCAACACTTGTAGCAACCTGTGTTGGCTTGTTTTGGGTATTGGGTCTAGCTTGTGGGGACTCTGGGCTCTAAACTGTGGAAAAATTGGAACTAGATCTTGAACCAAGCCTGGAACACAAGTTGACAAGTTGATGATTGTTTTTGTTTTGCTTCATTCTCACCATTAGGTAGCTCCTGCCATAACGCTTGCTATGCATTTGGTAATAATTGCTTTTATCATTTTTTTCTCCCAGGATGTGCCTTGAATTGTGGAATGGCAGAGATTGTGCGGTGTAAACTGTGAGGTTGTGGGCTTGAGACTTCAAACCTTGGTAGAGTCCATAATCACTTGAATTATTCCAAATAGTCATGTCCAAGTTTAGAACCATGCATAGATAAATGATGAAAGCAAGCTCAAATTACATGAGAAGCAGACACAAAATAGTAAATTAAGTAGATGAAGTTTTGTTGAAATTATCCATCTTGCATGTGGTTGGCTTTGGCACATGATGGGAGGTAAAATATGTGTAGGGACCACAAGGTCAAGGAAAACATTGATTTCAATATATTGCAAAGTAGTGCCTTGAAGAGGTATAATCCTAACTTCTATAGTTGGTAAAAAAATCATAATAGTTAGTCTTGAATTGTCAGCTAGACTATACCATAGTACTTTGGCTGCTTTGATGCAAGTCCCACAAATAATTAATTAATTTTGAAATTTTCATTTCAATAAACAAAATTTCTTGAAGATTCAATATTTTCCTTCACATGTCTTTTTAATTTGAATTTTCTTTTTCCGGCATTTCAACATTTCTGAAAATAATATAATTAGTGTCAAAGCTATGAAAGTAATAGGCTAGTTTAATAGAACCTCCCACATATGAACTAGGAGTGCTTGTAGTTGTGTGATAGGTGTTGTGATTTGTGGGGTTAATATGCGTTGTATCAACTAAAAGTAACAAAGGCATAGAGTAGTTTGACGATGTTATCAAAGATAACTAGGAATTTGAGTGATAAACTTTTCAAGCTTTTTGTAAGCAATGGTAATGTTTTGTTGTTGACAAAGACTTGGTGAGGACATTGACTAGCATGTTGTCTATTAAGACATTTTTTAAAAACTTCTATTGCCTCACAAGGGAAACGGTATTGAGTGCTCTTGATAAAGCAAAATATTAAACAACCTAACCATAACGAGGCTAACTATTCACAATAACGTGCATGAGGTTGCCCATTGCTTGTCAATATGGATTTAAGTGGCATACATGATTTATTTAAGTCTTCTTATGTTCTAAGGCCATCATACTTCTTTAACTTCAACTCAAATCCCATAGTTATGTCGATTGGGTTTGAACTCACCATATTTTATATCATTGCAATACCTTAATGTGATGATGTTCCACTTGACACAAGATTATCCACCATTCCATTTGATTGTGAATAATTTGGTTAATGATGTAAAAATGTATTTTTCCTTCACCAACTTGTTATATCAACTTCAATCCTTTAAAATCTTTAGAAAAGAAATGCGGGTTGCATTGTTAATATCACACCTACAAAGATTGGCATAAAATGAATTCCATTGATACCCCTTATTTGCACCTCTAGCACCTTAAAGTCCCCAAAACTTTCAGTCATAATTTTTATTTTCTTGCATTTAAATTTTTTTCAAGATTTTTACAAAAAAAGTGAAAATGATATGGTGAGTTTTATCTAGATCGGAAAAGTTTGAAACTGGCCTAATCAATCTTTCAAAATAAATCAACAAATGATTTTATATTTGGTGATTATTTAAAATATTTTAATACCCATCATAAAGTATGATTTTTTAAAATTATATTTCAAAAATGAGGTTACAAGCTTATTTGGGCTACTTTAAAAATATATATGATGAAAAAGACTGCAAATGATTAATTGGAATTATTATAACATTTATTGCACTATATTTCTTGTGCATTGTTGTATGTTGATAATTAGAAATTATGTAAATTTAAATTAATATAAAAAATAAAAAAATAAAATGGATAAATATGAATGTCCACTTTGAGTGTTTTTAAATATTATTATTTTTCTTAATCATAAGTTTTTTAAAAAACCAAATGAATGGATTAAACAATGCAATTGATTTCAAAAAATATACGAATAAAATTATTTTACATTTATATTGGATGCAAACCATATGAAGATTTAAAAGTGTTGCAAAAATTCATTTCAAAGGATTGAAATAAAACGGACATTTTTTGGGGCCATTTTGTTGATTTTGTATTCATTTAAGTTTTTATTATTTGTAACCCCAAGTAAAGGTCCACATTTGTAAAACATAACCATGCCAAAAAAAACTATCAAGTTGTTTATGGAAGCTTATTTAATTCATTTTTCATTTTTTATTTTGAATCACAGTATCAATGCATAAATACACATGCAAAAAATCACCAGCACCATACAAAATATTTTATTTTGAACTATTCAAATTTTCTTACTTACATTTGTTCCATATAATTGTTTTTTATTAAGTAATGAAAAAAAGTCATAAACTCCTTTGTCCTAAAATTACTACCCAACCATGAATAAACCTTTACATGTTTTTTTTTTTTCATGAAAATATAGGTGAAGAATGATAATAATAAAAGCAAAGTAAATTCACCAAATTTTGGGACAATTATTGTATTTGCTTAACATTTTGATCACCAAAGGCACATTTTTTTCATTTGTAAACCATTTATTATTATTCTTGAGTGTTTTCATCAAAGAAATATTGGCAATGAAATAGGAAAATAATCTTAACAAGGCACATGATTTATATTTTTTCATTTTTATTTTATAATGTTTTTGAATTAAAAAACATGAGGCTTTATGGTTGTTAAAATTCGGGATCAAAATGTATATAATTTATCATGTTTACATTGAAAATATTTAATTGTCTTTATAATTTGATCATTGAATCAAGATTAATTTTGATTTAAATTGGATTTTGAATTGCAAAAAACTATGGACATTGCAAAAAAATTGAATTGTAGATTTCAATTAAGGTTCAAGTTTATTATGCATTGTTATAAATTATAAATAAATATTCTTGCTAGAAGTGATCCACCAAGAATGTGTTTTCATTTGTTTTAACTATTTCCATTTCCCTGCCCATAAACATGAAAAATAGGACTATATAAAGTGAAAGATGATTTTAAACCATTCATTAGAGCCAACCAATCAAGAACAATCTTCTCTTTTTTTTTATGTTTTAGAAGCATTAGAACCCTAGTCCTATGCACATTTACCAACATTATTGGCCTTTTTTTTGCCATCAAATGATTATATTTCATGCAAAATATAACGTGCATGCTAGTTCATTCCAATGATGAAAATTTTGCGGAACTAGTATATGGGTGGTTTTTTATAATCTTTCTTAAGCTCCTTATTGATTTTGCATAATCTTTCGTATGGTCATCCTTGGACAATTCCAAATACATTTCCAAGTATAATTACCTCACTTCCTTCCTAATAATTACCTCTTATAACTATTCCTTCCTAATAACTACTTTATTCCTATCCTAATAACTATCTCTTATCTTTATAACTATTTCACCCCCTTTCCTTACTCACCAACATGGATATGAAAAGGCAAATTAACATGTGCCTTCATGTCCATGATATTTATATAAATTGAAACTAAATTTGACATTGACATAAATAATTATTTATGTGAATTATTGATAATCATATGGGAACATAATAAGAATAAAAATCAACATTGGTAGTGTGTAGCAACATGAAGCCCAAGTTAATGTTAGTGGAATTGATCTAAAGTTGTAAAACAATTTGAGTAATTTATACACCAAATATAAATTTATGATGTCTTTGTATAATAAAACTTTAGACCATGAGAAAAACCATGTGCCAAAAGATTAACCTTGTACTAATATTTTACTTTTGTATTAAATTTTTTACCCCCATTTAGAGCTTTTTTTTCTTCTCAAAATTAAACTTATGAAATCCCATGTTTTGTGTTGATTAACATTCACAAGTTCAATTGTAATGATTGTGTGTCACTCATGTGTCTTAATAAAGTCTCAATTATCACAATATGATCATTCAAAATATCATGTTCAATTAAAGCTTTATGGCAATGTTCATTAGATTTGGTCATGGTTGTTTTATTTTTTGTTGTTTTTAATTGAATGAAATGTTGGCCCAACTTTTCTTTCCAAATGCACTTACAATGGAGATGAAGGAGGTGGTGATTTACCTTCAATTAATAAAAAACTTCATACATTGGCAAATGGTGTTCAATTATATCACTAAAAACCTACAAAAAAAAGCTACACATACATTATTTTCTTATGGAAGGACAAGGAAACACAATGCAAAATCTGAACTCAATCCATAACATTTTGGTTTTTCAAATAGATGTATCAATCCACACTTCCAACAAAAAAAAATCTAGAAGGATTATTCCCAAATCATTAAAATCAAATCTAGTCCTATGCTTATTGCCCTCCTTATAAGAAAATCCTCCCTATTGTTTGTTCTTATATGTCCTAAATCCACATGTTTGAACATAAACAATTTGATTGAAAAGAAATCTTGGATCAATATTCTCAAGGTTTAGGACTTTGGATTCCCACTCCACCCATGATTCACCCACACCAATGAACATAAACAAGAGGAGTTCAATTGAAATTTTTATTCTCATATTTCACCCATTGTAGACCTATTGAACACTATAATCCCATGCATCTAATATTGGCCAATTATGGATTAAACACTATTCAACAAATAAAAACCCCTTGATTGATTGACCAATAATTTCCCAATTCAACTTAGGTACAAATTTTCTTTCACATGATAGCCAAACCATTCCTAGAATTCTCAAATTTTAGAGCTTTTTCACAATTGGATCCAAAGGGTTCTTTTTTTTCTCATCATTTTGTAGTTTTCTTTTTTTTTTAAAGAGCAAAGTTTCACACAAGGTACAAGGATAGTGTAACCAAAATCATCTCCTTGCTATAACCTACTTATTTTTTACAAACTTGTTTCCTCATAAATGACTATGCACATCAAACACAAGATTCAACAAAAAAGAACTCCATGAATCTTCATGCCCACCCAAGTCTTTGGTAGTTGCAATTATTCTTGAGGTTCCAAAGTTCAAATTACACATCTAGCCATTACATTGTTTTGCCGTAGTTTAACAATTCAAATCCACATGATGTCTCATACCAAATGCATATTTCTTTTAGAACCTACAAAATAACAAAAACACCAATGCACATCACCTTTGTCAAGATTCACTCATAAAAAAAAATGTTCCAACATGATCAACCATAAATAATCATCTCCATTTCCAATAAAGTCCCATGCCATTTACTTGTTTCTACAAAAATATTTTAAAGCAAACATATAAACCGTTCCATTCACATTGTAAACCCAAATGCTTTATTTTTGTTTCACACAATGTTTTCAATTAAATGAAATTGCATGAAAACATCCACATTTTCTTCATTATTGAACATTATATAAATTTTCATTATTTTCATTATTTTCATGAAAAGCTTCATATTTTGAATATTCAAGAAGTAAATTATATTAATGATGAATTTATTTGTTGATTTGTAAGTGGGATCATGAAACAAGATTATTTATAAATGTAACATGTGAAATATAAAAATTATTTTGAAAAAGAAATCAATAATGTTTGTCACTTGTGTATTGTTGGATACAAAAAACATGGTTATCAGTTAATGTCAACTACAAACAATTTCTTTTGCACTACAAGTTTAGAAATTACAATGATTCATTTGTCAAATGTTGCACACAAAACAAAAATAACAACCCCTTTCCAAATATAATATTTTCCTTGCCTAATTTTGATTTGGGTTTTTTGGGTGTAGATTGTTGAACCATTTTCAATATTAATAACCTTGGACCATAATTTTGGGCATGTACAGCCCCACATTTTGGAAATCTCCTCCACCCTTAGGCTTTACCATCGACTGTAAAACACAAGGCAAAGTTATCATGAAACTAAACATATGTTGATCATCAAACATAGGAGGGAAAGGGTTGTTACACACATGTAGGCTTAAGAGAGAAATTCATAGATATAAGTTACCTTCAAAATGCATATCAGAATTATTTCATAGTGTTTTTAAATCAACATTGAAAATACCATGCCACCATTACATGAAAGATTGCCTCCCCATATGGTTTTTTTTGCATTTAATTATGCACAATATGACATATGTGGACAACTTAATTGTTGCATATCATCATGCATTTAAGGTTGAAATGACTATTCAAGAAACATCCATGAAATATAATTGGTGTGAAACCATGAATTATCACTCTTTATTAGCCTCATATTTAAAGATTTGAAACCCACCTTACATCCTAGTACATGACTACAAGTTTATTTCATATGTCCTTGTGTTAAAACTGAAACCTTATTGTCCTTCAAAAAGGATTTCATCATTGTAAACATTATTTTTTCTACAAACAAATTGGGAAATCTTGGATAAATGTGTTTCTTTAATGTGTATTTGACTAATTTTGCTAATCTTTTGAAAAAAATTGTCAAACTTTCTATATACAAGAAATTGAAAATAAACACCATGGTTCTAATCTAATCATCACAAGAACTCTTATTACCCGAAATTTTAATGGCAATCCATTGAATCCATCAAATGGAAAAGACAATATGACAAAATCTTTTTTTGTGAACTTACATATCCTTCAAAATATTGACCTAATTATTGATTTTGCACTTGCAAGTACTTTATACAACATAATCTTTCCCTTTAACCTTTAAAATGCCTTACAAATTTAAAAGGTGCCTCAAAAATGGTAGAATCAAAATGTGACCTAATTGTGGTCATAACCTCATTATTTTAAGTTCTAAGGTTTTTTTGATATTGTAATTTTTTTGTGGATGTATAATGAGGCAAGGCATGTGAAAGAAACTCAAAGTTAAGAGCTTGTAAAATCTATTCTTGTCATGATGGGATAATGGAGAAGTTAATTGGAGATTTCATGTTCTGCAAAGATAGCAAAACTATGGATGGTGTGTTAGAATTTCAACAAAGTTCATGAAGGAAAGCAAAGTTTACCAAAGTTTGGTCTAGTTCATAAGTTGTAAGTTGATAGATCTGCATTTTCAAATGTATATTTCTTATTCCTACTTGTGTAAATTGTGGTTCCCTTTAATTATCAAGCAAATTAGATTTTGAAATAATTATAATATTGCCAAGAAAATTTGTTCTTGTATCCTCTAATTTACATTCTCCTTGCATGCACTTACTAGTTTTTAGCACCTTATTTCTTCCATTTGTTTAGGAGATTCTTTTGTGTTCTTGTTACATAGTGGTTTCAAATTAAATTTTGAGATGGCTTCCTAAAATTATGAATGGATTGGATATATTGAACCATTTGATGCAAAATGACATCACTTGTTAAAGTTATAACTTGAGGGCAAAGTGAGTGTCCTTTGTTTGGAGCTAAAGGAGGTGCATTAACTTTTAATTGAATAGCAAGAAGTAAGTTACCAAAATAGGCCAAATTTCACCCTAGTTAAATTAGGCACTTTTGGCCATCATGTAGTGGAGGGGCCAAAATTGTAGACATAATGAAGATCAAAATGCCTAATTTGGCTACTTTGTCCTTGAATACATTTTCATAAATTATGTTCAGCCCCATTCCTCAATAACATGCACCATTATGGGAATTTTAACAAACACATTGGCCCAAAGAGGAAATTAAGGTGGAATGTCACAAATGTTGGTTGGTTATGGATGACAAACAATAATTGTCAATGGAAATTGGATTTCGATCCTGGAACAAACATACCTTGGAGTGGTTTGTATGACCAAATGGATGTGGATCAAATTCTAACTCGAATGTTATGACTTTGTGCATTTCATCATAATTCAACCAATACACATAAATTGTTGATTATAGAAGTAAACCATAAATTATAGGAGGAATATGCTAGCAATGGGAGGACATAATGTTTGCATAAACATGTAGTTATGATTGTATGTGGTGATGCCCATTTTTGCATATTTCATGCACCTTGTATTGAAAAAACTCTACAATGTATGAATATTGAAAATTTGATGCTAGCACAAGTGTAGGGGTGTTGTGCCTGTGATTATGGGCTAATTGCAAGCTTCATATTTTGCATTATTGATGCATCTATACATACTTAGAGAAAGAAGTTGCATGTGGTAAGGCTAGGTGCATGTGTTTGTAGGTTAACTACAAACTTCACATTTTGAGTTTGTAATGCAACTATATATAGCTAGAGAGAAAGATATTTATAATGATATTTCATGCAGAAAATTTGAAGTTTATCCTTGAGGTGGAGGTGTGTCACAACAACCTTTAATATTATTTCTTTCACATGATTTTTTACCATTATTACGGTTGTGGTCCCAATTATTTAATCACAAAAGGAAAGTGGAGGTGGAAACACAAGTTCATGGACATGTGATGTTTTGTGCTTTGGTTGGTGCACAAATGAATCAATTTTGACAAAATGGTAATTTAAAGATAAAAATATTTATTTTGTTTTAGCATTTTTCTTTGCTTTTCATTTACTTCAACTCTATTAGATTTTAATGACCAAATTCTAGGTCCCAATTCATTAAATCAAACCCATCTTTGACTTGTGTAAAAAATAAGGTCTTCATTTGTAATTCCTTTACCAATGGGGTATATAGGCTCTTCTTTTTATGCACTCAATATGTATGTGTGTATGAGATTGTTATAATGAAATGATTACACATTTGTTTTTAGTAAATTCAAATTTTATTCCATTATAAGTATAATCACACTATAATGAGTGAACTAGACTCATTCCCATGTGCTTTCTATGGATTGGAACTTATCACATTTGATTAAACATGCCCATGTTTTGGTTAAGGTCCATAGAAAGATGATAGTGCCAACTTCAAAAGCTTAATTCACACATGTTTGCATGAATTATTTAAATACATGTAATTATAGAATATTTATTCTTTACATAATCAAATGTGTACATTTCAACAAAGTAGACATTTCAAGTTGTCATTTTAAATGTGTGTTTGAACTTTGGAACCTCTAATGATGTAACAAATATTGAGTTTATCAAACATATTTTTTTTCAACATCATTTTAAATGCAACAAAACATATTCACCATATGCACAAATAATTTTACATAACACATTCAATTTCCATGAAAATACATCATTGGCTTCTCTTACACAACAAAAGACATTTCATCTTCAAGGAATTTTTTCAAATTATGTAATAATGTTTAAATCATATTTAAATATATAAAAATGAAAATAATGTGCAATAAAACTAAAAATATATTCAAGTTATTTTCAATAATGGTCTCATAATCATCAATATATCACCATCCATAAATTTTGAAAATGACTATTAGTTTAGTTTAACATAGGATAAAAAGATGTACAAAACAAACAAAATTAGTCAACTTCATATTTTCCACTATTTATTATGCAACAAGTGAACAATAAAACATTAAAAAATTACATAAAAATCATTGAGATGAAAATTCAAATGTATAAAAAACCTATCCAATTGATTGAGTACTACATTCCAATGCTTACAACTCATGTAATCATTCTTTAAATTCACAGGGATTTAAGTTTTTGTGGCAATCAACACAATCCTTAGCTCCTTTGATAATGACTACACCTTTGTAGGTTGACTTTATCATTGACAAGAATTTCTTAAACAATCATGACACATGCAAAATATCTCCTACTTTTGTTGTCAATCTTAATTCCATTTTTATTAAAACCTTTGAAATGCCAATTTCTTGTTGGGTATTATCATTCCCTTGATATACCATTGTTGAACTTGAAATTTTATTGTATTATATGGACCATTCTTGTTTTGGTGTCATATGCTTGGATGCTTTGAAGTGCAATTATCAAACTTCACATGATAATTGGTTGCTAATATTAAGCAATAATGTTGTAAACAACTAGGGGATCTGATTCACTACACTATTTACTTTGGTTAAATGAATTAAGTAGCTTTAACTTTGTTTAATCCACATTGTGAATGTTATAGTTGGTTGAAAATTCAATAGAAGGAGCCAAGGACCATGTTGATTCCCATAAAATGTTGACCCCCATGATTTTGAGAAATGATTACATGAGTTTTAAACATTGAAATGTAGTGAGGTTTAGTGGATAATGTTTGTATACTCGTGAATCTGTAATTTCTTGATTTTTGTGTAATATGAAAATGTCTAACTTGCCATAAAATGAATAGAAAGCATTGGGATCATGATGTTAATTGGGTGTTTTTTTATTTCAAATGTGTTTAATGATGTGAAATTAAACCATTTATTTTCAAAATGCATGAAAAGCCATATATTGATATTTATGAGAGCTTGATGTCACATTCAGTGATTACCCATTGAACTTTCAAATTCTCTATAGGACCTTAACACATGACAATGGAAGGGCGAAATCATCATCAAAGTATGCAACCCTATCTCCTCTTAATTAATTTCTAAGACTTAAGAACATTAATTCTAGTAAATACATAACTAATTCATTATGTTTCATTTCCAATTTTTTCTTTAGGATGATAGTTGATGCTTTGTTGAGATGTTCACAGATAATGATCTAAGGACATCCCACACTACCTTTAGGCATGTGCATATTAGGGTGGACCAATTTCGATGTCATATTGACAAGTTTTTTACAATGGGTGTGATTCTAATTGCTATATTTTATTATATATTTTAGGATTTGTTAATAGGGACTCAAATTCACATTATAGACTTCTGTATCTACATGGAACAATTTGTTGACAAGCAAAATATTATGAAATCCCAAAAGCTATGAACTTTTGAAGTTGAAGCACAAGGGACGTTGTACTAGCAACAATTAAACTAATGAACTTTGATTTGATTCATTAGATCATGCATTTTTTTTAGGGACTTAGTTTTAGAGTGGAAATGTATCAATGAGAACAAATTAAAAAAGGCTTGCATCATATAAATTGAAAGTATTATGCTATGGACTTTTCAGTACTATCTAGATGTTGAAGAGATTTTAATCTTCAAACTATGCTACTGCAAAAGACAATAACATACTACCCTAATCATGGCATCAATGGAAATTTTGAAATCTGTACAACCCATCAATTAAATCTGCTATATACAAATCACAAAAAACATGGCTGCATTAAATGTGCACAAAAGGCTTGAAACACTTTGAACTCATTAAAAAAAAAAAAAACACATGTGTTCCTCAGAAAGCTCATGAACTAAACTCAATTCACTCTAACTAGTATAGACAAAATAGAGAATTTAAGGATCAGCTGTACAATTTGGCTTCTTGATTTGAAATAGAAGTCCTAATCTGCCGCTTAGAAGAATTCAGGTTTACTACAAAATTTACAGAGAGATCAGCTGTACAAAAGTGGATTATATTAAAGACAAAGAAGAGAAAACCCAAGAAATTTTTTTAAATCAAGGAGCTCATATGAACAAAAGACAAATTTGCTTATGTCCTCCAAGTGTGTGTGATTTAAAGTTGGTGCCGCAATTTTTGCTAGGATGTTTATTTCTTGGTCTGATTGTTGCCAAAATTCAAAGGATTGGAATTTGATGAGGAGGAGGTGCTGGGTGCTGGTGACTCAAGAAGCTTAAGAAGCTTGTAAACTATGATGACCAAAACTGCCTCCATGTGAAGTCTTGGTAGCTATGTGTGACAATCTTTTTTGAAGTGAATGGCATCCTCGCTTGTGCACGATCAAGGAATCTGGTTTGAATGTCCTCCCACAATGCCTGATCACATGTCAAAGAAAAAAATTTCACAAAATCAAAATCAAAATCAAAAGCACTTTTAAATTCTGAATAGGAAAAAGAAAAATTCAGAAAAGAAAAATCAAAATTGAATGAAATACAGAAGTTTGCAATTGTGTGACTTACAAGCATTTTTTGAGGAGCTTTTCAAAGTCTGGAGGTGGTAAGCTATTGCAAAGAGCTTGTTGAAGCATCTTCTCCCAATTGTGTTTTGTCAAGCCAGGTATCAAAGGCCTGTACAATATCATTCAACCATTTTGCAATATTAGGCATGATCAGTTGGAAGGTCATGTCAAAGCTACACCTGTCGACTTGTAACAAAAACTCATGCAGGCATCACATACATGTACTGTTATCTCTCTCATTTGCCTGTCAAAAGAAGCTTTTGTGTTCCAACCATGAATCTCAATTTTGAGCCAGAGAGACAATCCATATGCATCAACAAAAAACGAAGAGCTCTGAATTGAAATTTGATAGTAGAAACAAATTTAATCGTACCTTTCATCCATGTTTTGGAAGCATTTTTTGGACTGGTGCACCACTTGTGACTCTTGGCTCCATGATGGTGTTATGTTGCTCTCTGAAGAAGATGATGAAGAAGAACAATGAACAATCCTCGATCCATGATTATTGCTCTTTACAGCTTTGATCCTTCTTCCTCCTGAGCTGGCCATGGTGGTTCTTGCAGTACTAGTAGATCTGAAGCAAGAACACCAAATCTACAGATTGTAAGAGAAGAACAAATACCCAGGTCTATCTGTACTCTGAAGTACTCATGCAAGAGACTTGAAGAGCTCGCACTTATGTAGCCCTCCAATTTACATAAAATTTCTTTCACCTGGGTATGAAGATCATGCCAAGTTCTGTACCTTGATAGTGGTTGAGGGGCTGCTGGTGATGCCTCATGTGAATCCTGGACTCCAGAAACCATAAGATTATGTTGGTTGTCATCTGAAGTTGACACTGGTGATTGCTGTTTTACAGAACAATTTGTAGCTCCGAGCTTAGTACAAGCCTCAGACTCCACTCCAGTTGTTGCCACAAGTACCTCCTGATGAGTGAGAGTCATGGTCTCAGCTTCTTCCAGATTCTGAGACTGGGTTGTGGACTTAATCTTGCTCTCCTCAAAGGTGTGACCATTGCAGATCATAGGTTTGCTTGGTTTGCTCTTCTTCCCCATTGTTCCAGATGAGGACTTCGTCACCCTGAGCCCTTTGCACCATCGTGCCCACACACTGCGGAGGTTGAGACAGGGAGGTGGTAGTTGCTCCAGGTGGACCTCATTTTGGGCTTGGACTGCAAACAAGTTGTCACAACCCACATTTTCTAGTGCAAAACTTGGGTAACAATGTTCTTCCAGGAAGCAGGGCTGTTGTGGTTTTTTTGAGTCATTGACAATTGAGCCTACATCAACCTCATGTGTTGTTGTTTGTGAATGATGAAACTGAGATTTCTTCCTTTCAACTTGTACTTCGGAAACAGGGCCGATTTCTGAGTTTGACACACGGCTTCTGTTGTTGCCCCTGAAGAAAATACGTTTCCCTGGAACTTCTCTCTTCCAGTTGATTCTCATTTTCATTGGTATTTCAGTTGCTGCTGCTGAGGTTGCTACTGCAAATTCGCAAGCTAATGATGCCTCTACCAGCTCCTTTGTTTCTTCTTGGAGAGGTGAAAAACCACTTCCTCTGTCACATGATGGCAAGCACAAACCTGCAGGTTTCTCACGAGCATTGACATGCTCTGCTGCTGCTTCTGATATGATGTGTGATGATGTCTTTCTCTGGGTGTTGTCTTTGATTGAATTCTCGCACTCACTTGAATGCTGTGATGAACTGGATTTACAGCAGCCAGATGCATATGAATCGTGCTTTCTGCTGTTGCACATGTGGGTGGTGGCTTTGAGGCTATCCAACATCTTTTGATTCAACTCCACATTCCTGTTGCTGCTCCCAATGCTCGAACTTTGCTTCTTCACATGAGGATTGACTGTAATCTTCTGCTGAGTCAATGATGGATTGCTCACCAATCCAGCAATAAGCTTTGAGGGCTTCAATGTGCTGCTCTGATGTTGATGATCATGATGACGAGCTAACTGAAGCTGCTGCTGCTGCTGCTGCTGCTCCTCATCCTCATCCTCATCCTCATCATCATGTTCCACTTTGTCTGCATTCAAGATGAGAAACAAATTAGGGATTCACTCTGGTTGACTACAAAATCAAGCAAAAAAAGCATACAAAATGTCTGTTGAAGAAGAAGTTGCTATGTATATACCTTGATAGGCATCAAGACGAAGCTCCGAAGCTTTGAGGACATATTCTTTGCTGCCTTGCAATGGAAGAATCACATCCTTTTCAGTCAAATCCCTCCAGATGTAAGCATTCTTATAGCTTCTGTAAAGCCAAGCAAGCACAAGACCCTGAGTAAGTGTTACCATAAGGCTCATCGCAGCAACAGGAAGCCGTGAGATTTTTTCAATCCTGATCTGACCATAAAAGAGTTCAGTAAGAGAAGAACTCAGGGAACAACAAAAGAGTGGGGTTTCATTCAGTCCATGAACACATAACAAAAAAAGACAGACACAAATTGAGCTAGAGAAGCAAGCTGATGAGTTCAGGACTCTAGAGCTGTCCAGTCTGAGTGGAACTGCTGAATGAACTTGCAAGAAAGAAGATTCACCGTTTGTATGACCAAGCAAAGGATTCTGACATGCCCTTTCCCCGCAGCTTATTCAACCGCTTCTTCACATCTGCAGAGAAATCATCATAGCAGAAATCATCATTTCTCTGTCTCTCTCTCAGAGAGCTGCAGATGCAAAGTATAAGCGTGCATTGTTGGAGAGGAGAAATGTGCGTGCCTCTCAAGCGGAGGCCATTTTGATGAGTGGGATACTCGACGTCGATCATGTGAGGATGCTCAAGCTTTCCTTCCCGACACAACTGGTACACCACTTGCACCTTGGTTGTTAAGGACGTTGTTGCAGCAGCAGCAGCTCCTTGTTGCAGCTTCATTGCAGCAGCTAATTGAGCACTGAACAAACCTGAATATTGCAGCAGTTTCAGAGCTTCAGATGAGCTTCACACTTTGCAAAGCTCGAGTGAGTACCTGCAGTCCTGCAGCTGAATGAATGATTGTCGATATATACTGTAACTCCGAGCTAGCTAAGGAAATTCAATGCTCCAAAGCTGCTGTCTCCGCCAAAGTTGACCGCTCTAGACTAGAACTTGTCAATTGATCGGAAGCTCTAGTCCCCTTTCGCTCTCTTTATTATATCTGTTGAATGCTGGTTCTTCAATTTCTTCAGCGACAAAAGTGTAGTACAAGGTGATAGAATTCACAACAAAAGACTCGAGAGCTCTGAGGGAATGCGCACGCCATGAAAATCCATGTCTGGGAAACCGACGTTCGGTTGAAAAAGCGAAAAGCAAAAAAGCAAGAAGCAAAAGCAATAGTAGTGGAGTCTTGAGACAAACTTGGAGCAAGGAAGGCCGGGGGGGGGGCCGGGGGCGGGGCAAGGTTTCAGAAAAACAAAGAGGAAGAGAAAATCATTGAAGAAAACAGTGTGCAGGCGCTTTCAAACAATTGACCAATTTGCTCTTCGCAATCAAACCAATGCTGTAATCCACAAGACACACACAAAACGGGCTCAAAAGATGCACAAGAAGACGGCGATTGCGTGCGCACATGAATCATACTGCAATTTTCAGAGTCAGCCACGGGAATCAAAAACCCCCCCCTCAGGGAATCGCACTTGAGAGCGAGAGACAGACAGAGAGAAGAAGAAGAAGAAGACGACCCGAGCGAGATTGGAGATTCAGGCGCACCACTCTTTTATCCCCCGGATCCTCCCTTTCTCCTTACCCAATAGACTCTAACACTGGCGTCGTTGTTACACAACGGTTCTGTATTGTATTGTGCCAGACTGGCGATCATTACACAATAAGATTTAGCCAGATCTGGCTATAGAGTAGATTTGAGAGTAAATTTTATTAATAAAAATTCTTTCTGTATTGTGGCTACCTGTTGGTGGAGCCTATGGTAGAAGTCTGGAGATTTGTTTTTTTTCAAAATCTAGCAGTTGTAATTCATTTCTTTCAAAAAAAATTAAAAAATCCTTTGTTGGTACCAGTTGTTAGGCTTTTTTTCTCTTTAAATGACAAAAAAAAGCTGATTCATAATCTTTTAGTAACTCACTGCCAATTCTACCCAAGTAGAAGAAAATCAAAATTAATAAATAAAAAAGTCTTTGACTATGTAACTAATCTTGTTGGTTGGTTTATTTTGTGTGTGACTAAAACATCCTTTTGCTTTTAAATGCATTGTTTTTTGTTTCCACTTTATATAGTTTTCATTGAGAAAATGATTCAATAATCAATAGCTTCCACACCATAGCTCCAAGCAGCCCCAAACCAAGTCCATGCACTCCTACTACTCATTGAGAGCTTTCCAAAGATACAAAGAGCATGGCATGAAGCACTGTGGTTTGTGAGATCTGAACGTAACAAACAAAACAAACCACCTTGCTTCATAGATAAATATTTGCTACTCAAATTGATTAGGTGACATTGGTCAATACCTACCTCTTTAGGTATTGACTACCCTACTTCTTCAGCCATTGACATAACTGAAGACTAGAGTCAGCTTCCAAATTGACAAAATGAATAATCTATTTAATTTTTCTTTTCAAAAAACCAATTCATTCTTAAATTTTTGAGGGTTTTTTGTACATTATCTACAATAATCTACTATGATTTAGTCATATGACTAGTAAAATTGTTCAACCTCAGCAAAATATTTTCATAAAAATTCATTTCAATATTTTTGCAAAATTGTTCAATGACAAAACCGACCATAAGGTAATGGGTACCTATTTTAGGCGGCCAATGAGAACGGCTCCGTGAGGCCATAGGCATTAGCTGCATGCTTCAGAGGCAGTAAAGGAATGCCAGTCAAAATCTCAACTACAGATTTCAGCACACACTGGACCTTATGTGAAAAGCAAGCCAGGATGCCCAATTGTGTGGGGTATGTGCTATGATATGGTAACACCACCACCAGCTTGTTATTTTTGACCATCATAATGTGCACTCGAGTGTGTGTGTTCCATTAGTATGTTGTGAATATGAATGGGGGTTCCATTTCATTGCAATCAGAATCTTACAAACAAAATGTGGAACTTATATTGCACATTGTCATTTGAACCTTGTGAGTGGTGGGTCAACATTGGTCTGTCTCTCCCCCTCCCCCTCAATCAGTATGCCTACCGTTTTTGTAAGACCACAAAGTGGGTCAAAATGTGTAACTTAAACCACGTGTACATATAATAGTAATAATGTATTAGAATTTTGTAAGCTTTAACATTTATTATACACATGATAAATTAGGAGGTGATTTAAGAATTTTATTTTAATGGATGAGGAGTCAGGATCAGGTTTTTTTCATGAGCGCCTCCACTGCTGCTACATATATTTTCACTGCTTCTACATGTACAACTACTATAATTAGGTACCTCGAACCTTGTCCATTAAATGCTGAGTTTCAGCAAACTTAGCATTTCATACCCAGATTTAATAAAACTTCCTTACATTGCGGACCTCACTCAAAGAGGGGATAGGGAGTGAAAAGAGGCCCAAAGAGAGGGTGAAGACAGTATGACTTTACGGAAAACTCTATTAGATTCTGAATGTGTTCAAAAGAGAATCTTTTATGAACTACGTGAATGATCCCCATAAGATGAAGTTTTTGAGCATGTGTGATCAACTCCTTTGGATGTCATCCACATGAACACTGAACCTTAAGGATGAGGATAATCTTAATGTGAACCACTGAAAATCCAAGCTCCTTATGATGTGTTTGATATGTGAGGTTTTGTTGTGGATGCACAAGCCCATGACCACATTTATTTATTTGGTAATAGCCATCAGTTATGCAGAAGGGTGGGTTTTCAAATACCCAGCTGATAACCACTGGCAAACCTGCCGGCTATACACTGGCTATAGGATTTTTAAAAATTAAAATGATTAAATTTCTGTTTCCTCAATCATAAAAATGTTTAGTGTTTCAGGATTGATAACATACCTGGATGATAACCAGGTCATCTAAGTAGGTTATTACATTTTGAAATTTCAATACTAGGAGATGAAGTTATCATCCAGTTATAAAAATTAACAATCAGCTGGAAGGTTAATAATATCCAGGCTGGTAAACTCAATAACTAGCCAACACCTGTCCAAACCCCCAACTTGCAACCAGTATATAGGTCACAACCTAGGTGTACAATGCCCATGTGAGAATTGATATTGAATAAGATACTAATAGGGTATGATCTGAAGCAATACCAGCCTAGTATGGGATCTTAAGTAATATGAGGTATATAATATATACCCGTGTTGGCTGGTTCTTCACTTATCCAAAGGACATTTAGTCCTTTCATCAAACATGTTATGTTAAAGGATGTTTGACATGTTGATTTCCTTCTTATAATGGGTGATGTTTAGGTAGCTTTTGGAATCGTAATTCGCTATTTTGTGTAATGGCATTCGTATTTTTTATAATGTACATTTTTTTCTTTCACCTTCATAAAGTTCCTCACTTTTAAAAATATATATATTTCAAATGTTTAGGTGCCTCTTGGGTCTAGAATCCTTTGACGACCCTAAAGGACCTCTAGCACATAAACAAGCTTCTCTCCCAATAACTTTCAGTGGCATTGGGCTCATACTGATGACCGTTATTGCCTTAGCTTATTTAAGGAGTTGGGCCCTTGTAACCACAATCATAACTGTTAGTCTTATGGTTGATCAATGTCCCTTCCTTTTTGAAGCCTTAACACGAGGCGACAATAACACCATCCCTTTCCAACAACACCTCAAGGCAGCATGTGATTTCCTACCGCCCTTAGCTTACACATGTCTTCTTTCATTTGAACAACTAATTAGGCAACAAATGGTTCGACTTCAAAATTCCATCTCAAAGTGTTTGCATTATCATATATTTTCTGACATGCTTTTCAACGAGATATTTGAAGCCTATCGTACCCAAATTCTATCATGTTTTGGCCCAAGGGCGGGTGCTTGGCTTATAGTTAAACCAATTTTCCCTAAGTTTTCAACTAACTTTTTTGATATTTTTCATAGCGCTTCGAAATGCCCCATCCTTCAATTGTAAGTATCCCTTGATGCATGTGCACACATCCCATCGACCAAATAGGTATCCACCTTTTACATTATGCTCATGGCTACATGCACACAAAAACCCATGATGCAATCCGCAACACCTTTGTTATCATTGTGTGGGATGCTAGCTTCCATGTGGGGTGAAAACAACTACATGTGTTTCCTTCAAACATGTTCAATTCCTCATGTTGATGAATTGACATTATGTTCACCAAAGATAGCATTCGCACCTTAGTCAAAGTTGTTATTGTTGATCCAACACAAGTGGATTTACATCCCCAATCTTGCACCACCCAAGGATTTGTTGCTTCCAATGTGGCTCAAGCCAAAAAACGAAGCTATCACGATCAACACCCAACCAATCAATTCCTCCCCTTAGTAGTAGAGGTATTTAGATGTCTACATAAACAAACGGATGTGTTTTTACACAATTGTGCCAATGCCATTTGGAGTTTAAAAGGATGAAAAACCCCTATTCTTTTAATCTTGGATACTTTTTTTCAACAAAAAAAATCAATCATATTGCAAGAGTTGTAAGCATCCTCCATCTTAAGTCATGTGATAACCATAAGCCTAGCTACTTCTTGACTTTCACCCCTTCAAGACACATATCCCATCTCCAGGACCGACATATTGCAAGTGACCAATTTTTTATATGGAAAAATACAACCAACCTATTAGTAGTGGTCGATTTTTGACATAGATAGGTTTTGACTTTTAATTTGAGCTAACTTGACATCCTATAAATTCTCCATTTCCTTTTTTTTCTTCTTTCTTATCCCTTTGTACATTTTCCTAATCTATGGTATGTCTATCAATAAAGTTTTACAGGGTTGCATCATCTAGTTCCAGTTCTTAAAACCAATCAAAATGGTTCTGGTCCTAGGAATTCAAAAAAAATTAGTTCCAGTTCTAGTTTTGGTTTTGAGACCTCCAAAATTTTTGGTTCCAGTTCTACTTTTGTTCTGAAATTCAGACCCAGTTCTGATCTTGTTCCAGGTAACCTGGATCAAATCAGATGGTGGTTATAAACTTCCAGTTAGTTAGCACCTTGTTTCTAATTTTTTCTCAAGAATTATTTTTCCAAAAACCTCAGTTTTCTCATTCTAGTTCCAGTTCCACACACACACACACACACACATATATATGAAACTGGGGAATATGGTTAAGGGTCCAATTCTAGATTCTTCCAAAAGAAAAAATTCTGGTTCCAGTTCTAGAAGCAATTCTAAAAATTAGACCCAATTGCAATACAATCTTTACTAATTGAAACTGAAACAACAATTCTTTTCCCACCAAACCAGGTACATGCCCAACAATGATATACACCAAATGATGTGCATGCAGGGGTCAATACCAGTAATATACTGCATGTAAATCTCATGTATGTGTAAATCATTTACACTTACACGTCCAAACTTTTTACACTTACACTTATCTTGTTGCAGTGTATATATATATAATCTTACACAAGGCCAGTGTAAATATTTTTCAAATACAATGACACGGCCCTGTGTAAATGTTTTGGGGGCGTGTAAGGATAAATACTAAAATTATTTGTAAAGTCACCCTGTCTTTGTGCCTCCTTTCACCCCAAACCCTTCTTTCAGTGGTATCCATAAAGTAATGAAAATTTATCGAATCTGGGAATAAAATGCTGAAAATCAACATTTAATGCACAAGGTTCAAGACTGATTGTGGTAGCTTTACAAGTAGGAGCAGTGAAAATATATGCAGCAACAGTGGAGACGCTAGGGAAAATGGAAAGACAGGGTGAAACTCAGTTTACCACAAAATCTAAGGCCCCCCCCACCCTTGAATGCTAATGGTTTTTTTTTTTTGGGTAGGTTTTTTTTTTTGAATCTCACCTTATTTATGATCAAACTCAGGGTTTTAGCGTTGTTTTCCTTATTTTATAGATAATTTTATTATATACCTTGAATGACCATGTCTTCTTGCAAAGTCATATTAATTAGTTGTGGGTGTATATTTTTTGATGGTTTTTTTTTTTTGCAATGGGCCATTCAGTTGGCTTCTCATCAAAAACATTACAAAAAATCTCCCCTCCTCAAGTAAAAATCACATTTTCTACATTGTTTTACATAGCCATGTATATATTTATTATTATTTTGACATTTAAATTTTTTTATATGAACACGTAAAATTATATGAATATATTTAGTTTTACACTGTTTTACATTTATGCGGAGTGTAAGTCCCAAACCATTTACACGCACAACACTGATATATACCTGCCTTACACCAGAACCAAGTTTAGACCCAGTTATACCATGCAAAAATAAGTCTTGGACCCAATAGCAGGACCAGACTGGGATGGAAATTTTGATAAAAAGGTACCTAACAGGTAGGGTGTTGTTAGGAAGGGCTATTATTCCAGGCCAAAAACAGTGGCAGCCAATTTTAGGAATAGAATTTCATGCAACCAATGAGAAGTCACATGATGGAGTGAAGGGGCCTTCTCTTCTTTCCCCGTAGGTACCAATGCCTGCCAGGAATGAAAACCCAGGTGTGATGCATAATATTGCACCAATGAAACCCAAATCCATATGTCGTTTATGTACCCAACTAACTATTTGTCTTTTACTTGGTTTGTTTCTTTTTCCTTTTAAAAGTTGATATATATATCTTTAAAATGGAAAGATAGAAGATGTCAACAGAAATACTTATTCTCTTCAAAGATGCAACAACAAGCCAAGAATTTGTTCATTTTTTATCACTAGATTCATGTCTTGACCTTTGACTACTAACTTTATATTTTAGTCTTGATTAAGTGTGGGTCAAATGTAAGCTGAATCTGCCTTCCATAAAGTTCTTAAAACAAGATGCAAATTTACCAATCAAGTGTGATTTTGTATCTTCACCTTGTAAGCTACCTCACCCTAAGGTTGGTTTTGTCATTAAATAATCCTCAAAATAGTGAAATGAAATTTTGTAAAAATATGAAGTTGACATGTTGAAAATCGTCATAATTATCATAAGCTACATTTTGAATAATTTCACTACTCATATCACGATATTATAGTAGATGATGGAAAAATATATAATTTCAAAAAATTTAAACGAATTCATTTTATGGAAAAAAAATTATTCGTTTTGTCAATGTGGAAACTAACCCTAGGCTCGGGTATTGCATTTGTTGGCTGTGCCCAGAAGGAAGAGACGAAGAGACTTCCACATCTGTGCAAGGATATGGGGAATTCTTGTTTTTGGTCAATCTTGAACCAATGTGGCAGTGACAATTATTTGTGACAGTGGAGGCGGTCCCATAAGGAGGAGGCTATGTATCTAGTGTAAAATTTTGGCACAAACATTATGTAGGTGACAGCCATAAAAGTTCTAGATCCAGCAAGGGAAGTATAATTTGAACTTATCAACATGGCAGAGGCATTATGTGATGAGTAGCTTGTTTGGCATTGCAGGTGCCAAGTCGGACACTTTATAACCACCATACAATGTTGGGGGAAAATGGTTGCCCAATCTCGGCACCCTCACCGACCAACCCCCAACATTATATGTTCACATAGCCTAGTTGTTATTGCGTGCAGTACAAAAGTATTACTTGCTTCTTTTTTCCCTGACTGCCCTTTTGCCTGTCCAAGATGTGTGTGGTGATGCCCAAACACATCTTGGTGCTACCCATACACACTTTGGGCCCTGTTATGCGATGCAGGTGTTAGAGTAATAATGATTGTCTAGTTACATGTCCATTACAACCCCAAGACGTACATAACATCGATCCAACACGTGTCTGGGCATCATCCATCTTTTTTGGGAAAAAGATGGATCAGGCCAAGGGCAGACCCCCAAAAAAAAGAAAAAAAAGCAGGCACAACAAAATTGTACTGCCTGCAATAACAATTGTGCACATGTAATTTTGGGGCCAACCCACCATGCAGAATAAATGGTATGTGAACAGGAAACATTTTTTCACTGTATTCATGTCCAAGAGCTAACAACCATGGTTAGTTATGTACTTACCATCCACATGCATCTACCCACCTACCTAGTAGTGGGCAACTGTCTTCCCATCTTCCCTACATACATAGTAAGCACTTTTATTGATTTATTACTTATCTGTGATACATAGAGGCTGAAACCTTGACTACTTATAAGATCTCCCAATAAGATTTGGCATCAGGGTTTACCTATGACCCCAACCACCAGATACAAAAAGCTAAGAGCATGTGGTGATTTCTCTCTGATTGTTATTATCAGGTTTGGATGTTTGCTGTTGGGCTTTATAGGAGGAGCTTTGTCCCACCAAAACACCAGATAATCTACACATAGAGATACTAATGATTCAAAGGCCATTGTGAAATTGAAGCAAATTGAAGTGCCCCTAAATGCAAGTATACCGACTTTTGTTTTGGATTCTAGCAATTGTGTATGTGTACTATGTTGGAGGGGAGGTCCTTGCACCAGTGCATTCTCATGAGGGAGGGTCACCCAAGGGTGTGAGCCGGAGGGTGTTCCCGAACCTCAAGAGAACGCACAAGTATGGGAACCTCCCTGTATGTAAACAACTCTCTTTCAATTTCCTAACTTCTTTCCCGTTTTGTAGGAAAGAAATATTTCCATGGGAACATGGGAACATATGAAATTGGGGAGCTGTCCGGCATAATGCCCTTCTGCTGGGGGAGATCCCTCAAAATACACATAGAAATTAAAAGGGGGTTGCTTACGCAAAAGAGAGAGAGAGAGAGAGAGAACAAATGCTTATCCAGCAATCATAAATAAGAGCCTCCTCCTCCTCCTCCTCGCCTCATGGCACATTCATTCTAGAGTGATGCTTTGGGGAATCAAACCAATCAGCAGAAGACATTAGATTTTTACACCGAATCAGTTGGAGATATTTCTTAATATGTTTGAAAGGCACCTTATACATGTGAATATCCTTCTCAGGAAAGAGGAAGGACGTTATGTCTGCTCCAGGTATAAGATCCCTCCCTCTCTTAACAAGTTTTGTAAGAACCTTCCCCTTCTTACACCTTGGGATCTTTGTATGTTTAGATTCATCACAACCTTTGCCTCATGCCCTGACCAAAGGCTGACACACATTCCCAAAATGTGGTGTTGGAATTGACACCTTGTCCTAGGCCATTTCTTTTGTAAACGACCTCGCTGTGTGGCACTTTACCCTTCACATTACTAATGCTTTCTCAAAATAGAAGTTGTTAAGTCTTATGCTTACAAGAGGCCTCTTAACATGTAATGTGCCTCTTACCCCTACCGCCTTATAATCTATGCATCTTTAGGGTAATGATAACATTCACCTCATGCCATCCTTGAGTCTTACCCTACATAGAACTTATTTGTGCAAAACCCATATCATATTCGTGGACTCCATTGCATCAAGGTAATGTTTATTTTTAAAGTAAACTCTAAGTGCAAGTGCATTACTGGAATAAGGCTATGTGAAACGAGAGAGTTGAGCATAAACCCAATTTTGGTAATGTTCTCACCAATGAGGTTTAGGCATTAAAAATTTGATGCAACCTTAATAGTAGGGAACTTTACATCTTTTGTAAAGCCCACCATGAAAACAAAATGCCTCCTCCTGAGAGAAGGAATAATTGCCTACTATAATGTGGCCTCCAATTACACTAAAAAATATTGTAAGAGGTTTTTACCAAGTGTTTTGCAATTCATTGATTTTGTTAAGAACCTCCAATTCCAAGTTGTCTTTTAAAAAAATCAAAGAACCTTTGATGAAACTTCTTGAAAAGAAATTAGAATCATAAAACCTTCAATTCTAATTCTTTAATATAGTTAGAATCAAAAGAGAATATAACTTACTAAACTTTATTTATAAACACAACTCATATTCGAAAAAAATGTACAAGGGAAAAAGAAAAATGAAAAAGAAAAATTTATAGGATGTGAAGATAACACAAACTAGATGTCAAAATCTTTTCATTTCAACAATCAACTGATTGTAATAGGTTGGTTGTGGTGATGGGGGGTGTGTTCCAAAGGGGTGGAAGTCGAGAATTAGCTAAAACTACCACTACTATTCGACTTAAGATGGAACATGTTTCCTTTTTAATGTAATTGAGTTTTTTTTTACAAAGAAAAATAACCAAGACAAAAATAGGAAGGCCTTCTGGCCTTTTGAAGTTCCAAATGTCATTGGCACAATCGTGTAAAAACACATTAGCTTATTTGTGTAAACATCCAAACATCTCAATTACTAAAAAGAGGAATTGATCACTAGGGTGTCAATTGTGATAACTCCTTTCTTTGGTTTGAACTGCATCAAAGGCAACAAATCCTTGGGTTATGTAAAATTGGGGAAGTAAATATGTTCATGTTGGGTTAGTAATGACAATGTCAACTAGGGTGCAAATTCCATCTTTGGTGAACACAATGTCAGCTTGTTCACGAAAAAAGTTGAACATGGTTGAGGGAAATGCATGTAATTACTTTTGTCCCACATGGAAACCAACATTTTGCGCAATGGCAACAAAAGTGTTGTGAATTGCATCATGGGTTCTTGTGCGTTTATTACCATGGGCACAATGTAAAAGGTGAATACCCATAAAATTGATGGGATGTGTGCACACACATCGAAGGATACCTATAATTGAAAGATGTGGTAGTTCAAACCATGTTTGAAACATTGAAAAGAAAACTAAGGAAAATAATTGAAAGGTTGGGAAAATTAGTTGATGTAAAATACATGTTCTACAAATTACCTATAAACTAACCTATAAACCTATCTTCTTAACCCAATCATTACCTACCAGGTTCAATAATCGATTAGGTTAATATTACATGTTACTTTAAATAACATGTTATGACACCTATTAGGTTTAATAACATGTTTATACTATCAACCTATTAAATCATATGTTACCAAATTTGGGTAATTTACATTTTGTCCTCAAAATGTTAATTCAAAAGTCCAAGTTAAATTTAGCCTTCTATAACTAGTTGAATAATGATTTCTTCTTCAACACCCACTGCCTCCACAAGTTCAACTTGACTCAAGATTTGAAGACTGGTTGGTGTTGTGGTATTTTGTTGATTAGGTGTGTTTTCAAAGGTTGCTATGGGTGTTGTGTATACCTCCGAGGCATGCGGGGTATTTGATATCAAAATAACCTCCTAACCTATACCTATCTAATGTGGAATCAAAGGTACATTAGTAGATATGAATTCCAAATACTCTAATATACTATCCAAGATTAATAGGCTCATCTTGTTTCTTGTTAGGTCTTTCACTACCTTCCACAAGTTGATTAACAATAGTGGTTATTAGAACATGTATAGTAAAATTTTGAACAGGTAAGGGTATGATTTCTAAACATGTTCCACCTCTTAATGGACTAATTGGTTTAGTAACAAGTTATACCACAAATGGCATTACCGCAACTCTGCTACTGGTTCCAATTTCCACAAACACAAAACTTGGGGGTTTGTATTTGAAATCAAATAAAACAATATGTTAAGCTTATAACTCAAGTTGATAACTCTATTCATCATAACAAACCAACTCTATATTGTCCTAAATTTATTCTTCTGTGAACTCTTAAACAATTTGCCACCATTCCTTCCATTTGGGATTTCTATCTCCCAAGGCTTGGTTCTACACTTTGAATAAGGTATTGTCTAGTAATAACTCCTCAAACTCCCTCAACCTATTATTCATTCTAACAAGTAGAATGGGGCTATGTTTATTCAATTATACCTCGGTTGTCAAAAAGGCACTTAGTGGCCACCAAGTCCCTTTTTTTTCGCCATAAACTAGAAGAGCACTTAGTGGCCACTAGGTGTTCATTTTTCTTATTGTTGATAAGAATTGCACTTGGGGGCCACCAAGTTCTTTTTTCTCTCTTCATCAACTATAATGGCACATGGTGGCCACCAGGTGTGTTTTTATATTGACCCTTCTAATCTTAGATATCAACAGTAAGACTTTGCTTCTTCGTGTCAAATTCTATGTGGGCAACTACTTATTGCTCCCTGAGATCTTGACAAGTATTCTCCAAACCGGTTATAATACCATGTTGTTCCAAACTAAACTATTTCATTTTGGCATAATCTCTCATCATTCACTCCAAATTAGCTTGGAAACAAGTCAAATCATTATGGGTCTTCCAATTGAGCTCATCATACACTTGTTGTAGGTTCTTAGTTTCCCTAGTAGCCTATTATGCCTCATTCAACTTATTGGACATGTTCTGGTTTTCATGTTGGACCCTATTCAATTGTCCTTTGATTGTGAGCAATTTTGTCATAATTATTCAAAGTTCTATGCACTATTTCTAGCTCTAGGTTATAGGTTTACATGTGATTATGAGTTTCAAACAAGTTTTCATTAACTTGTTCAAACTCAACTCCAAGGTTTGATAGTTCTTGCAATGTTCCTAACTAGGTTGTGGCATTTTGAGCAACTTGTTCTAAAAACATGTTAATATGTCTCAAATTTTTTGTGAAATGACTATAACTTTGGATATATTGAAATTTATAAAACTATGGGTTTTCTATTTGTACATGTTTAATAATAGGTTGAACATGTAGGAATGATTCTGTAACTACACTTACATGTTCTATAATTGAAATTACAAGTTCAGCAGATACAACAAGTTCAATTTGAATGTTGTCAATTACTTGATCCAGGTTGGGTTCAGTTTTTTCTTCAATGATGTCTTACATGGCTATTGCATCAAGTTACCTTGGTAGAATTAAACAATATTATTGAATACATAACAAGTTGATCTATTTTACATGTTGGGTTCTAGGCCAATATTGCCCCTATTGCCAATTGAGATGCATCAATGTGAACATGAAATACTAGTTCCCAATTAATATTGATAAGTATAGGAGCTTGAATGTATTGGTTCTTGATATCCTCCCAAGCAATTTGACATTCATTAGTCCATTCGAACATTTCAACTTTTATGAGTAACTTGGTGATTGGTGCCATAATAGAGGCAAAATTCTTGGTGAAACATCTGTAAAATTGGGCCATTCCATTGAAGACTTAAATTTCCTAAGGTGTTTTGGGCATTGCCATTTTGACTAAAGCCTCTATTTTCTTAGGATCAGGTGTCTTCCCCTCTTTGGAAACTATGAATCTTAAAATAGTTTTAGAGCATACCATAAATGCACATTTTTTTATATTCAAACTAATGCCATTTTCTTTACATTTTAATTTTTTTTTTGAGTTTTTCCAAATGAGTGGAAGTCACTAAAAACAATAAAATCATCTAAAAAGATCTTCATGAACACATCAATGTATTCACGAAAAGCTTTGGTGACAACCCTTTGATAGGTAGGTGGTCCATTTTTAACCCCAAAAAGGATTATAACCCATACAAAAACCCCCCAATTAATAACAAAAGCAGTTTTGTACTAGTCTTCTAGTGCTATGGAAATCTGATGGTATCCAAAAAAACCCATCTAGAAATGTATAAACCTCATGTCTAACTATAGTGATAATAACCTCATCAATAAAAGGCAATGGGTATGGGTCCTTTTTAGTAACTACATTAAGTATCTTGAAGTCCACACAATTCTAAGTTTTCCATTTTTCTTAGGCACTACAACTATGGTGATAGCCAAGTAGCCTCTTCAACATGTTTAATAAAACCTGCATCAAACAATTTGTCAATATCATGTTTGACAATGGTTGCATAGTTAGGATTTAATTGATACCTTGTTTGATGAGCAGGTGGTATTGATGTGTTGAACTCAATTTGATGTTAAACTATGTCAAGTGGTATCACCTTCTAATCTTTGTAAATCCAAGCAAAGATGTCTTTGAACTCCTTTAGCAATTCAATTAGTTGATAATTGACAATAGCTTCCATATCTACACTAATTTTAACCTATAGCACGTTTTCTTCAAAACCCAATTCGATCTTGGCTAGTTGTTTTTTTTCAGGGATAATCCAACCTACAATGTGAAGGTTTTGAACTCTAATTTGAATAAGTGTCTCATTAATCTCCATTTCTCCCATTTCAAGTTGGAAAAATGTCTTTGGTAAATGTCGTTAGAAAATATCAAGGGGTATAACTATCTTAATAGGTCGTACAAGTACCAGTTCAACAAGTACATTAGACGAAATAGGTGGCTCAAACACATGTTCAACAAGTTTATTAACCTATCCAACTAGATTCAAACTTGTTGATATAATCAACTTAATAAGTTGATCTAACCAAACTGATGTAGGGACAACTATAGTTCCTATTGAAAACAGTCATGGTTATGTGGCAAACATCAAATCCTCTTCTTTGTCAGATATTCCAGAATGGAAATCATAACAAAATAATATATCTAGACGTTTGGTTGGTGTTCCAAGTTTTTTAGTAATAGATATGGTTCTAATTGTATCAGCTCCTTATATAGTAATAATGTTGTTGCTTTAATCATGAGACATTTTAACATCCCTTAGCCAAGGATGACCTAACAACATAGAGTAGTTGGAGTCTAGCACACTACTCTGAATTATAATAAAAGTCATTGCATAGGGAATTCCATGAACAAGAATTCTAAGATCTTTAATCAAACCCAAGGGTTTTGCGATGGTTTGATCAACCATACATAGGTTATGAGGTGCAAGTTTTGGTTTTGAAAAACCTAATTATACCCTCAATTTTTCCATAATAATATTAACTCTAGAACCGCCATCTAAAAACACAGTTTCAATGAAGTTTTTCCCTACTCGAACCTGTATTATTGCCATTTGATGATCAATGGCAATTGATGCATCCACCGGTTCTAGTAAACTAAGTTTTGATGGTATTGGGTTAAAAATGCAACATTTGATATCAGGATTCGTTCATAATAGTTGTCCCAAGTTCAATTTATATTTGGTCTCCAAGACTTGTTTACTAATATTTCTTTAAAAAAATTCTAAAGTCTTATTTGTGGTAATTTGTTCTAAAATGATAGGTTGTTGATTCACTTCACCAGTTCGGTTGCTTACAATTAATTGAGTCATGGTTGGATTATCAAGTAATCTAGCTCAATTATTTTCCAATGAACCTTCATTGATAGTTGTAGGTTGTTTTTCAGCCCCACTATGTTGTAGTTATCTAATAGTTTCAATGAAAGAATCCCATAGATGTTCTTCTTGTTGCCATTCTTTAGCCCCTTTAGTTTTAATCGGCTCCCTTTCCTTGGACACTTGTTATTTCGACCGTTGACTGCAAATGGTAACAACAACTACTACATTAATTGACACATTGTCGATTTTAAGCGATTTAGGTGTTATTGTGGCATTAAAACTAACGGGTTTAGTTCTGAAAATGTTTTGTACTTCAATTTTTCTAGGGCATTCTTTGAATCTATGTTCTATGTTAAAACAAATTATACAGGGATAACGAACAAATGTTTTCTTGATGTAATAGGTTGGGTTTTTATCCATGCTATAAGTTTTTGTAGACTTAACCGTAATAGTTGGCACAACTGGTATTTCTTTTTTCATGTTATGACAAGTTTCCATTGAATGACTAGTTTTACCACAATTGGTACATGTTAATGTTGATTTAGTTGTAATAGTTGGTACTACATGTTTAACTACTGCGTTAGCCTTTGTGTAATTAGTATAACATTATAACTCAAACTAATATGTCCACTTTCTTCACATACTACAAGAGTTTTTTTGTGTTTGATTAAAGTATTTTTCTTCATACTTGCAATTGCTAATTTTAGGTAAAGTAATAAATTTGCCCTCAAAACAATGGTGAGAAAAACATTTGTTGCTTTAACTTGTAGACAGATAATTAGTTTCAATAGGCATTCATAGTAAACCTTAACACTTTTGACAGTTTGTTGTTGTATGTTTTGCAATTGCATGTAAACCTTTTCATCATTCTTTATAGTTCTAAATTGCTTACAAAATGTTTGCTCCAACTCTTCAAAAGTGCAATTTGGATGATCTTGAACATAATTTTCACCCCATTCATAAATATTATCCTTGAGAGTAAAACCAAATAGGTTGATGATATCAGCCTCCATTGTTTCACCATTAGCTTTGATGGCCTTCTTGAATACTCTAATGTGAGCATATGGATTAGTGTCTTTGACCTAGGTTGGGTGTTGTAACTTCTTGTATGGTGGTTTGGTTGCTGATTCTGAAACATGTTCCACAATAGGTGGTTGATACCATGGTGGTATAAACATACGTGAGTCAAGTGTTGGCCATCCAAAATATGTAGCATGTAGATTAAAAGGTGGCTCTCTTGGTGGATCTCCTATGGGTGAATCTCCATGTTGTATTCCATCTAGTGGTTAATGATCAAAACGTCTGGCTACATAAGTTGGTAAATTGGTAGTAACCTATATAGTGGTTGGCACTGATAAAGTAATAAGTTGTTTGTCCTTGCTAGTCACTAGTTGAACCACTATAAGAAATTGATTTCTAATAGAGTTTGGTATATGTGTTGGTGGTACATGTTGTTTAAATATTAGGTACACATTTCTAGGTACATTACCTATATAATTCCTAAAGGTCAAGGAATCAAGTCCTTTTGTTCATGTTGGATATGTTGGATACAAACTAGGATCTAAAGGCACAAAAGGGGGTATGACATTATACCACATTGGATTTGTTGAAGTAGGTAGCATACTGGTTTTACCTAGTACAATTGGTGTAATTGGTTGTGACCAAGTTATCTGATAGTTAATAGGTACTACTATATGAGTTATATTAGGATTCATGGTTTGAATTTTTAATACAAACACATTAAGTATTGCTATTGTAATGGTTGGAAGAATAAGTTGATAAGTATTCATCACCTCCTCCTAAAATAATTGCTTTAATCTATCATCAACAAATGGGTAGTGATTAAACAAGTGTCCCATTTGCTAACAATATGAGCAGGTCACAATTCCAGCACCTTGGTTTCCTCCTAAAACTAGTCTATGATGTGGAACTTGTAATCTTTCGCTTGGACCAAATATTGATCTTGCTATCCATGTGCTTTACGGATAAATAATTCCCTATCAAGCAACTATGGGTGTTGCTTTGGGTTCAACATGTTCGACATGTGGTATAGAAATTGATTAATTAGACAGTTTTTGGTCAACATGATGAAGATGCTCCAACCTATTGAATAGGTGAAGTCATTCCATCTCCAAATGAATGTTGGTATGTGATGGTTGGTTTTGAAAACCAATAGATGTTGTAATTGGTTTAGATGCACTAAATTTGGGTAATTTATAACTTAGGGTTGTAAATTGTCATGGTTGTTCAATAGATACAACATCATCAAATGGTTAAACAAGTTCATGATTGTCATCATAATGAACATTCACCGCCCTTGGTTGGGTTATTATTCGTGGTGTTTCTTGATGAGTGGTTGAAAGTGTTACTGGGTCTTTTTGCACAACCAGTTCTTTACATTTTGATGTTGTTCATTGACTTCTCCCCTCTATGTTGCATCCATGTTTGGTGCATTCACAAGTTCATCTCCCATTGGTTGCACTTGCCATTCATCTTGTTATTGTGCATATTCCTGAACATGTTGATGTTTGTCTTGTTCTAACTGTTTCCTAAAACTTTGAATAACTACTCTTGAATTTTTTTTAAATCAACAAGTTCTAAGAAAGCCCTTGCATTATTTTTGAACAATAGATTTATTTTTTAGATTGACCCCTCGCAATAGTCAAAAGTTTGTATTTTTTTTTTTTTTTAGATTGGGTGCCTATCTATCTTCAAAAACTTTACACTAACCTCACCCTATTCCTAAGATTTTCAGAGTAAATCAAAATCATAAACTTGAATCCTAAAGTTTACACAAAATAAGCAAACATGTGACAAATCAAAATTTTGAAACAGGATTGCTTTTCAAATTGATCTATTAAACTACTAAATATAACCATAAATTCTAAGTGTGATTACTTTTGAATTTTGATCCCTTGCATGGTCACCAAATGTTAATGGGGTTTTTCTATTCCCATTAAAGTTAATTCACTTGTAGATTTTTTCAATAATAGGTTCTAAAAGCAGCAATAGGTACATACAACACACAAAATAAAACTTAACCTAATACAAATCCTAAACTAACATGTACACAAATTGCTCAAACATGAAGGAAATAGGCTGAAAGAATAATGATCCATGTTCCATAATTCAAAAGTGGAAACACATAATCACGAATGAAATCCAAAAGTCCCTCAACAAGTGTATCCTCCTAGTCATGTACCAACTAATTCAAAATAAAATAGTCATAATTAACCATTATAAACAATCATTAGCTAATACCTAGACTAACAATCCAAAATTTCAAAAAAAAATACACCTTACCTAACTACCTATCCAACTACCAGTTTTGTTAAATACAAGTTCTACTGATTACCTATTGATTAATTTGTCAACCTATCTTCTTAACCCAATCATTACCTATTAGGTTTAGTAACTAGTTAAGTTAATATTACAAGTTAGTTTAAATAACATGTTATGACACTTATTAGGTTTAATAACCTCCTTATACTATCAACCTATTAAGTCATCTGTTACCAAATCTGGGTAGCAATTGGGCTATAAGCCAAGTGCCCATCATAAGGCCAGAACATGATAAAATTTTAACATGATGGGCCTTATATATCCTATTTAAAAGCATGTTGGAGAAGGTATGATGGTGTACACATTCCAAGATGGAATTCTAAAATCAAACCATTTGTTGTTTGATGAGTTGTTCAAAAGGAAAAAAACATGTTCATGTTGGAAGCGGTAGAAGATCGCAAAGCACCTTGAGGTGTTTCTAGAAAGGGAAGGTGTTGTCGATTCATGTTAAGGCTTCAAAAAGGAAGGGACATTGATCGAACATAAACCTAACAAGAAACCACAAGGGCCTAACTCCCTAAATAGTTTGTTGGTGCGATGGTGGTTGTTGGTATGAGCCCAATGCCATTGAAAGTTATTAGGATAAAGGTTTGTTCATGGGCCAAACTAAAGGCCTTTCTGGGCTATCAAAAGATCTTGGACCCAAAAAATACCCACACACTTGAAAGAAGGAGGAGTAAAAGGAACCAATGGATTTTATGGAGGTGGAAGGAGGTGTGCATTGTAATAGATATAATGGCGGTTGCACAAAACAACGTGTTAAAATGCAAAGGCTATTTAAACATCACCCGTTCTAACGAGAAGGTCAACATGCCAAACATCCTCTGACAAGGCATCTTTGATGAAGGATGATGTGAATGATGAAATACCCAATGGAACTCACAAAACTTTCATTCTTTTTTATGGGGTGTTAAATTGGAATGGGGTGTCAAAATTAGGTGACAAATTAAAGAAGGACCATGTTACACATTTCTAAGGTTGGATAGAAAGATTTATTGCACAAAGTTCGGTTTAGAAATGTTCATATGTAGATGATATAATTGAAGGGGGCTTATGATGTGAATGTCATCTGTAATGGATGGAAATAGATAACAAAGGAAACAGTTAGTTGCATAATGCAAAGTTTTAAAATGAGTTAAAACGAATAGTGGTCCCTTAAGGGAATCACCTTGATGGGTTCCCATGGTAGATGGGATGATTGTTACATTGCTTTCACAATTACAATGACTATAAAACATAGGAGACTCTAATGCATAAAATGCATGAACATAGGGGATGAGTTGTATAATGTCCCCATTTGTTGCATAAAGTTTTTGAAGTATGATTCCTTTTGACACCAAATTGAAGGCATTTGCTTTGTCCAATTGGAAAACAACCTAGTTGATGTGAAGGTCCAAGGTGCACCAAATGCCTTGGATTATTACATCGCATCCACCCTTGGTTGCAATTTCAAATTGGTGCGAGAAAAAATATGTTGCAAAAGCATCGCAAAATTAAAAACATAAAACCTGATTTCACTACAACAAAAATTGTCCTTGTACGCCAAATGATTTCACTAGATTTTGAGTGAATTCTCTAATTATAGTGAATGAAACTTAGTGGGGAAGTAATGAATTCGGTAGTTTAATGAGCTAGAATTAATAAATTACACCCACATTTTGTAGTAGTGTTTGTAAGTCAATACAATGCTTCCCCAACAACAATATGACAAACTCCATTTAAGGGTTTGGTCATGGTTAAGAGGTGGACCACTCCACGGACATGTGCAATTCAACATGGATTGTGAGCTTGTGCACTATGAAAACAAAATTGAAACAACTATGGGAATCCACTTGTGTAATTTTCTAGGTGGAAACAATTTCGAAGGTGTTCAAAAACCATTTAAAAAGGACCATTTGTAGTTAAATGTAGCATAAGTTGGAATGCCAATTTCAACGAATCAAATGAAAGCTTTAGGTTTTGGTCTAGTTCACATTTTTTTAAGAAAAATGAAAAGAAGCCATTTGATTTAGGATGTAAAGTAGAAAAAGCTGGGGTGTCAAAGGATGTGGGTGCAAGAGAAAATGGTGTTAAAACACAAGTTGTTTGAAAATATTCCTTTACACATCTAAAAGCTAAAATGTGGAAAAGGTGTTTATGAATTGGAAGATTTTGTTGGGGAAGAAGCATTGAACTCAGACTTGTCACCAAAGCTTAGGCTTGTAAAAAAAATTCCTTTTATAAGTTTTCCAAGCCATTTACTAAAAATCGCTTTAATTAAATCCACATTTTTTTTAACCATGTTGCCTCACCACAAGGGAGCAAAACAAAACACCATTGGGGTAATAAAAATAACAAATGTTAAGTTGCCATATCATAAAAGTCTTGTGCCAACTTATCCAATGGAAAACAAAATGCCACTTGTACATAACATTAGATAGTAATCATGATCCAATAATATAGTCAAGGATGATGAAAGTCTAACTAAAAGGACCCAAGGACATCCAATGTTAAACCTTAAGCCCGAGATAATGCATGTGAAAGGGGAGCAAGGGAGGGTATTAAGTTGGGATGGTCATAAGGGTTTTAATTAAATGAATTGAGTGCCTAATAGGAATGTTAATCATGGGCTAACCCTTGGATGGTAAATTGATGCCCACATGTGGGGCAAGGGGCTACATGTGAAGGTTGTGAACATGTTGGGGAGATGGGGATAGGTTGGGGGTTTGATCATGAGCAATTGTAAAGGCTGATAGAGTGGAAAGAAAAAAAGGTCTTACATGCCCATTATCAAGGGGGTTTGGCAAAGTGTAGGTTTAGGACTCCATATTCACACAAAAGGTTGGGGGTCAATAGTGAGAACTAGTAGGTGGTGCATGACTTGTTAAAATAGTAGGGAGAATAAGTGAGTGGTTTATGATTTACATAGGAGATCGGGTGAAAAATAAGTTTGTGGTGGTGTGTGAAAAAGCAAATGGGCGATGGGAATTATGAAATTTGATAAAACATGATGAATTAGGGAACATGGGATATTTGGTGCCCACAATGAAGAAGGTTTACCAGGAGCACATGCCCCACTTTCTAAAAATTACTTATTACTACAAAGAAAATTTTAATTTATAGAACCAACCATAGGAAAAAAAGTTGTGAGTCTGTAATGATATGTAATTAACCCTTTATACTAACTATAGGAAAGAAGTTGTGGGTCCCATCTTTCTGCAACAAGAATCCGTGACAACATCCAAACCACTATTTTAGCGTTCTTTCAGCGTTTTTTGGAAACTGCTGCATTGTTTTTGCAAGACGATGCTACACGGACCTAAAAGAAGTGTAGATCCCCCTTGTTCCAAATCAGACCAGAGACTACCTCAATTGCTAATTGTTTTCTGTCAATGATTCCTCCTCCACCTCCTCCATGACTATTTGCTCGTGCCTAATCCCTACTTGCTAAACCTTGCTATTGCTTTTTCTTCCTAGAAATCGTGAGAATAGAACGTCAAGCTCCATGAATCGTCATGACTCCTGATTCATGAGGTGATAAAAGATGCCTAATTTCTTTCAACAGAGTGCGCAAAAGAAAAAAAAACAAGTAGGGTTGGCAACCAAAAGAAAACCTTGCATCAGCCAAACGAAAACTCCCAAAGAAAAAACCATTGGTTTTAGGTTTTTGACATTTAGTAAAAAATTGGTGATTCTTATGAAAGAACTAACAAAGAACTGACAATAATATTGGGGAGTATCAAGTAGTCACCCGAATACATTCTTTAACCCAATTCTTGATGTTTTAGAACTCCAGTTAAGGGTCCAAAACCCGTTCTGTGATTTTTTAAACCTCCAATCAAGGGTAACAAATCACAACATGTTCTTCAGTTTCCCAAACCATCAATTGAGGGTATATACATGTACTGTAACTTTACTTACCCACTGGTTCCAAAAACTAAAACTCACCCAACACTGGTTTTTCCGGTAACATGGATGAGGACAACGAGCCTTGTCACTTGACTTTTTCTCTCTTGAATGAAAAATCACCCACAAAGAGTAGCATTTTATAGCTATGGAGGTTGGATGGCTTGGGAATAGGGATTCCAAACCAGAAGACATAAGATTCAGGCACAATCTCCTTTCCTTTCTTGAACAATTCAACCACAATCTTTATTTTCAAGGATTCAAGCAAGTACCAAGAAAAGAGAGAAATGTGGCAATAACATTTGTTATCAATTTTTATGATTGTAAATGATAGGTCTGGTTTTGGAGTATATGTGTGCAGACTGATAATTGCTTGGGAAGCTGGACATTTGTATGATTGGGTCTCTCTTGTGTGGGTGGCCATGCCTCCAGTAGGGTTGGAGGTGGCCGGAGAGAGGCTAAATTCCTCCTCCTTCTTCTTTTGGTTCGATCCAGAGGGAAGAGAATTGGATGTCAGTGTATGATTTTGTGATAAAATTGAGTTGAACTTGGAATCAATGAATGTGTAGTTGACAGCCAGAAAGTTAGCTGTAGTCTCTGAGGTTGCAATTTTGTTTTATAATAAAATTTCCCTCTTGCACTCAAATCAGCTAGCCTCTAACTATGTCGTCACATAATTTCATCATTTCTGATAATTTTGGTTTGAATTTTGCCATAAAAGCCAGACCCCATCACACACCAAGCCATTTGTTTTTCCTTCATAAGAGTGTCCCAAGATATTGTAGGATGGATTCATTCAGAGTTGTGAGTTGTCAATTTACAATTTAAAATTTGGGGTTTGACTTCTGACACTTCAATAGTATGAAGTATATATATATATGAGCTTATAGATTGGTAATTTGGTAGTAAAACATGGAAATGTAACATTGGACAAATGTTTTGCATATATGTTTTTCTATTTTTTTCATAAGAACTTTTACTCCAACAAATCCAGTAGGGTAAAAACACTCATCACCAAACACTAATGAGTGAGTGAACACCCAAACAGTTCAGAAGATGAATCCCCATTAGCTAACAATGCCAAGTTAGTAATCACTTTGTAATATATTATAATCAACCGACCAGTTCTTAAAACTTGTGGTTAAGCTTTTCAAATTTTTTGTTTAGAGATGTTGATTTTGTGTTTGGTAATGGGTAATCTCTCCTCACAATTTTTTTTTTTTAATTGCTCAGCATTTCCACAATCTCTTTGAGCATTAATGAGGTTGGTCAAAACTTTAAAAATCAAAATAAAAAATGTTGTTGAAGAGAATTGTTTGGAATAAAGTTCACATCATTTGGTAATAGGAAGGATATTATTTGTGTATGAAGTTTGGCATGTCCAATTATGAGATGCACTTGAATTGCACATTGAAGAATGTGTGTTCATAAGAGGTTAGATTCAATTCAAGTTGCATTCAATGACATGCAATATTTTCATTTGAATGGAACGTAATTTTCACAAAATCAATTCACTTTCCTTATCAATTAATTGCCATTGGTAGTATGTAGCAACATGGAGCCCAAGTTAATTATGGTCTTTCAAAGATGAGCACTTAACTTGCTAGTGGGTTATAAGTCACAGTTTTACCTAAGTTGACCAGTGTTTGTTTCTTCAATTTATTGATTCTAAAAAGTGGCAATTCTCTCCTGAAAGCCCGTGTTTTACACTGCAAAAATAAGCACATTCGTTCTTCGAGGGTTTTGAAATACCCTGACCTGGCAGTTCTTTGATTCTGATTATTTTCAAATACTCAAAACTAATGGTTAATAATAATAATAAGAACTGCTCTCACACTGTAAGAGCCTCCAATCTGTTTTTACTGTTAATTTTTAATTTATATTTTTCCAAATCCATAGTACTCTGATTTGGGATACAATTTTGGCTTGAACTGGGAACCAATTTGTGGGTGATACCTGAAGACCTTGCTATATTCTTTAGACTTTTTTTTTCAAATCATCAAACATGAATTCCATCATATCATGATTTTGTTTTGAACATAATGGGTTAGAGCCATTCTGTGATGAGCCACTTGTCTTGTATTTTGGCTAGTGTGGTTGGTAAATCCTGCACAACAAAGAAGAAGAAAGATTGTACAATTTGGAATCTATATATTAAGATAGGTGTTTGTTTGTTTGGATGTAACCCTCCCGAACTGTGGGGCCCTTCAACTCCACTTTTGGATCTACCAAGAAACTCATGCCAAGGAAGTGTGGATGTTTGCCATTTGATGATTTTTGAACCACTGGAACAAAACTTGTTGAATTTAGAATGATTTTTTGTCTTTAGAAATTAATTTTAAATCAAATATCAAGGTTTCACAAAAACTCTGAAAATAGCTAAGCTGACTTCAAGTGGAATAACATGAGGATGGATGATGATGACCTTTCCAGGAGGTTTAAGATACTTGGGCCAACAATGCAGGGGCTGACTAGTGATCTTAATTGAGGAAACGATAAGTGATCTGGTTGCAAAATGTTTTTGGCCCAAGGAGAGAGAGAGAGAGAGAAAAAAAATCCTATTTGGTACTAGGTACTTTAACCTCAACTTGAATCTTTAGTTGGCACAAGTAGATGGTGAGTACAAGGGTCCAAAATTGTTTGTTCTATTTTGTATGTTGGCAAGTGTGGTGTGCATAAAACAGAAGAAAGATTTGTACACTTTTGGAACACATCAGTTGACATGTTGAGAACATTGGGAACATTCATGGATAGCAAAAAGAAGTAACACTATGTAGAAATAAAATTGGCCAATATTGACATATAAACCTTGTCATTAATTGATTGTGCACTTTGTCAAAGGAAATAATACTCTTTTGGATTCTCTATTAAAATTTCAAACCATTGTAATGACTTCATCTAGGAATTCATGGTCTTGCTCACCAACACCCACTGACGAACACATGATGATGATGATGGATGGAGTGTGGACAAGGAAACACTTTTTTCATTGGGTTCTAGTTCCACAGCTGATAACAATGGTTAGTTAGATCAGTATCTGTTTTTACTAACTATGTACCTACTAACATCCCTTACTAGCCCTTACTTATGTACTAACCATCTTCATGTATCTAATTACCTAATAGGTAGCAGCCACCCATTGTCCCTACTCTACAAGGCCTATCCCTTATATGATAGATTACTAATGTGAAACCTGACATCAACTCAATTGGGGTTCATCCACAACTGAGTCATAATAGGCTTCCAATAGATGTTGTGTCAACTATTGCTTCACTCTGGCCAGCTGGGGAAGTACAATGAGAGAAAGGAGTTTATGCATTAGGTAGGTAACCATGCAAGAGGGCATTTGGTTATGGGGAATACTCGAAGGCGTGGATGCGCCATGCGCCAAGACTATTTCTGATAACCAGCTGAGCCCTCTCACCAGTTACTGGACATAACCAGCAACTTTTTACATCCATAGCTGTGAAGCAAGTGGATGTGGATCACTTTTCATCCAGACTGCCTGAGATACAGCCACTTTTCATCCACACACATTAACCATAATAGCTTTAATATACAATATTTAACTCTGGGGCATGGAGGTCCAATCAGAATGAGACACAACAGTACATAGGAAGCTGGTTGTGTTTATTGGTTTCAAGTTTGTGAGTTTGTCAGACATCATGTAAAGCTTGCCAATGCGGGAGTGAAGTCAGATGAGTTGTGAAGTGAAGTAAGGTGACGACGACAAGATACTATACATACATACATACACACATTACTACTGTAGTAGTAAGTACAAGGGCAGCTTCCTTCCGCACATGTCTGCCAAATAATTAATTAATTTTGAAGATTATATTCCTAAAAAATTCTAATATTCCTGAATATTCCAAAAGATTCTTCATTTTCCTTCAGAAAATTTTGTTTCTTCTAGGTTTAAAAATAATATATATTCTTTCAGATTTTCCATAAACAAGATAATTTGTGACAAAGCTGCCAAGGTTGCAAATACCCTGCTACCAGCTGTAACAGCCATGGCTACAGCTGCCCCTACTGAGAGCCAGAGAAGAACCCCACATCATCAGCTCAAAACATTTGCAAAACCTGGATGGACTTTGTAAATGATTGACTTGACCAGCTCTGTCTACATGGATGCCACCACTCCAATCAATTCAATCACACCATACCCCACTCTCCAAATGATTTCTGCTTGCTTCAGAAGTTGCCTGCAAATATATTTTTTAGTCTGCTTAGCCTCCTGGGAATTATTCTCAAACCATTCCTGTTGTGATGATATTCTGCTGAACCTAGCTAACAAACTACCAAGCCGCCACCACATGCATGCTTTGGATAATGTAGGATTGCAACTATGGTAACTCAGTCTCCTCCCCAAATAAACAAAAAAGAAAAGAAAAAAAGAAGAAGAAAAAGTTTGGAAGGGTATCAGGAAGAGAGGTGAGTACCCGGAAATTCTCAAGCTGGTTCTTATAACCGAGCAAAACTTACCTAGAAAATACATAGGTATCTGTTTCCAAACTTCCAACCATCTTGCAATACACTCATTGCCTTTGTTTCTCTGCGGGATGTACAGCCAATTTTTATCACCCAGAGTGCTAATCTGACTAATGTAGCTCATCATGATGAATTGTTTCAGTTGAAAAGGTTAGAGTAAGAATATAAGATGTATACACAGTAATGTATGCATCAGCAGATGTATTCTGTAGTAGAACCGGTGAGTCGTGGTCTCTACCAGTGCGTTGGGCAGTTATTAGAAATAGGAACAGACAACAGACCCCCAGTGGTTATCAGGGTGGTTCTTAAGATTCTTAAGAACCATGGTTCTTCAAACAAATCAAAGACCCAGTTGCAATATAATTAGTCCACTTGTGTGTTCAACTTTTGTACTTTGCAGATATCTTAGTGGGGGGAGTTTCAAAGTTCAAGCTCCAAAGTTGTTAGTGCTGAACCCGAGCTTGTGTCATTTTGGAACAAGAAGCAAACACTAAGCTACTTTGCATAGAGACTTACTTATTAGCTTAGTTTCCATTTGCATGCTACAGTTCACAGAGGCAGACAAGGAGAAAACTAGACTCACTTCAAGGTGTTAATCAAATTTTCCAATTGGGCTAGAAACACACAGAATTAGCGTCCACCTTCAACCAACCCCCTGCATACACAGGTTGATTGCTGCAAAACCATTCATGTATCACATGCACAATTATAAACCAGATTAGATGAACTTCAAATATGCCAACAAGTATGGTTGGCTTTTTTTGCAGCAAGGAAGAGTTCATAGATCAAACCCTATTTCAAACTTCAAAATGCACGATTTTGCAACATTGGCCCCAAATTGCAATATTGTCACACATATCTATATCACTATGACAAAAAAATTGTCTTTTTCAATTGGGTGAAACAACTTGGGTTTTGTGACTTTTATCTTGAGTTTTGCAACTCTTATTTTGACCACATAGTTGTTTTGGAAGTTGCAAAACTCAAGATGGAGATTGCAAAACCCACATCATTTCTTTCACCTAGTTAGAAAGGACATATATATGAAGAAAAATATGACTTAATTTATGGTCAGAAACTTGGTAAAGGAAAACACTAAGCAAAAAATATATTTATTTATTGCACCCACACCTTTGTAACCCTTCCCCCATTTAGATTAGAAAAAGAGCAAGCTTGCCTTCAACTAGGATGTTTAGTGCTTTATTTTGAGGAAGGGCAAATAGTTAAATTATAATAAAAGCCATTAAATTGGGGCCTTTGAGTAGCCAAGCACATAAGGAAGTTCAATTCTTTTTATCTTCCCGGAGGTAGGACACAAAAAGGTAAAGTGCATTATTTATAAGCCTTTCTACACCTTGCTCTCTCCATGGCCCAATTTATCTTTTTACATTTTGAATAGTTTACCACCATCTATAATGCAAAAAACTATGAGTAGCTTGAGTAAGTTTATGAAGATCATCCTTTTTTTTACATGCAATTCTCAGCTTTTGATAAACATCCAATATCTCATCAGATAAACATTGATTTAAGCTTATGCTCTTTTTGCTTATATGTTGTTTTGGTTACTTTTTCAAGCATCCAACGAATAACTAAGGTTTTTTGACGATTTGTTGTTATAATAGATGGTATTAATTGAGTAGTACAAAAAATTCTTACTTTTTTAACTTCACAAATGAGTGTGACAATTTTTTATGGTGTTAACCAAAAGTTTTAATATATTGCCATGATGAGCTAGACAATGAAAAGTTTTATAAACAATAGTATGAGATCTTGTTTTTTTACCATTAATCATGCAAATATGGACCAATTTTTTAATTAACTGTTTTTGCTTACCATTCAAGTACCATACATAGTCTAAATTGTTTAGGCAATTATATGTGTTTGCTGCCTTATGGCCTCTAGGTCTTTCAAAGTCTCATTGCTTTGGTAAATCACTTGAGCCTTCATACATTTTCAATGCCATGAAGTTAAACTAGTGAGCTATTACATTTTTTATAAAAGATGGCTACTTCCAACCCCACCTCCTAATTGTCATCGTTCAATTACTTCCTTTTCCACTAAATAATTGTTTAAAGACCTTAGCGTACAATTTGGGTTGTTTCCCTCTTGATTTTGGATCTTAGCACCCAAAGTATGTTTGTACAAAATCATGGCCAATATTCGGAGTTTCCTTGGGATTAGTCAAGCTTTGGGCCACCCTAGCCCATTGAGTGCTCTACCTCCTACCATAAACATTATACATTCTACTTCAATAGATTTTGCAAAAAACCAACTATCTCTGAATTTGGTGGGCCTTTCACCCCTAGCCACAAGTCATCCCCGTATTTTGCCACATATGTGAGTTCGGTCCTCCAAGGCCCATTAAAGCTCTCTTCAACTTGCTCATGGTTAGATCACTCAGTTTCAAGTCAAATAGAAACAACTATATTCTTTATTTATTTTCAACTTCATTCTGCTTACACCTAATGGCTTAAGCTGCTTGTGTGCATTTACTCGCAAACCCATTATGCAAAAGGTATGCCATTAATTAGAATGGAAAGTTTTAAATAACAAGGTAGAGAAGAAAAAACTTTTTTTTTTTCTACTTTTTAAACTTAACCTACATTGATTCATCTTTCATCTTTGAGTTGCTATGCTACCAAAATGCTTCCTTTGGCCTCTTGCTTAGACCAAAATAAATTAAGGGGGCCCAAACCCAAAAATAAAAACAGAAAGCTTGAAAATAAAAACCATGACAAAAAAATATATTGATTGTTTAAAATGACTGAATTTTTTCAAAAAAATCTATTACCACTTTTCTTTTGCTATCTAACATGAAATGTTGACAAAAGGTACATTGTGTTTGTCTACTAATTTTCTTATTGATAGTATATAATTGGGTCCTCTAGTAGGACACACTATAGTAACTTGGCTTTGGAGTGGTTTTTTTTAGACAATGCCGCCTTAAATCGTTTGTTTAGCCTTCATTATTTACTCTCTTTTATAATAGCTAGTAGTGATATTTTTCATTTTGTTGCATTGCATCAATATGGTTCTAATAATCCATTGGGTATCAATTCTTCTATGGATATAATAGCTTTTAACCCTATTTCTATGTAAAAGATTTAGTAGGTTGGGTAGTTTTTGCCATTTAAAATAAATAAATTATGCACCCAATGTTTTGGGGGCATCCTCACAACTACATACCCACAAATCCTATGTCAACTCCAACTCACATAGTGCCAGAATGGTATTTTTTATCAGTTTATGCAATTCTTCAAAGTATATCTAATAAATCGAAGGTGTAGATGTTGTAGGACTAATTTTTGTGTCATTATTTGCTTTACCATTTAAGTGAATTCTCAACAATTGTGCTTGGTCTCATGTTTGTTTATCCAATATGACTCATCCAAAATGATTCACTCGATCGTCCAACAACAAATATCAACATAGAATATATTCAAATAACCATTAGGAAGACCCAATTTATTGCATGTCAAAATATTGAAGATAAGATCTCAAAAGGGTATTGTAGAAGGTCTTGGTCGTTCTCTTTAAAAAAACAAGAAGAATTTTTCAAAAACCCAAAATTGGAAGTGTAATAGAATAAGTGTGCCAAGCAATTGGACTCCATAATAACTATTAACCCAAACAACCACTGAATTCTGCAGTTCAGGCCTATGCCTTCATGAACAAGAAACTCATTGCGTAATGACTCTGCATGACAGGTTTGGACAAAATTGTGAGATGGTTTGAATAATTGGGTGATTTGAATGAAAAATGCATCTATCAAACAAGCAACCAAGAGAGTTCAGCTAGGTGTCTAGCTGCCACCCACAAAATCCAATCATTGTGCCTCCAATCCTACATGGATGGATGCAAAGTCTCTTCACTCTGGGCAGAGCCAAACAAAGTGGGACTCAGCTCACAACTCTTGTGCTCTTGAGCCAATTTACTTTTCTATTACTTTCTGGGGCTTATCTCACCTATACCAAGATCACTCAGTTGAAAAGGAATGTATTTTGCAAGAACAATTTTGCAGTGGCAGCCAAAAACACTCAAATTGAACACTTTACCTCACCCTCAGCCTGAAGCTTCCATTAAATTCATCAGAAAAGAATTAAGATTAAGAAACATTGACAAACTGAAATTCCGAAAAATAGTTAAGGTTGAGTCCAATATACCTACTAGTGTTTAAAGTTCAAAAGCATCAAAAATGGGCTGTCCAGACTCCAAATTTCCTAAACCCCAAAAGGTTGGATTACTGCATGTCTGCCTCAGTTCCTCCAATGACTCCAAGGGAGTGTTCAACGGATTGCTTTTGCCCAACACCTGTTCGCTGGAGAGTTGAATTTTCCTCAATCTTCAACCCCCAGGCTCCAGCTCCAGCCCCAGCCCAGTTAATTGAATATCCCTCAATCTTGGATGCCCATCCCAGCTGGCTTCTAAATTCTAACCTCTGAAGGTTGTTCTAAAACCACAATTCTGATCATATTACATACACCACATATCAACATGGTAGTTTGCTTGGTTCTCCTGGGGCCAAACTTGACAAGCCTAGGAGCAGAAAGTTTCAGCGCACTCAATCTCAATCTCAATCAGCTGTGAAAAGAGTGAATTCACAACTTTCTAACAGTAGCTTTGCCCAAATTTGAAATTCTGATCTTGCAAGTTTTACTCCCTGCCACATTTGAGTTTCACTTGGCAGATGACAAACTGCATCTATGGCCTGTTTATTGAACTGGCACCACTTCAGCATGTCTGGTCTTATTCTCACTAGTGAAGAAACATTGCCACACTTCATGACTTCCAACAAGCATTGAAAATTTTGAGAAAGAAAACAGAGGGACCAAAAGAAACATTAATGCAAACCAGAGAAGGATTTTGTGGAATGCAGTTTCATAAGAACAATGTCAACAGTGATGCCAGCACCTGTTTATACTCCAGTTCTGTCTGTCTAACAAAATTCCTGAGGGAGGACACAAACCAGAGGTGTTGTGAAATTTGGGATCGCTGACTCAAACAAGAGAAATCATGATGATAATACAAATTCAAAAACAAATGACCAGCAAGGATTAATATAGCATTCACTGACAGAATAAAGAAGCAAAGCATCCATCAGTTGCATGCTAGACATAGCTGGATAGTCTAACTGAATATCCAGCAAGATCTCAAGAACATAAAAGTGTAGGGTAAAGACAGTTTAGCAAGGACGCGCAATTCTAATCCAGACCAACTAATAAGGAGAGACTTCAGATCAACAATAGAACAGCAACAAATCAGCAAGCATGGAGAAGAGGAACCCAAACCCTACAGAACAGATAAAACAAAACCAAAACACTCAGGAGGGGTTTTGATAAACAGTAACAATCATTCACATGTTCAGGGACGTTTGACAGCAAAATGTATAGTCCTGACTGCCCACCATAACATTCCCACTGCCACCAGCAGTGGGTCTCCAACAATGAGAGAAACTTCACAGAGGTAATTTGGGAATCCACATAAGAGTACAAGAATTTCTGAAATGGCCCAATAGTCAAGTTGAACAGCAAATTGACAACCCTGCATCAATAATTTATTCCAGGCAGGAGTGGAATAATGGGTGAAAGGTGTTGCACACTATTATCAATTGAGAAGCCTTATTGGGTGCTCATGAGTCAGTGGCTAATATACCTTATGCAAGTCAATCAGATTCATAAGTCGTCACCTGCTGTGCAACACTACACATGGACAGATAAATGGATCCTACTTATGCAGACTAACATACACAACACCAGGTCCAATGTTCGAACTCAAGTGTGAGAACTTCATTGCAAGGAAATCAAATTGAAACAGAAAGATAGAACCCTTGACAGATAGGTTGACAAAGATCTGCAGGGCTTCAGGCAAAGACACTGCCCTAGTGACTTGACCATTGTAAAGTTGCAAATAGCATTTCCATGTAGTCCAGACACAAGAATAGTGTAGATAACCTTCATCATCATCATCAGATAAACTGCAGATTCACAAGGTATCAAACAGAAATCAAACAAACAAACAAACAAATAGCTCTGCAACCTAAAATCCCTGGCCATAACTGCCTGCTGCAATGGTGCTCATCTATTTCATTTTAAAGCTTTCTAAAAACACAGATGGTTGTGATTTTGGGTAGAGTGCAGAAGGAAAGGTTCCCTCCACTACTACCTTGCTGACATGATTTGCATGACTGGAAATCATGAGACTAGCCATGTCTTTGGTGCTGTTTTTTTCTATCCCTTGAAAGAAAATTTTGCATGCAAGATAGACAATGTAGAATCAAAGGTGGGGAAAAAGAACAAACCGACTTTAGAATTGTGGAAAATAAATCACAGCACTTTTATGACAATTGTTTGCAAATTAGGTCATTCAGATGTCATCTATTATTGCAAGGTTTGGATACTTGTCATCACTTTCTGGACATCCATAGCCACACTAGTAAGGAGCATGCATGCAAGACAGACAACATCAAATTGAGGGGGGGGGGGGGGGGAGGGGAGACAAAAACACCACCACTAAAATTGCACAAAAACAAAGTAACCGCTCACTTCCACCATTTTCTGACAACAA
>Ga0116230_10000178_pt1 | contig 50845 bp, 52 predicted proteins | sample S1TSphfallax_3_FD_88678 | JGI IMG/M metagenome (GOLD analysis project Ga0116230, IMG submission 88678) | Host-associated microbial communities from peat moss isolated from Minnesota, USA - S1T2_Fd - Sphagnum fallax MG | ecosystem: Host-associated > Plants > Peat moss > Unclassified | place...
CGCGTCGAGAAAAGCGGGTTCATTTTCGTGGGGCCCAGAGCCGAGACCATCCGACTCATGGGCGACAAGGTCTCCGCAATCAAGGTCATGAAAGCCTCCGGCGTGCCCTGCGTGCCGGGATCGGATGGCCCGCTTGGGCAGGATCCGGACGAGAATTTCCGTATCGCCAAGGACATCGGCTACCCCGTGATCATCAAGGCTTCGGGCGGCGGCGGCGGCCGCGGCATGCGCGTCGTGCATACCGACGCCTCGCTGTTGAACGCGATCAGCGTGACGAAGTCCGAGGCGCTTGCCGCCTTCGGCAACGGCGAAGTGTACATGGAGAAATTTCTCGAACGTCCGCGGCACATCGAGTTCCAGGTGCTTGCCGACAATTACGGCAACGTCGTGCACCTGGGCGAGCGCGACTGCTCGATGCAACGCCGTCATCAGAAAGTCATCGAGGAGGCGCCGGCGCCGGGGCTCACGGCAAAGCAGCGCAAGACCATGGGGGAGCGCTGTGCCCGCGCCTGTCGCGAAGTCGGCTACCGCAACGCGGGTACGCTCGAATTCCTCTATCAAGACAATGAATTCTATTTCATCGAAATGAACACGCGCGTGCAGGTCGAACACCCGGTCACGGAACTCGTCACGGGCATCGACATCGTCAGGGCGCAACTGCTGATCGCGGCGGGCGAACCGTTGCCCTATGCCCAGGGCGACATTCAGATCCGCGGCCATGCGGTCGAGTGCCGCATCAATGCCGAGGACCCGAAGAACTTCACCCCGTCGCCGGGTCCGATCCGCCTCTGGCACGCGCCGGGCGGCCCCGGGATTCGCGTCGACAGCCACGTCTACACCGGCTACAACGTGCCGCCGTTCTACGATTCGATGATCGGCAAGGTGATCGCTTACGGTGACACGCGCGAGACGGCCATCGCGCGCATGCGCAACGCGCTCGCAGAAATGGTGGTCGAGGGCATCAAGACCAACATCCCGCTGCATCAGGAGATCTTCAACCACTCGGCGTTCCGTCAAGGCGGCACCGACATCCACTACCTCGAGCGTCGTCTCGGCTTGAAGTGAGATCGGACTTCGGAGCGAACGCATGCCGTTCTATGAGATCGAGTTCCCGCTCGCGAATTTGAGCAGCGAGGCGATCGAGGCGGCGCTGCACGACCTGGGAGCCCAGTCGATCACCTATGTTGACCGTGGCGACGAACCGGTGCTCGAGCCGCGGCCCGGCGAAGTCAGGCTTTGGAGCGACACGCTCGTGCGCGCCTTGTTCGACACTGCGACGGACCCGGCGCAAACCTTGGGCGGCCTCGCGGCGCGATTGGGAACGGCGGCACTCGGCGCGGCGCGGCTGCGCCCGGTCGCCGATCAGGCCTGGGAACGGGCCTGGCTGGTCGATTGGAAATCCATGCGTTTCGGCCCGCGACTCTGGGTATGCCCGACGACGGCCGCGGCCCCGCCGGACGCCGATGCGGTCGTCGTGCGCCTCGATCCGGGGCTCGCCTTCGGCACGGGTACCCACCCGACGACGGCGCTCTGTCTCGAGGCGCTCGCAAGAATCGAACTCAAGGCGAAGTCCGTCGTCGACTACGGTTGTGGGTCCGGTCTGCTCGCAATCGCCGCCCTGAAGCTCGGCGCCGCCATCGTCACCGCGGTCGACCTCGACCCGCAGGCACTGACGGCCTCGCGCGAAAATGCCAAGCGCAACGACGTCGATGCCGCGCTCGTGACACAGTCGCCGGATGCACCGATCGCGCCTGCCGACTGCGTGGTCGCGAACATCCTCGCCGGCACGCTGATCGAGTTGCGCCCCGTGCTGACCGCGGCCTGTAGAGCCGGCGCGCAATTGCTGCTGTCGGGCATCCTGCAGACCCAGGCGGCCGAAGTCGCCAAGGTCTATGCGCCGTGGTTTGATATGGTGACGACTGAAACGCGGGACGACTGGTGCTGCCTACACGCGCGGCGTCGTGGGTCGCAAGGACCGCCGGAGTGACTTAAGTTGTTCACGCAGTGCTCGAAATGCGAGACGATCTTCAAGCTGTCGCCCGACGTGCTGCGCACCGCCGGCGGCCAGGTGCGTTGCGGCCGCTGCGGCGAGGTGTTCAATGCCCTGGCGCGTCTCGCCGAACAACCGAGCGCTTTTGCCGTCGGCGAGTCGCCGCTCGAACTGGAAGCCCGGGCGGATCGCATCCTGGAGTCGCCGCCGCCGCCCGAGCGCGGCACCGCGGACGATGTCGAGATCGGCGCGCCGCCCGGCGTCGAATTGGCACGACTCGAGGTTACCGATTGGCCGAGCGAGGACGCCGAAGACCCTTCGCTCGAGTTCACGCTTCCCCCCGGCGAACTCGACCGGATCTTCGTGGCGAACAAATCGCGCCGGACCGGAGCGGTAGAACTCGGGGCGGAGAATGTGACCGCGGCCGGCGGGGCGTCGCCGCCCGAAGTGCCTGCCGTGATCGGCCTCGAGGTCTCGGAGACCGCGCAGCGCGCACTGCTCGAGGCACGCGCGGAACCGGAGGAGCCGCCCGATGACATACCGCGCATCGATCTTGCACCGCCGGCCGCGCCACGACGACCCATCGCAGTGTGGATCGCTGCCGCCGTGTTGCTCGCACTGCTGCTCGCCGTTCAAATGATCCACCAGAACCGGGAGTGGCTGGTCAGCAACACGGGACTCGCGGGTCCGCTGCGCGCCGTCTATGCCAAGCTGGGCAGCCCCCTGCCGGTGCCCGCGGACCTCGGCGCGTATCAATTGCGCCAATGGGGCGTGACCGGCGACCCCGACGCGAGCGGCGCGCTGCACGTGCGCGCCAGCATCCTCAACACGGCCGCCGACTTCCAACCCTATCCCTTGTTGCGCGTGACTTTGGCCGACCGGTTCGGCCATCGGATCGGCATGCGCGAATTCGCCGCGCCCGAATACCTCGGCAGGCCCACGACGGGTCTGCTGGCGCCGGGCGAGCGCGCCGACGCCACGATCAACATCCTCGATCCGGGCAAGGATGCGGAAGGCTTCGAAATCGACGTTTGTCTGCGCACCGCGGATCACCGCATGGCGTGCGCGAACGACCTTGCGGTGCACGCGAAATGACGGCAGGCGGCGCGACGCTGCGGATCGGGCCGTACATGCTGCCGTCGCGAGTCGTGCTTGCGCCCATGGCCGGGGTCACGGACCGGCCGTTTCGCATGCTGTGCCGGCGCTTCGGCGCAGGCCTCGCCGCTTCGGAAATGCTCAGTGCCGATGCGAGGCTCTGGGATACACCGAAATCGCGGCGACGCAGGGACCACGCGGGCGAGCCGTCGCCGCGCGTCGTGCAGATTGCGGGTTACGATCCGGCGATGATGGCCGATGCGGCACGGCGCAACGTCGACGCCGGTGCCGAAATCATCGACATCAACATGGGCTGTCCCGCGAAGAAAGTTTGTAACCGGCTGGCCGGATCCGCGCTGCTGCAAGATGAAACGCTGGTCGCAAACATCTTGGCCGCCGTCGTCGCTGCGGTCGCGGTTCCGGTCACGCTCAAGACGCGCACCGGCTGGGATCCAGCCCACAAGAACGGCATCCGCATTGCGCTGCTCGCCGAAGCCGCGGGCATTCAGGCACTCGCGATCCACGGTCGCACCCGCGCCGACATGTATCGCGGCGACGCAGAACACGAAACGGTGCGCGCGATCAAGGAATCGGTGAAGATTCCCGTCTTCGCGAACGGCGACATCGATACGCCGGAGCGCGCGCGCGCAATTCTGTCAGCCACTGGATGCGACGGCATCATGATCGGCCGCGCGGCGCAGGGGCGGCCATGGATCTTCGACGAAGTCAATTATTTCCTCGCGAGCAACGAATTACGCTCCGATCTTCCACTGGAAAAAGTCCGTGATATTATGCGCGCCCACCTCGAAGACCTGTACGCGTTCTATGGCGATGCAACTGGTGTGCGGGTGGCGCGAAAACACTTGATCTGGTATTGCCAGCAACACCCGGGAAAGGATTCCTTGCGCGCAGCGTTGGTGACATGCGAAACGCCGCGGGAACAGTTGTTTGCGATCGAGTCGCTTTGCGAGGCGGATGCAGTCGAAGCAGCAGTTTGATTCGTAAATAAGAACGAGCGGATGGGACCCCAGAGAAGTTTTATGCCCGCCAAAAAGAAATCGCGAACTCGAAAAGAAACCACGCCGACGTTCAACGGGCGCGACTTGAAGGTCAACGGCAAGGGCGTGCCGCTGCGCTCCCAGGCGGAGGAAGCATTGCAGTCGTACTTCGAAGCCTTGAACGGCCACAAGCCCGCCCATTTGTACGAGCTCGTGATGCGCGAGGTCGAGGAACCGCTGTTCAAGGTCGTCATGGACCATGTCCAGGGCAACCAGAGCCGCGCCGCGACGATACTCGGCATCAACCGCGGCACTTTGCGCAAGAAACTCAAAGAGTTCGGCATCCACGGGTGAGCGGCAGCGTGCTGAACCCCGTCCGCCGCGCGCTGCTGAGTGTTTCCGACAAGACCGGTATCGTCGAATTCGCGCGTGAATTGCGCGAGCGAGGAACGCAACTCCTCTCGACGGGGGGGACCGCCAAGCTGCTGATGCGGCACGGGATTCAGGTTTCGGAAGTCGCGGATTACACGGGCTATCCTGAGATCATGGATGGCCGCGTGAAGACGCTGCACCCGAAGATACACGGGGGTTTGCTCGGCCGCCGCGGTATCGACGAGGCTGTGATGCGCGAGAACGCAATCGAACCGATCGATCTCCTCGCCGTGAATCTGTATCCGTTTGCCGCAACCGTCGCTCGTGCCGATTGCAGTTACGAGGATGCGGTCGAAAACATCGACATCGGCGGTCCGGCGATGGTGCGCGCCGCGGCGAAGAACCATGCCTTCGTGACCGTGCTCGTCGACCCGGCGGACTATCGTGCGCTGCTCGATGAACTCGCCGTCAACCAAGGGCGCACCGATCTGCCGCTGCGCCAGCGGCTTGCGGCCAAGGCCTTCGCACACACTGCGCAGTACGATGCAATGGTCTCGGCCTATTTCACGAGCACGATCGGCGGCGAATCGGAGAGTTTCGCAGACGATCTGAACTTGTCGTTTCGCAAGCGCTTGGATCTGCGCTACGGCGAGAATCCGCACCAGCAGGCTGCGTTCTATTCCGATCCGCGTGCGATCGGCGCCTCGGTGACCTCGGGGTCCCAAATCCAGGGCAAGGAACTCTCGTTCAACAACATCGCCGACGCCGATACGGCGCTCGAATGCGTGCGCCAGTTCGCAGAGCCCGCGTGCGTCATCGTCAAGCATGCGAATCCGTCGGGGGTCGCGCTCGCGGCAAGCATCGGCGCCGCTTACGATCACGCCTATCGCACCGATCCCACATCGGCTTTCGGCGGCATCATCGCCTTCAATCGTGAACTCGACGCCAACACGGCCGGGATCATCGTCGCACGGCAGTTCGTCGAGGTCATCCTCGCTCCCACGGTCAGCGATGACGCACGCGCAGTCCTCGCCGGTCGGGAGAACGTGCGCGTGCTCGCGACCGGGGAACTTGCCCGGCCGATATTGCAACGCCTCGAATACAAGAGCGTGACCGGCGGATTGCTCGTACAGACCCGCGACGATGGCGTCGTGCGCGCTCCGGAGCTGCGTGTGGTCACGCGTCGACAGCCCACGGCGGCCGAGTTGCAGGATTTGCTCGTTGCCTGGCGGGTTGCCAAATATGTCAAGTCGAACGCCATCGTCTGCGTCAAGGATGCCGTCACGGTCGGCATCGGTGCGGGCCAGATGAGCCGCGTCGTCAGCAGCAAGATTGCCGCGATGAAGGCCGAGGACGCGGGACTGTCCTGTCGCGGCGCCGCGATGGCCTCGGACGCCTTCCTGCCATTTCGCGACGGCCTCGACGCCGTCGCCGCGTTCGGAATCGGTTCGGTGATCCAGCCCGGAGGTTCGAAGCGCGACGCCGAAGTCATTGCCGCGGCCGATGAACACGGCATCGCCATGGTATTCACCGGGATGCGCCACTTCCGCCACTAGGAGCCTGTCTGCGCATGAAGGTTCTGATAGTCGGCGGCGGCGGCCGCGAACATGCGCTTGCCTGGAAGTGCGCGCAATCGGCGCGTGTGACCCGGGTGTTCGTCGCGCCGGGCAACGCGGGTACGGCGCGGGAACCGAAAACCGTGAATGTGGCGATCGCTGCGGACGACATCACGGCGCTGCTTGAATTCGCCGCGCGCGAAGCGATCGACCTGACGATCATCGGGCCCGAAGGGCCCCTGGTCGCCGGCATCGTCGATCGTTTCGGTGCCGCGGGCTTGCGCTGTTTCGGGCCGAGTCGCGCGGCTGCGCGCCTGGAGGGATCCAAGGCCCACACGAAGGAGTTTCTCGTCCGCCACGGCATTCCGAGCGCGCGGCATGCAACGTTCACGCGTGCGAACTTCTCCGCCGACTACGTGCGCGCGCAGCGGCTGCCCGTGGTCGTCAAGGCCGACGGCTTGGCCGCCGGCAAGGGTGTCGTCATCTGCGAGACGCACGAGGCCGCACTCGCCAGCTGTCTCGCCATGCTCGCGGGCGACTTCGGCGCCGCCGGCGAGACCATCGTGGTCGAGGAGTTTCTGTCCGGCGAAGAGGTCAGCTTCATCGTCATCGCCCACGATCAGCAGGTGCTGCCGCTGGCGACCTCGCAGGACCACAAACGGCGCGACGACGGCGACCGCGGCCCGAATACCGGCGGCATGGGCGCGTATTCGCCGGCGCCGATCGTCGACGCCGCCCTGCATGCGCGCATCATGCGTGAGGTGATCGAACCGACCTTGCGAGGTCTGCGTGCCGACGGCAACCCGTACACGGGATTCTTATATGCGGGCCTCATGATCGCGCCGGACGGCACGCCGAACGTCCTTGAGTTCAATTGTCGCTTCGGCGATCCGGAGACACAGCCCATCATGATGCGCTTGCGCAGCGACCTGACCAGGCTTTGCGAAGCCGCAATCGACGGCGAACTCGATACGGTGCATGCGCAGTGGGACGAGCAGGCGGCGCTCGGTGTCGTCATGGCCGCCGCCGGCTATCCGGACGCGTTCCGCAAGGGCGAGCCCATCGCAGGTCTCGATGCGGCCGCGCGGCTGCCCGGAAAAGTGTTCCACGCAGGCACACTCGCACGCGGCACCGAAATCGTCACGAACGGCGGCCGTGTGCTCTGCGCCGTGGGACTCGGGGTCGACATCGTCGCCGCGCAACGTCAAGCCTATGATCTCGTCGCGGCGATCCACTGGAACCTCGTGCAGTATCGGCGCGACATCGGCCACCGCGCCGTCGCACGTGAACTCGGCGGCGAATCGCTTACGGGCGTCTGAGCGCCCGTCTAATCGCGCGCAGCGGGGAACATCGGCCAGCGGCGATAGGCCGCGAAGTCATGGTTGGGCCACAATTCAGCCCGCTCGCTTCGCGCCAGGCGCTTGAGTTTGCGGATGCTCGCGAGCGCGAGCGTCTCGTCGTCCTGCCAACAAAGTCCCGGCGCGATCTCCTCGTCGAGATTTTCCTGCAGATCGGCCGCATCGCCGCAGAGGATGACGGGCGATCCTGCCGGCAACTCGACGAACAAGGACATGTGGCCGGCCGTATGCCCGGGGCTCGCGATCGCCCGCACGCCCGGCGCGAGGTCGTATTCGCCGGACTGCACGCGCCATGCGGCACTGCCGGCGAGTTCGTCGGGAAACACGGCGGCATCCTGCCCCGATCGCGCGGCCGCCAATTCGTCGCGGTGCACGTGGACCTCGCAGCCGGGCAGGTCGCAGAGTCCGCCGGCATGATCCCAGTGCAAGTGCCCCAGGAACACGAGATCGATGTCGGCGACGCCGAGACCCAATCGCGCGAGATAGCGCGGAATCCGCTGTTCCTCGGACATTTCCGGTGGATCCATCACAGGTCGCTTGGCATCGAACCATTGCGCGCGCAGTTCGCTCCTCGTGAGCTTGCGGTAGTCGCAGCCGACGTCGTAGAGGATGCGGCCGTTCGGCGTCTCGATCAAATAGGCCAGGATCGGCGCCTGCACGTAGATGCCGTGGCCGCGATTGCGCGTCGAAACGAGCTTCTCGTAGCGTTGAGTCGCAGTCAACAAAGGCCAGAGTCGCAGCGCACGTGACATTCGACGAAGCCTACCCGAAACTGCAGCGCTCATGAACCCGACCAGCGAACAGAAGCCCGAGCCCGAACTGACACCCGAGCCCGGACAGGCGACCGGGCCGGAACAAAAGCCGGAGCGCCTCAACACCAAGGCGGCCGGCATCATCGGTCTCGCGGTCATGTGCAGCAGGTTGCTCGGCCTACTGCGCGAGCAGGTGTTCGCCGCGCTGTTCGGCGCCGGCGCCGCGATGGACGCGTTCACGGTCGCGTTTCGCATCCCGAATCTGCTCCGCGACCTGTTCGCGGAAGGCGCCCTTTCGACGGCGTTCGTGACGGTGTTCAGCAAGACGATCGCGCGCAGCAACGATGCGGCGGCCTGGCGATTGGCGAACAAGGTCGCGACGCTGACGATCATCGTGCTCGGACTCATCTGCGTGGTCGGCATCGTGTTCGCGCCCGCACTCGTCGCCTTGCTCGCGCCCGGCTTCGACCCCGCGAAAGCGGCCTTGACCGTGACCCTCACGCGCATCATGTTCCCGTTCATCCTGTTGGTGTCGCTTGCCGCGCTGGTCATGGGCATGCTGAATGCCAAGAACGTCTTCGGGATACCGGCGATGGCGTCGAGCTTCTTCAATGCGGGCTCGGTACTCGGCGGCGTGTCGCTGGGCTTCCTGATCGACCCTCACTTCGGGCCGCGGGCGCTGGTCGGCATCGCGGTCGGCACTCTGTTCGGCGGGGCGCTGCAGCTGCTCGTGCAATTGCCCCCGCTGTTCGGCAAGGGCTATCGCTTACGTCCCGATGTTCACTGGCGGGATCCGGGCGTCGTTGCGATCTTCGGCTTGATGGGACCGTCGGTCATCGCCGCGAGCTCGACGCAGATCAACGTGCTCGTCAATTCGGTGTTCGCATCGCAGCTCGGCAACGGACCGATCTTCTGGCTCGCGATGGCCTTCCGAATCATGCAGCTGCCCCTGGGACTGTTCGGCGTTGCGCTCGGCACGGTGTCCCTGCCGCTGCTCTCGCGGCTGGTCGTCGCCGGACGCCTCGACGCGTTTCGCAGCGAGCTCTCGCGCGCGCTGCGGATCGGCTTCCTGCTCACCCTGCCGGCAACCGCCGGGCTCATGGTGCTCGCGGATCCGATCATGTCGGTGCTCTACCAGCACGGCAAGGTGACCGCCGCGCAGACCCTCGCAGCCGCGGGGGCGCTGCGCTTTTATGCGGTCGGCCTTGCCGGCTACGCGGCGCTCAAGGTGCTCGTCCCCGCGTTTTACGCTCTCGATCAGCGCAGGACGCCGATGTACGTGAGTTTCATGGCCGTAGGTCTCAATCTGGTCTTCAATTGGGTGTTCACGTTTCATTTCGGTTGGGGGGTAGAAGGCCTCGCCCTGTCGACGGGCTGCGTCGCGAGCTGTAATTTTCTGATCCTGTATGCGCTGATGCGACGCCACCTGCGGGGCCTGGACACGGACCTCATGGGCGTTCTGCTGCTCAAGGTCGCGGTCGCGACGGCCGCACTCGTGGCCGTCTGCCTCGCCGCGATGCATTGGCTGCTCGGCGGCTGGGCGACACAGGCCTTGCTGCCGAAGCTCGGTGAACTGCTGCTGACGGTGTCGGTCGCAATGATGGTGTTCGGCGCCGCCGCACACGTTCTGCACGTCGACGAACTGCACCGCTTCACGACGGCCCTGAGGCGGCGGCTGTCGCGTCCTCGATGAGGCGAGATGCTCGAACGCGATTCACCGACTTATGGTAGACATGAGCCGACACTTCTCTTTCGTCTTCAGGACCTTCGCGTGATCGCCACGTCAACCCCATCCAGCGGATTACAGCACGGCTTGAAACCCCGCCACATGACCATGATCGCGCTGGGCGGCGTCATCGGCGCGGGTCTGTTCGTCGGCAGCGGCGTAGTGATCCGGCAGGCGGGGCCCGCGACGGTCGTGTCGTTCGCGATCACCGGCGCGATCGTGCTGGCTGTCATGCGCATGCTCGGCGAGATGGCGGTCGCCATGCCGGCCCTCGGCTCCTTCTACGAGTATGCCCGCCTGGCATTCAACGAGCGGCCGGTCTCGAGCGAACTGGCCGGCTTCGTGACGGGCTGGATGTACTGGTATTTCTGGGTCATCGTCGTCGCCCAGGAAGCGGTCGCAGGCGCCGGTTTGCTGCGCTTCTGGCTGCCGAACGAGCCCGGTTGGCTGATCAGCCTGGGATTGCTGCTGTCCCTGACAGTCACCAACATCTTCTCGGTCCGTGTCTTCGGCGAATTCGAATTCTGGTTCTCCTCGGTCAAAGTCGCGGCGATCGTCGTGTTCCTCGCGCTCGCAACGCTGTTCGTGCTGGGTCTGTGGCCGGCAACGAGCTTCAACCTGTCGAACCTTACGGCACACGGCGGTTTCGCGCCGCACGGCATCCTGCCGGTGCTGACCGGAGCGGTGGCCGCAACCGGCTTTTATTTCGGCGCCGAGATCGTACCGATCGCGGCCGCGGAAACGGCCGAGCCGGCGAAGGCCGTGGCGCGGGCGATCAATTCGGTGATCAGCCGGGTCTTGTTCTTCTACCTCGGCTCGATTCTGCTGGTCGTATGTCTCGTGCCCTGGAACTCGGGCGGGATCGCGACGCCTTACGTGAGCGCGCTCGAGAGGATGGGCATTCCGGGCGGATCGCACATCATGAACGCCGTGGTCTTGACGGCCGTGCTCTCGGCCCTGAACTCGGGGCTCTATGCCTCGTCCCGCATGCTGTTCGCGCTGACCAAACGCGGCGATGCGCCCAAAGCGCTTGCTCACTTGAGTCGCCGCGGCGTGCCGGTGCGCGCCATACTGCTCGCCACGGTGTTCGGTTATGTCTCGGTGATCATGTCCTACGTGTCGCCGGACACGGTGTTCGCGTTCCTCGTCAACTCCTACGGCACGGTGGCGATCTTCGTTTACGTGATGATCGCCGTCTCGCAGTTGCGCCTGCGGGCGCGCCTCGAGCGCGATGCGCCCGGCCGGCTCGGCGTGCGCATGTGGGGTTATCCCTACCTGACCTACGTGACGATCGCCGCCATGCTCGGGATCCTGCTCGCAATGGCCTTCATCCCCGATCAGCGCACGCCGCTGTTGTTCGGCCTGATCAGCTTGGGAGTGCTGCTGCTTGCCTTCGCGGCCCGCCACCGCTTCGGCGCGAAGAACCGGATCGCGACGATCGCGGCCGAGCCGCACGGCTACGGGGAACTGTAACGGGGCAGCGGGCTAGCCGGCTGGCTTTCTCGCGATGCTCGTGACCATCGTGACGATCGAGGCGAGATCGGACAGGTTGGCCGGGATCACGAGCGTCGTGCCCGTCTGCGCTAGCTTGCCGAATTGTTTCACGTACTCCTCGCCGATGCGCAGCTGCATCGCCTCGATGCCGCCGCGATCGGTGAGCGCGATGCCCACCTGGCGCAGACCCTCGGCGGTCGCGGTGGCCACGGCGAGAATCGCCTGCGCCTGACCTTCCGCCTCGTTGATCTGCTGCTGCTTGTTCGCCTCCGACTGCTTGATCACGCGCTGCTTGTCGCCTTCGGCCGCGTTGATTTTCGCGTCGCGCTCGCCCTCGGATGCCAGCACGACCGCGCGCTTCTCGCGTTCCGCGCGCATCTGCTTTTCCATGGCCTGCAGCACGTCGCGCGGCGGGTTGATGTTCTTGATCTCGTAGCGCAGCACCTTGACGCCCCAGGGCGAGGAAGCCTTGTCGAGTTCGCTGACGACGTTGGCGTTGATCACGCCGCGCGCCTCGAAAGTCCGGTCGAGCTCGATCTTGCCGATTTCGCTGCGCAGGGTCGTCTGGGCGAGCTGCGTGATCGCAAACGTGTAATTGCTGATGCCGTAGGAGGCGAGATGCGCGTCGAGCACCTGCATGTACAGCACGCCGTCGACGCCCACCTGCACGTTGTCACGGGTGATGCAAACCTGCTCCGGGATCTCGAGCGCCAGTTCCTTGAGGTTGTGGCGGTAGGCCACGGCCTCGACGAAGGGAATCAGGATGTGAAAACCGGCATGCAGCGTGCGGCTGTATTTGCCGAGGTATTCGACGACGAAGGCGCTCTGCTGTGGCACGACGGTCGCGGTCTTGGCGAGCATGATCACCACGACGATCGCGATCACGATCACGGCATAGCTGGCAAAACTGGAGAAAAAGTCCATGGCGCCTCCCGCTTCTACGGCTCCGCGTGCAACATCAGGGTGAGGCCGTCGACACGCGCGATCCGGGCGCGCGCTCCGGCCGCAATCGCCACAGCGCCGTCGTTGAGCGCACTCCAGGAACTGCCGCGGTACTCGAGCCGGCAGCTCTCGCCCGGCTGCAGCTCGAGCCCCAAAGTCAGGGTCTCACCCGCCGGGCCCGTGCGCATCGCCGGCAGCGAGCCGCGCATCCGCTCGTAGATGCGCCGGCGGAAGAAGAGCATCGAGATCACCGCGAGTGTCGCGAAGATCAGCCACTGCAACCAAACGGCGAGATCGAAGCCGAGCAAACGCAGCGAGCCCGTGATCAGCGCCGCTGCGCCGACGAAGACGAGATAGAACTGGGCATCGACGAACGCCAATTCCGCACCGAACAGAATCGCGCCTACCGCAATCCATGCCCACCAGTACATCGGTTCGCTCCGCTGTGCCGGGAGCCTAGCGCTTCATCGCATCGAAGAAGTCGGTGTTGGTCTTCGTGTCCTTCATCTTGTCCAACAAGAACTCGATCGCCGCCAACTCGTCCATCGGATGCAGGAGTTTGCGCAGGATCCACATCTTGGACAGCTCCGCCGGATCCGTGATCAGCTCTTCCTTGCGGGTACCGGACCGGTTGATGTTGATCGACGGGAAGGTGCGCTTCTCGGCGATGCGGCGATCCAGATGTATTTCGGAATTACCCGTGCCCTTGAACTCCTCGAAAATCACGTCGTCCATCTTCGAGCCCGTGTCGACCAAGGCCGTCGCGAGGATCGTGAGACTCCCACCTTCCTCGATGTTGCGGGCCGCGCCGAAGAAACGTTTCGGTCGCTGCAGGGCGTTCGCATCGACGCCGCCCGTGAGCACCTTGCCGGAACTCGGCACGACCGTGTTATAGGCGCGCGCGAGACGCGTGATCGAATCGAGCAGGATGACGACGTCTTTCTTGTGCTCGACGAGCCGTTTGGCCTTCTCGATGACCATTTCGGCGACCTGCACATGCCGGCTCGCCGGCTCGTCGAAAGTCGAGGAGACGACCTCACCCTTGACGGTGCGCGCCATCTCGGTCACTTCCTCGGGCCGCTCGTCGATGAGCAGCACGATCAGATACACCTCGGGGTGGTTCGCCGTGATCGCGGTGGCGATGTTCTGCAGCAGCATCGTCTTGCCGGCCTTCGGCGGGGAGACGATCAAGCCGCGCTGGCCCTTGCCGATCGGCGCGACCAAGTCGATCGCACGCGCGGTCAAATCCTCGGTCGAGCCATTGCCTCGCTCGAGCTTGAGCCGCTCGGTCGGATGCAGGGGTGTGAGATTCTCGAACAAGACCTTGCCGCGCGAGCTCTCGGGCGAGTCGAAATTGATTTCGCCGACCTTGAGCAGCGCGAAATAGCGTTCGCCGTCCTTCGGCGGCCGGATCAATCCCGAGACGGAATCGCCGGTGCGCAGGTTGAAGCGGCGAATCTGGCTCGGTGATACGTAGATATCGTCCGGACCCGCGAGATAACTCGAGTCCGAGGAACGCAGAAAGCCGAAGCCGTCCTGCAGAATCTCGAGCACGCCGTCGCCGTAGATGTCCTCGCCCTTGCGGGCATGCGCCTTGAGGACACCGAAAATGATGTCCTGCTTGCGGGAGCGGCCCATGTTCTCGAGACCCATGGTCTCGGCGAGCTTGACGAGGTCGCTGATCGGGCGCTTCTTCAGCTCGGTCAGATTCATCGAGCTGCGGCTGCGCGCGAGGTCCGTCGGATCGATGATCTCTAGATCGTCGCCGCCCTCCGGCAGGTCGCCGTAATCCTCGTGCTGCGGTCTGCCGCCGTTCGTATTGCCGTTGCGGTTCTCGTTACGCGGCCGGTTGGACCGGTTCGACCGCCCGCCGCCCTGACCGCCGCCGCCTTGGCCGCCGCCGCCTTGGCCGCCGCCGCGCGACTGATTGCCCAAATAGCCTCTCACAGGTTGCTGTCCAGAAAGGCTGCGAGCTGTGATTTGGTCACGGCTCCGACTTTCTGGGCCTCCACGGTGCCGTTCTTGAACAGAATCAGCGTCGGGATACCCCGGATGTTGAACTTGGGCGGGGTGGCCGGATTCTCATCGATATTGAGTTTGGCGATCCGGACCTTGTCCTTATATTGCTTCGCGATTTCATCGAGGATCGGCGCAATCATCTTGCAGGGTCCGCACCACTCCGCCCAGAAATCGAGCAATACGGGTCGATCGGACTTCAGCACGTCCTTTTCGAAATTGGCGTCGCTGGTATGCAGGATGCTCGAATCAAGATTGGCGTCGCTGGCGGGGGCGATACTTGGGTTACTCACTGCGGACAGGCCTCCTTTTGGAGATTGATACGGGTTTGAACGGATGTTGTTCTTGAGGAAGAAATGCGCTTTCAGCTCGCGCGAAGTGACGATGCGCGGCCGTTCGGGCACAATACAGCGGCTTTAGCGGTGTTGATTACCTTAAAAGGGTACCGGTGATACGGTTGACGGGGCGGATGGACCGACTCCGAATTGGCTGTATTGTTAACCGGTCGCCCATCATTTTGCAAGTTTCTGCAATTCGCGAAGAGAAAATGTCAGACGCCCATCTCAGTCAGCTTACGTTCGACTCCCTGCAAATTCCCGATTCCTTGAAACGGGGTATCGCCGAACTGGGCTTTACGCGCTGCACGCCCATCCAGGCCCAGACACTGCCGGAGGCCCTGGCCGGCCACGATGTGGCCGGCCAGGCGCAGACGGGCACCGGCAAGACCGCCGCCTTCTTGGTCGCGCTGTTCAACCGTCTGTTGACGCAGCCGCAGAACCCGCATCCGCAAAATGCGCCGCGTGCAATCGTGATCGCGCCGACACGCGAATTGGCCGTGCAAATCCATTCCGACGCCGAAGCCATCGGCAAATATACGGGGCTCAAACTCGCCATCGTGTTCGGCGGCGTGGATTATGAAAAACAGCGTCGCGTCCTCGAGGAAGGCGTCGACGTGTTGATCGGCACGCCGGGGCGCATCATCGATTACTTCAAGCAGGGCGTGTTCGATCTGCGCCACGTGCAGGTCGCCGTCATGGACGAAGCGGATCGCATGTTCGATCTCGGCTTCATCAAGGATATCCGGTTCATCTTGCGGCGTCTGCCGCATCCGACGCTGCGCCTCACCATGTTGTTCTCGGCGACGCTGTCGCATCGCGTACTGGAACTCGCGTACGAGCACATGAACAACCCGAGCTTGATCCGCATCGAGCCCGACAAGATGACGGTCGACCGCGTACGCCAGGTGCTGTATTTCCCGTCGACCGAAGAGAAGATTCCCCTGCTCATGGGCCTGCTGCGACGCATAGATGCCGCACGCACGATGGTGTTCGTCAACACGCGGCGCATCGCGGAGGTCCTGGAACGGACGCTCACGGCGAACGGCTTCGTCGCGCAGGCGCTGTCCGGCGACGTACCGCAGAGCAAGCGTCTGAAAATGATGCGCGACTTTCACAGCGGGCACGTCGCCGTCTTGATCGCGACCGATGTCGCCTCGCGCGGGCTGCATATTCCGGACGTCAGCCACGTGTTCAATTTCGATCTGCCGAACGATGCCGAGGACTACGTCCATCGCATCGGCCGTACGGCACGCGCGGGCGCCGAGGGCGATGCGATCAGTTTCGGCTGCGAGGAGTATGCAATCTCCCTGCCCGACATCGAACGCTACATCGGCCACCAGATCCCGCGCGCGGCGATCGCCGCCGAGGACCTGGCAGCCGTGACGCCGCCACCGCCGGCGGCGTGGCGGGAACGCGCGCCGCGCCATCCGGCGCGCGGCGGCACTCGCCCCGGCACAGGCCGCAGCGCTGGCGGGCGCAACCCAAGCGGCGGCGGCCGTTCCGCCGGCTCGCGGCCGCCACCGCGCGGCTCCGGTCGCGGACCTGCACCCGCAGCGCCGCGACCCGCGGTCGCAGCGGGCGCTGCACCGGACGGCGCCGCACCGGGCGCGGGCACGGGTGGCGACGCGGTCCCCGGCGAACCCCCACGCCGGCGCCGTCGGCGGCGTGGCGGCGGCGGTCGCGGCCCGAACGGCGGTACACCGAACCCCGGCGCCGGCAGCCCCGCGACCTAGCTCGGCGCGGCTCCCTCGCGCAGCCCAGGAATCGCGGGCGGCACAATTGCCTGGAGGAGCTCGGCAACGCGATCGACCGCGGGGAAGCCCGTCACTTCGTTCGCGGGTCGCGCCGAATCCGGCTGACGTACGGCCCGCAGCCAGGCGATGCCATGGCGCCGCGCCGACTCGAGCACAGCGACACTGTCGTCGACGATGAGCGTGCGCGCGGGATCGAAGGGCTCGTGCGCACGGAAGCGCGCCCAAAAGCGCGGATCCTCCTTCGGCACCGCGAAGCCGTGCGCCGAGTGGGTCGCGTCGAAATGCGCGCTGAGCGGCACGTGAGCGGTCTTGATTGCCAGAGTCTCGGGATGCGCATTGGTAACGAGCACACGACGCTTGCCCGTGGTCGCGAGCCGGCGCAGGAACTGCTCGGCTCCCGGCAGGAAGCGGACTTCGTGGCGCACCTCGCGCTTGAGCGCGGCGACATCGAGTTGCAATTCGTGCGACCAGTAGTCGAGGCAATACCAATTCATCGTGCCCATGACGGCGCGGAACTTCGACTCCAACAGTCCCCAAGCCGCCGCGGGGTCGAGGTCTCTCGCGCGGGCATAGTGCGCCGGGAGGTGCTCGCGCCAGAACCAATTATCGAAACGCAAATCGAGCACAGTGCCATCCATGTCGAGCAGCACGGTGTCGATCGCCGACCAGTCGACCGCAGCGGTGGAAGCTCCTGTGTCCATCCCTTGTATGATAGCAAGCCATGCGAGACATGAAGGCCCTGGCCGCCGCCCTGCTCCCGATCACCGCGCGCGCGGGCGCCGCGATCATGCGTGTTTACGGCGGCGATTTTGCGGTCGAACGCAAGAGCGACAACTCGCCGCTGACCCTCGCCGATCTGGAGTCGCAGCGCGTGATCCAGGAAGGCCTCGCACAACTGACTCCGGGAATCCCGGTGCTTTCCGAGGAATCCGTCCCGGCGCCGTGGAGCGAGCGGCGCGCCTGGAGGGAAATGTGGGTCGTCGACCCGCTCGACGGCACGCGCGAATTCGTCAAGCGCAACGGGGAATTCACGATCAACATCGCCTTGATCGTCGACCACGAGCCGTTACTCGGCGTGATCAGCGCACCGGCGATCGGCAGCGTCTACTGGGGCGCGGTCGGCGTCGGGGCTTTTCGCCGCCGGCCGGGCGAAGCACAGACCTCGATCGGGATCGCGAGTCCCGCGCAGCCCCTGCGTGTCGTCGGCAGCCGCTCACACGGAAGTCGCGAGACGGAAACGTTTCTCGGACGCGTCGGCAGCCACGTGCAGACCGCCGTCGGCAGCTCGCTGAAGTTTTGTCTGGTTGCCGAAGGCAGCGCCGATCTCTACCCCCGCTTCGGGCCAACGTCGGAATGGGATACCGCGGCGGGACAGGCCGTGCTCGAGGCGGCGGGCGGACACGTGACCCGTCTCGACGGCCACCGCTTGCGCTACAACTGCCGGGAGACCCTGGTCAACGGCGATTTCCTGGCCTTCGGTTACGCGAGCGTACTGCCGTGCTAGCGTCTCTCAGGCGTTGCCGACCGGCTCGCACAATTGCAGGGTCGCATCGAGCAAGGTGGGAATGTCGAAGACCACCTCGTCCGCCGCCACGGTCAAGCGCGCGACCCCGGCCGCCGCGATCAGGGCGGCGGGCACGTGGATCTGGTCGCGGCGGCGCGGCGTGGTCCAGGTACTGACGCGGGCATCGCCGAAGGCACGATTGAGCGCCGTCCACCGCAGTTGGGCAGCCCGGGCGACCGGGGTATCACCACCCCATTGGCGCCGCGCCACCCGCGAGGAGTTATCCACATCCGCACCCAGCATCGGGCTCGTCATCAAGGCATGGACGTACTGGACCATTTCCGCGGGATCGACTCTGACCGCCAAAATCGGCTGCATATTGATGTTCATGCTCCTCAGTATGGGGTGTCTTCGCAGAAAAACCAGACCGAAAAGTGCCGCCGCAGCAGTTGCGCACGCCGCCGACACCCATTTGCGATGCGGTAGCGGTAAGCTGCGCGCCATGAATGACGATCTCGTCTGGCTTATCGTGGTCGCGGCCCTGCTCGCCGGATCTTACAAGATCTGGCAATGGGCCATGGATGCGCGGGAAACGGCCAATCGGATCGCCCGGGAAACCTGCTCGCGGGCGGTCGTCCAACTGCTGGATGAAACCGTCGCCTTCGCCGGGTTTCGGCTGCGCCGCGACGCCCAAGGCCGCCGCCAGCTGCTGCGCACGTACACCTTCGACTACACGGGCGACGGCATCGCGCGTGCCCAGGGCTTCATCGTCCTGTCGCGCGGCCGGCTAGAGGCGGTCGGTCTCGCGGGCGGCGCCTCGTGAACGCTGAGCCGCGCATCGACCTGCATACGCATTCCAATTGTTCGGACGGCGCACTGACGCCGGAGGAACTGGTGACGCGCGCTGCGGCCGCTCGCATCGACGTGCTTGCGCTCACCGATCATGACACGATCGCCGGACTCGCCGACGCCGCGAGGCGCGCGGGCGTGCTCGGCGTGCAACTCGTGCCGGGTGTTGAGATTTCTGCGAGCTGGCGCTCGCAGGCGATTCACGTGCTGGGACTTTGGATCGATCCGGCGGACGCCGCCCTGCAACGCGCGCTCGCGGGCCAGGCGGCTCATCGCAGCCTGCGCATGCGGCGCATTTGTGCCCGGCTCTCGGCCGTCGGCCTGCCGGGCGAGCGGCTGCTCGCTGTCGTCGAGGCGAAGCCCGGTCTGCCGACGCGCGCACACCTCGCGGCGGCACTGGTCGCCGAGGGCATCGTGACGCGCGCGGACGAGGCTTTCCGCAAGTATCTGCGCCGCGGCCGCGCGGCGCACATCGCGGCCGAGTGGCCCGCACTCGACACCGTGGTCGCGTGGATCAAGGAGGCCGGCGGCATTGCCTCACTCGCGCATCCAGCGCGCTACGCCATCTCGGCCGGCGCGCGGCGCCAACTGCTTGCCGATTTCGCGGCCGCAGGCGGCACGACCATCGAGGTCATCACCGGCGGCAATGCCGCACATCAGGTCGAAGCCTGCGCGCAATGGGCGATCAAAGCGGGCTTCGACGCGAGCGTGGGTTCCGATTTCCATGATCCGCAATACGCTTGGAATCCCTTGGGATCCTTAGCTAAGCTACCGCCTGGCGTCACCCCCGTCTGGCGCAGCCATGGCCTCTAGAACCAGAAAAGCAGTGACCCCGTGAGCGACGAAGACAGCAACGTCAATACCGATCTTTTCAAGAACATCGAGCGTTTGCGCCAGTTGCGCATCGAGCATCGGGACTTGGACGACATCATTTCCCGGCTCACGCTCGACTTCAAGGTCGACGAGCTGCAGATGAAGCGCCTGAAGAAGCGCAAGCTCATGCTCAAGGATCAAATCACGCGACTCGAGAGCCAGCTGATACCGGACCTGAACGCCTGATGGATGCCTGGACGCGGCTCGAACGGTGGTCGTCCGGCCTGCTCACGCGCGACGTTCTCGCCGAACTTTTCATCGTCGCGATCTGCCTGCTCGCGGGCTGGCTGCTGGCCGAGGCGCTGCGGCGGCGACCGCGTCGCCGCAATCTGCCGGCGCCTGCTGATCTGACCGGGCGGCGCTTCGCCGCCCACGGTGCCGTCGTGATCGCACCCGTGCTGCTCTCGACGCTGCTCGTACTGCTGGCGCGCAGCCTGCTCAAGACCGCGCCCTGGGACGTCGAGCTGCTCGACGTCGCGCTGCGCCTGATGATCTATTACGCAGTCGTGCGCGTCGCGGTGTTCGCGTTCGCCGCGACGCTGAGCGACAAGTCATGGATTCAACAATGGGAAACGCGGGCGACGTTCGTGATCTGGTTCGCTCTCGCCGCCCATCACCTCGGCTGGCTCGACCCGATCATCGAAACCCTGGAATCCGTGGGCGTCGCCGCCGGCGCACGGCGCATCACGCTCTGGTCGGTGCTGAAACTGCTGTTCATTCTGACCGTGTTCGTGCTCGCTGCGGCGTGGATCAGCCGCTGGATCGAGCATCGCCTCAGCAAGCTCTCCACGCTCGCAGCTTCGACGCGCATCGGCGTCGCCAAGTTCGCCAACGCGTTTCTGATCGGCCTGAGCGTGCTGCTCGGTCTCAACGCCGCGGGCGTCGATTTGACCGCGCTCACGGTGCTCACCGGCGCCATCGGCCTCGGCCTCGGGTTCGGCTTGCAGGCGATCGCCGCCAACTTCGTCAGCGGCTTCGTGCTGCTCATGGACCGTTCGATCAAACCGGGCGACGTGATCAGCTTCGCCGCGCAAAGCGGCACGAGCACGGAGAACTTCGGCTGGGTGCACGAATTGCGCGGCCGCTACGTCGTCGTGCGCGACCGCGACGGCATCGAAACCCTGGTACCGAACCAACAGCTGATCTCCAATCCGGTGATCAACTGGAGCTACACCGATCCGCGCATCCGCTTGAAGCTGCCGGTACGCATCAGCTATCGCGACGATCCTGAACTGGCGCTGACGTTGCTCGTGCAGGCTTGCGAGGGTCAAGGGCGCGTGTTGCAAGTGCCGGCGCCGGCGTCGAGGCTCATGCATTTCGGCGACAGCGGCATCGAACTCGAGCTGCGTTTCTGGATCTGCGACCCGCAGGAGGGCGTCAACAACGTGCGCTCGGAGGTGAACCGCGCGATCTGGCGCCTGTTCAAGCAGCACAGCGTCACGATGCCGATCGCCCAGCGTGAAGTGCACCTGCACGCCGCGCCGTTCGCGGCGCCCGGCCAACCGGATTGACCGCAGCGCCGTGCCGCTCAGCATCACCGGTGGGGTGCAGATTCCCGATGAGGACCTGGAGTGGAAATTCATCCGCGCCTCGGGTCCCGGCGGCCAGAACGTCAACAAGGTTTCGAGTGCGGTGCAGCTGCGCTTCCTGCTCGGCCAGAACACGACGCTCCCGGCCACCGTCAAGAATCGGCTGCGCCGCCTTGCGGGACAAAAGCTCAACGCCGATGGCAGTCTCCTGATCGCCGCGCGCAGCGAGCGGAGCCAGGACCAGAACCGCCGCGAGGCCCTCGCGCGCCTCGAGACACTGATCGCTGCGGCGCTCGTCGCCCCCAAGATCCGCAAGAAGACGCGGCCGACCCGGGGTTCGCAGGAACGGCGCATCGAGACGAAGAAACAGCGCGGCGACACCAAACGCGGACGCCGGGGCTCGTGGGATTGAAGCCGCGGGCGCGGTCACGTGAAATACTCGGACAGGCTCCTCAGCCCAGGGTCACCTGCAGGATGCTGTTGCGGATTTGTTCCGACAGGACCAATTGCGCGTCGGCGCCCACGGCAAGCATGGGCTCGCCGTAAACCAGCCTGTCGTCCGCCGCAAGCTGTACGACGCCGCGCCGTCGCAGCAGGTCGATGAAGTTGCTGAACAGACTCTTGTCGAAGAATTCCGGGGAATTGAACCCGTAGAGCAGCGACATGCGCTGCGCCATGAGGTGACAGCGCTCCTCCAGCGCCTGCGGCGCCATCGTACCGCTGCCGGCCTGCAGCAACAGCGCGACGACGAGGTAATAACGCTCGATCGTCTGGATGGTCGCCGCGGCGAGCAGCGACAGCCGCAGGGACTCGAACGAAGTTGCCGACGGCCGGCTCCATTCGCTGCGATCTGCATTCGCGGTGAGCAGCGCCAAGCCTGCGAAACTCTCGAGCATCTGATCGACGACGCCGGGCACCTCGGCCTCGCTCCAGCGCAGATGCAACTCGGCGCAGATGTAGGGGTACACGCGCCAGACGAGCCGCTGAATGTCGACGCGCCGCATGGTCGTATTGCTCGTGAAGCAGCAGGCAAGCAGCGAGGGCAGCGCGAAGAGGTGCAGGATGTTGTTGCGGTAATACGTGGTGAGGACGGCATTCTCGGCCGTCATGCGCAGGATGTCCCCGAGCGGATGACTTTGCCGTTCGAGCAGGCCCATGGCCTCCGTGTATTGGATGATCGCCTCGCCGCGCAGCGCCGGGCGTGTCACGAGCGGCGAATAGGGGCACTCGCGCAGCAATGCCTGGTAGAGGTCCATTTGCGCGGCGAGGTCGGTCTCCGGGATGGCCTGATTGGGCGTCGCGAGCACCGCCATCGCGACCAAGTTGACAGGCGTCACCGCCGCGGCCGAATTGATGCCCGCGATGATTTCACCTGCGAGCCCGTCGATCGCCTGTTTGATCCATGGCGCATTCGCCTCCTCAGCAGCGGCGGGATCGCGGCGCCAATCGGGCTCGTGGCGGTGGAGCAGCAGGTCGAGCAGGATCGGCTCGCCGAAATTGACGTGCACCTTGCCGAAGCGGCGGCGCAGCGCGGGCAGCGTGCGCAGCAGTCCGAAGATGCTCTCCTTTTTCTTCGGCCTGCCAGAGAGTTCACCAATGTAAGTCCGGGCCTCGACGATCCGTTCGTAACCGAAGTAGACGGGCAGGAAGACCACGGGGCGAGCCGGATCACGCAGGAAGCTGCGCACGGTCATGGACAGCATTCCGGTTCGCGGCTCGAGCAATCGGCCCGTGCGGCTGCGGCCGCCTTCGATGAAATACTCCAGACTGTGGCCGCGCGCCATCATCACGCTGAGATAGCGATTGAACACGGCGGCATACAAGGCATTGCCCTTGAACGAACGGCGCAGGAAAAACGCGCCGCCCTTGCGCAAGAAGCGTCCGATCACGGGCATGTTGAGGTTCACGCCCGCGGCGACGTGGGGAATCGCGAAGCCTTTGTGGTAGATCACGTAGGAGAGCAGCAGGTAGTCCATGTGGCTGCGGTGGCATGGCACGTAGATGATTTCTGCGCCGTCGCCGATGCCGCGCAACCGATCCACGTTTTCGATCTCGACGCCGTCGTAGAGCTGATTCCACAGCCGGCCCAGCGCGAGAGACATGAACGTGACGAAGGTCTGTGAATAGTTTGCGGCAATCTCGTCCGCATAGCGTTTCGCGGTCAGCAGCGCAGTCCGCCGGTTCTGGTTCTCGGCGCGCATCTCGAGGCGCACCGCGCGGCGCACGGCGTTGGTCCCCACCACCTGCGCGACGATCGTGCGCCGGTGCGACAGATCGGGACCGATCGTCGAGACGCGTTGCGCGGACAGCGTCGTGCGCAACTGGCGGGTGAGCCGCCGCACCTCGCGCGCCGTCGCAACGCCTGCGTGTGCAGCGGTTTGCGCAGGCGCCGGCGCAGCGCTGCCGCGTGCTTCCTGCAGCGCGTCGCGCAGGCGCAGCGGTTCGCCGAAGGACAGCAGTGTATTGCGGCCGTTCATGACGATGGTCAGCAAGCGTCGGAATCGTCCGACGAAGACCCAGTTGTCGGTGAACAGCAAGCGCCACCAACTCGGCGGCCGGTGTGCGGCCCGGCCCCAGAACACGATCACGGGTACGAGGTCGACGTCGTAGTCCGGATCGGCGAGCGCGGCGGTCACGAGATCGGTCAGGTAGACAGGGGGCCGCCGATCCGTACGCTGCCCAAACAGACCGATACTGCGCTCGAGCGCAAAATAGGCACGTTCCGCCCGCTTGCCGCCGACGAGGAGCCGCCGCGTCGGCCGCGGCATCCGCAGACGGCCGCAGGCATCGCCCAGTACGGCGAGGTCCGCCTGCGCCTCGTGCTCGAGGACGTAGCAAACGGGACGTGATCGCGCTGCGATGAGCTCCGCGGCATCGTCGGGCTTGATCGCCACCTTGACCCACACGCCGACCAGCTTGCGAACGATCCACTGCCGCGCCTGATCCGTCACGCTCATTGAAAACCTTTCAGATGCTGCGCAGGTCGATCGAAGCCGCCAGTGTACAATCCGCGCATATCAGTCGTCATCCGGGGTTAGCGCATGATTCGGTTCGCCACACTGTTGCTCCTCTGCGCCAATCTGCATGCCGCGACCCCGCCCGTCGAGGCCGGTGCGGTCAACATCGAGACTGCCGCGACAGTCTACGAGGCGGCGGCCGTGCGCGATCAGGTGCGTGCATCCCTGGACTCGATGCCGGCAAAGATCCGGCAGATGTTCGCCGCCGATTCCGCGGCGGGTCTGAACGCTGCGCAACTCGATGCGGTCACGGCGGCGGCGAAACGTGGCTTTCGCATCGTCGTGTTCGAGCCGTCGGCGCTCGCCGCATTCGCGAGCAACCTCGATCCGGCGACCGTCAAGAAGTCGCTCGCGTTTCTGGGCAGCGACTTGGGCCAGCGGATGGTGGCCGCCGACGTCGCCCTGGCGCGTCTCGACGAGAAGGACATCGACAAGGTCATGAGCGGTGAGATCAAATTGACTTCGACGCCCGAGCGCGATGCGCTGACGAGAAAATTGGAAGTGGAAACCGGCGCCACGGAATCGGCAGTCGAGGTATACCTGCGCATCGGTCGTGCACTCGCCGTCGGGACGGCGATCGGTTCGGGCATGGACCCGATCGCCGCCGGCGAGCGCGCCAGCAAGGCAGCCACGAGCGCCGAGGTTCAGGATTTGCGCAAGAATCTGCAGGAGCCGCTGCTGCGTTACCTCGCCTACGGTTATCGCGATCTCTCCGACGCTGATCTCGTTCACTTGTCGGAGTTCCTGGAATCACCCGCCGGAAAGCGCTACGTCCTCGCGTACAATGCTGCGATGAGCGCCGGCTTCGACGCGATGAGTCAGCGTTGCGGCGAACAGATCGGTGAGAGCTGGCGGGAACTTGCGAACGCCCAGCTACCGCCCCCGGCCGATGCGCCAACCTCGCTCGACTCGCAGGTTCCGCCCTCTCAGGAGCATTGATCGCTGCCGGGACCTCGTTCTAGCCGAGGGCTTCGAGAAAGCGCCGGAACACCGCCGCGATGTCCTCGATGCGATCTTGCAGGCGGTGATCCGACTCGAGCACGGTGAGCGCGGCGTGCTGCTCGCGCGCCCAGCGGATGCTGTTCTCGACCGGCACGACGTCATCGTTCCAGCCGTGCACGAGTGCGGCGGGACAGGGCACGTCGCGCGGCGTATACGCCTCGAATCCCGGCATGTAAAACGCCGGCGCGAGCAGAAACAATCCGCGTACCGGCAGCCGGGAGGCCGCCGCCGCCGCAACGTGCCCGCCCATGCTCGAGCCGATCAAGACCAGGGGGCCCGGGAGCTGCGCGCCTACGCCCGCCAACTTCTCGACGCGGTCCTGCGGATCATCGATGCCTTGATAATCGATCGATTCGACCGCCGCACCCAGTGCGCGCGCCACCGCGGCGAGCGCCACGATCTTCGCGCCCCAGGGACCGCTCTCCTTGCCATGGGAGAAAACACAGGTCTGGAAGGACCGCGACATGGGCCCTACGGTGCGGCCGGCTCGAGATCGTCGGCGAGCCGCTCGACCCAATAGGTGTCGATCGGGCTGCAGGCTTGCCGCGCCAGTCGATTGACGGTCACCGGCGCGATCTTGACGGCCAGTGGATGCTGCGTGAGGCGATGGACGTGAAACTCTCCGATTCGCTCGGCACCCAGCCCGATCAGCAACTGCAAACTCTGCGCTTCGCCACCGGCAGCTGGATTGACGCGCGCGTCGCAGATCACGAAGTAGGCGTCATCGGGGATGCGCTCACCGAACCGCGCCTCGGCGTGCAGCCGGTCGAGAAACGCGCGCACCTGGGCTTCGACCGCGGCCTGGACACTCGGATCGTGCGGCATCGTCGCCGCCCAGCGCGTGCCCGCGCTGATGCTCGCGAGCACCGACAGCGTGAAGCGGCGCGTGGCGAGATATTTCCAGTCGGGCGCGTTGGCGCCGCCAGGACTCAAGGTTCGTGACCGCAAGGGCCCGCGCAGCGCGGAGCGTACGGCATGCAAGGTGTTGACGCCGAGCGCTGCGAGCTTGATGCGCCGATCTTCGGGCACGAGACAGCTGGGCCGGTGACCGGGCCGCAGCACCGGCTCCTCGGTGGCGTCCGCGGCCCAGGCCGGTGCCGGCGCATCGCATCGCGAGAGCATCCCGGCGATCGCTCCCGACGGGGCGAAGGTCTCGAAGCGCCCCCGCAACTTGTCGTGCGCAAGAATGCGCGGAAAATACATGCAGGCATCCTCGCTCGTGAAGCCCCAAGAGCGGCTCCCGGCGAGGGCATCGTCGGCGGTTTGCCATTCCCGGGGCGGATCGACCAGCAGGATCGCCTGTCGTCCACGACAATAGCGCGCCGCGACGAGCAAGGTGCTGAAGCCAACGTCCTGATCACGCGAAATCGGCGGTATCGTCAGGAAACTGAAATGCTCAGCTGCTTCGAGGGCGAACAGTCCGGTACGCTCGCTCGCCGAGCCGATCAAGTCGTAGTCGGTCAGCGGCGCGCCATCATCGCCGTCGCAACTCGAGTGCACGTAGCCGGTGGCGAGGCCCGTGCCGGGGTCGACCGTACGATCGGGGCGCACGGAGGGCGCAGCCCCCCGCATGCGTACGAGCCGGGATCCCGCGAGCACCGAGCCGACATAGCGCGGGGCGTCGCGGCGGACCGAAAGCGCAGGATGGGATTCCTGGTCCTCGATACGCGGGTTCGTCTGCATGTGCACACGCTGCAGCGTCAAATTGAACTCGTCGGGGTCGTCGAGATTGTCGTAATCGACCGCGGCGCGCAAGAACTCGCGCGTACCGGGGCGCAAGGCCTGCAGCGCCAGAGCATGGGTGCCGGCCGTCAGCGTCAGCGTCGCGGCGCGCGCGCCGTTGACGACGCGCACGATCAGCGCTTCGCGCCCGCCGTTGTCGAAGAACTGCTCGACGGCGTAGCCCAACAGGCTCGGCTGCCACAGACCGCCGAAGACCTGTTGGAAATCACCGAAGCTGCGCACCAGGATGGGAGTGTTGGGGGGGCCGCGCAAGGTGCGCCCGACGAAGGCCGTGCGCGTCGAACCGAACCCTGCGAACCATCGGTCCAGGCCGGGTTCATCATGGACCTGGAATTCCAGGTTGCTCGGCATCGCCAATAGTTTCCCCTCGACGTCTCGCGGTCAATTTAACAAGAACTGCGATGAGCCGCCACCCTCAGTGCGCGAACAGTGCCACGTCGCGTCGTTTGAACACCACGACCAGCACCATCCCGGCGAGAAATCCGCCGATGTGTGCGCGAAAGGCCACGCCGGCGCCGCCGCCCTGCACGGCGAAATCGCTGATCAGCTGCACGGCGATCCACAGCAGCAGCAGCAGCATCGCCGGGATGCGCAACGTCGTGAAGAAAAACGGCAGCAACACGAGCGTCAGCACCTTGGCGCGCGGGAAGAGCATCAGATAAGCGCCGAGAACGCCGGAGATCGCGCCGCTTGCGCCGATGATGGGGTAGGCCGAATAGGTGTTCGGCAGGGACTGGGCAAACAGCGCAAACGAGCCGCAACAAACGTAAAAGCACAGGAACCGCAAATGTCCCATGCTGTTCTCGACCTTGTTGCCGTACACCCAGAGAAACAGCAGGTTGCCGAGCAGATGAGTCCATCCGCCGTGCAGAAACATCGAGGTGAGCACCGTTGCATAGCGGGGAATCCAGCGTAGATCGGCAGGTAACTGCGCCCTGCCGCTCAAGACCGCCGGAATCGCTCCGAGGGCCGCGACCGCGCGCCGACCCGCCGTCGGATCGAGCGATTGCTGCCAGGCGAACACGAGACTGCAGACCGCGATCAGCGCGATCGTCACCAGCGGGCGTAGCGCGGCCGGCGAATCATCCTTGAGCGGAATCACTCGAGGGAGCCTGCATCACTCTGCGTGGGCTCGGCCCGCTCTTCACCGCGCCGACGCCGCTCATCCTCGGCCTGCTCGGCCTCGGCCTTCTTGCGCGCGATCTCCTCGAGCATGACCTTGAGCCACTCGGTCGTCATCGTGAAGCTTGCATCCTCAGGTTCCTCAGGGTTTGACGAACGCTTCGATCGCGCGGGCGACGCGCGGATCGTACCCGCTGCGGGCGAGCGCGAACGTTCGGCGCGCGACAGCTGCGCCCGTGCGCGTCTTGACGAGGTCACGATAGAGCGGCACGACGAGATCGGCGCGGCCGCCGGCGCGCAGATACTGATCGAGGAGCGGAAAGGCGGCCTGGTAATCGTTGCGGATCGCAAGGGCCAGCCAACTCTGCAGGACGAGCGCGTTGCGCGACGCACTGAGATCGAAGGCTTTGTCGAGTTCGGCGAGTTGCACGGGCGTCAGCGGCGTCGACAGCCCGTCGAGGAAATAAACCCAAACGCGCGGGATCCAGCCATGCGTGTCGAGTTTCTTCGCGGCGACGGCACCCGAGCTCCATTGCGAGCGCGCGGCATCGACCGCAGCGAGCGCACCGGTCGTCGGCGTCACGGCTTCGGCCGGCAACCCGGGTGTGCGCAGCCAGTCATCGACTTGGGGCCCCGTGACGACGCCCGGAAAGCGCTCGAGCAGATTGCCGGCGAGGTAGGCGCAGAACTGCTCGGTGGAGACGGTTTCCCACGCGAAGTGATCGAAATATCCACGCAGGAATGCATCGAAACGTTCGCGTCCGAAATTCGTCTCGAGCCAGACGAGGAACAAGGCGCCCTTGGCTGCCGCGATATCGGAGCAGCCGGCGTCGAGGTCGCCGCCTTGGATCTCGCTCGTGAGGATCTGCTCGTCCGCATCGCAGCTAGCGAGCTTCGCCTGGAGCGCGGCGAAATCCAGAACCGCCTCGATTGCGGCGCGCGAGCCGCCCCACAGTTCCCCCGCGACGCGTTGCCCGAGATAGCGCGCGAACGCCTCGCTGAGCCAGCGGTCGCGCCAGCCGGCGGGACTGATCAGATCGCCCGCCCAGGTGGCGCCGACCCCGTCGGCTACGGGCGCGATCGAACTCTCGTCGTCGGTGAGCAGCGTCGGCGAGGCGAACAACAGGCGCGGGAAGCCGGCGGCGGCGACCGAAAACTCTGCGGGCAGCACGACCTCGTCGTAACGCTGCCACTGATAGCTGCCGAGAATTTTCTCGAGCGCCGCGAGCAGCGCTTCGGTCGCAGCGAAATCCTTGGCGGCGGCCTTCAGCTCCGGCTTTTCGGCATAGACGCCGGTGCGCGTTCCCGTCGGCCTGAATTCGATCTGCCCGACCGCGAGCGCGAGGGTGTAGGACGGCACTTCCTGGGACATCAGAAACGCGTACGTGCCGTTGTGCTTGGCCTTGGGGTCGTTGGCGGCGCCCATGACGGCAAGCGAGTCATCCGTCGTTCTGACCAGCACTTTGTAGGCCATACGGACCTGCGGCGTATCCTGCAGCGGGATCCAACTGCGCGCACCGATGCCGCCCGAAGCCGTGTACAGGTAGGCGTGGCCCTTTGCCTTCGGCCCTTCGGGGACGCGCCAATGCAGAGCCGTCGATTTGGGCGTCGTCTCGTATTCGATCTTGACGACCACGGTCGGCTCCTTCGATGCCGAGATCTCGATGAACAGGGGACTGCCCCGAACCGGATCAGCCTTACCGACTCGAAACGGCACGGTGTTCCAGATCGGCGCCAGCTTCTCGGTCGCGCCGTAGAAATTCTCCGACAGCTCGCTGACCGTGAGCACGTTCAAACCCTGCGTATCGAGCACGATCTCGGTCGACTTGGGATCCAGGCGTTTCATCTCGAGCACGGCCTCGCCGTCCAATTCCCGATTGTGGAAGTCGACGTCGAGAACTAGTTCGAGGTGAGTCGTGCGAAACTCGTCCACGTTCGCATAAGACTCGGCATCGGTATCGGCGCTGCCGAGCGTGACGGCAACGGCTGCGCAGCTCCAGCCGGAGAGGACCAAGACCGCCGTCGACAACACCAGCGCGCGCGAAATCGGGCTCGTCGTGCTCGACTGAGTATCGTGCCCGCGGCTCATTGTGCGCGGGTGATCGGTGGCGAGGCACTCGTTTGCGGCGGCGGGCTACGCCCGTCGAGCAGTTCCCGGAACGTATGCTCGTCGATCAGCAGGCCGGACTTGCCGTCCCAGTTGGACCCGGTGGGGATCGTATTCTCGACCAGGCGCGCGTCGGCGAGCACGGCCTCGAGCGGGGGCGAGCCGCTCGTGACCGCCACCGGCACGCCGCGGGGTTTGCGCGCCAGTTCTGCGACGCGCGCCCAGTCGATCTCCTGGTCGTGCGCGGCGATCCGCTTGCTCAAATGCGGCTTCAGCAGCCGGTCCAGCAAGGCTTTCCGGCCGCCGGCGGCCTCGCGTTTGTCGTCCTCGAGCACGGCGTACGCCTGTAAATAGAGCGTGCCGTCGCGCCATCCGAACAGATACGGCTGGTTGACCACGGTGACCTTCGTGCCGATCGGGATCAGATCGAAGAATACGGCGATGTCCTCCGGATAGAGCCGCATGCAGCCGTGGCTCGAGCGCATGCCGACGCCATAGGGCTTGTTCGTGCCATGGATCAAATAGCCGGGCCACTCGAGCCGGAATTCGTAGGCTCCGAGCGGATTATCGGGTCCGGCCGGAATCTTGGCCGGCAGCAGGTCGCCGTCCTGGGCATGTTCGGCGCGCACCGATTTCGGCGGCGTCCACACCGGATCCTTTTGCCGCGCGACGATCTTGGTCGTGCCTTCGGGCGTCTGCCAGCCGACCTTGCCGATGCCGATCGGATGGGTGTAGACGAGCTGTGGCTCGCCCTTCTTGTGCGGCGGAAAATAGAAGATGCGCATCGCCGCGACGTTGACGACGACGCCTGCGTGAGGTGCGGCCGGCAGGATGAATTGCGTCGGCACGACGACTTCGCGGCCGACGCCCGGCAGCCAGGGATCGACGCCCGGATTGGCGAGCAACATCTCCTCGTAGCCGACATCGAAGCGCCGCGCGATGTCCGGCAGCGTGTCCTCCTTGCCGACCACCGTCTTCTGTACGAGGCCTACGACCTCCGAATTCGCGTCGATTTGAAAGCGGTGAGTCGCGGTCGGCTTCGGCACGCTGGGTTTGGGTGCGAGGACGAGTTTCGGTGGCGCGGGCGGCGGCGGGGGCGGCTTGCGCGTCAGCGAACAAGCCGCGAGCGCGAGAACACCGCAAAGCAACATGGTGAGACGTGTCATCCCGACACTATTACAAGAAAGACGCCCGGCAGCAAAGTGGCGCCGACAAGGATCGGGGCACACCCGGTCCGGCGTGCGCGGCGGCGGCTGTGCTCACAACAGAGTCGGCCGGTCGGGCAATTCGTTGTGAGTGCTGCGCGCGGGCCGCGCCGGAAAATGCCGCGACAGCAGCGCACCGGCTGCGTCGACGCCGGCGACCGCACCCTGGCGAAAACGGCCCGCGCGAAAGTGCTCCTCCATGAGCCGACAGACGCCCTGCCACTCGGCCGGGCCCACGCGCGCGGCGAGACCGCGATCGGCCACGATCTCGACGCTGCGATCGGCCAGTTGCACGTAGATCAGCACACCATTGTTGAGTTCGGTGTCCCAGACCCCGAGGCTCGCGAACAACTCGAGAGCACGGGCGCGCGCGCCGACCTCGTTCAAGATCTGCAGCGGCGTCAGCGCGGTTTCGATCGCAAAATGAATTTGCCCGGCGTGGGTTCGTTCGGCGCGCCCTACCGCCTGTTCGATCGCATCGAGCGTCGCCCGCGGGAAACGCAAGCGTGTCCGCCAGTGCGTCGCGGCCACATGCCGCAGGAGTCTGACCGCCTGCATCACCATCCTCCCGAGGCGCCACCGCCGCTGAAGCCGCCGCCGCTGAAGCCACCGCGACCGCCGCCCCCACCGAACCCCCCGCCCCAGCCGCCACCACCCCAGCCGCCGCCGGCGGACCAGCCCGGCACCGCGCCGAAGAACAAGCCCAGCGCGAATCCGATGAGTCCCGCGAGCAGCCCGACGAGGAGCAGATGGGTCAGCAGCCAGACGGCCCCGCCCGCGACCAAGCCGGTCGCGATCGAACCGACCAGGCGCCCGAGCACGGTGCGCAGCACGCCGCTGACGATGACGATACCAAGCAGCACGATGGGCAGCAGATTACCGAGCGGCGCGGGTCGTTCCCACTGCTTGTCGGGCGCGGGCAGCGGCTCGCCGTTGACCACCGCGATCATCCGGTCGACTCCCGCCTCGACGCCGCCGTCGAAGTTGCCCTGTTTGAACAGCGGTGTGATCGTATCGCCGACGATGCGGCTCGCGATCACGTCCGGCAACGCGCCCTCGAGCCCTTTGCCGACTTCGATTCTTGCGCGCCGATCCTGTTTGGCGACCAGCAGGATCGCGCCGTCGTCGACGCCCTTGCGGCCGAGCCGCCAGTGGTCCGCAACGCGAATACCGAATTGCTCGATATCCTCCGGTTCGGTCGTCGGCACGATCAGGACGGCGAACTGAGTACCCTTCTTGGTTTCGAACTCGGCGAGCTTGCTCTCGATGCGGGCGACGGCCGCGCCTGACAGCGTGCCCGTGAGATCGACGACACGGCCCGTCAAGGCCGGCACCGCGACCTGCGCTACCGCCGGCTGGACGCCCAGCCCCCCGCCGAGACCGACGTCGAGCACGAGGGCGAGAACCGCCGCAAGCGCGGAACGCTTGGTGCGCGTGGTGCGCGTCACTGATGTGATGCGGAGGACGCCGGAGCGGGCGCGCTCGCACCACCGAAATCGACGCTCGGCGCCTTGGCGATCGCCGCCTCGTTATCCGCCGAGAAGTTCTCCTTCGGCTTGTAACCGAAGGCCATCGCGGTGAAATTGGACGGGACCGAGCGAATCGTCGTGTTGTAGGCCAGGACCGCCTGGACGTAGCGGTTGCGCGCCACCATCACCGCCCACAAGCCGGCCCGTCGCTTCGGTTTCGCTGGCATCCCACCCCTCCCTGGCGCTCCCCGGGATGGGCGCCTGCGCTCAAGTTTAGCGCACAAAAAAAAAGCCCCGAGTTTTTTAATCTCAGGGCTGAGGTGCGGACTTCGATGAAGGGAAGTAAAGCCCGCTAGGGGATCTTGCGTCGATGGGTCAGTGGAGCTGGTCCCACTGGAGCACTTGGATGTCGGTCTCCTCGAGGTCGAAGCTGTGCGCGAGCACCCGGGCGATCTCGCGGTCCTTCTGCACCGAACCCGACTCGCCGAGCAGTTCGACCACGCCGCGATATTCACTGTATTCCATGGCGCCTTTCAGATGCGCAATGAAGTGGGTGTAGTATTTGAGGCTCATGGGACCGGAGCTTAGGAAGCTTCAGGGTGTTCTGGCTGTGAACCGATGCTCAAAGGCACGTCTTTTGCCGGGAAGTCGGTCACAGTCCGGTCAATCGAGCCCGTCGAGAGCAAACGCAGCGTGTCCAGATACCGACCACCGACGAGTCCGGGCTCCCAGTACATCACCCCCGAGGGCGCTCGGCGCCTGCGCGACGAACTGCACCGCCTCTGGCATGAAGAGCGTCCGCGGGTCACGCAGGCTGTGTCGGAGGCGGCTGCCCAGGGGGACCGCAGCGAGAACGCGGAGTACACCTACGGCAAGAAACGGCTGCACGAAATCGACGCCCGCGTCCGGTTTCTGCGCAAGCGGCTCGACGGCATGACCATCGTCGACGCATCCGCCGCGGGTCAGCGGCGCGATCCGACGCGCGTGTACTTCGGTGCCTGGGTAAGACTGGAGCACGACAACGGGGAGCTGCGCTGGTATCGCATCGTCGGACCCGATGAGTTCGACATGGCGGACGACTACGTCAGCATGGACTCACCGCTCGGCAAGACTCTCGTCGGCAAACGGCTGGACGACGAATTGACCGTTGCGCTGCCCCAGGGACCGCAGCGTATGACGATTGTCGGCATACGCTACGGTCAGCGGCCCTGATGGGCCCGGCCCCAGTATTCCCGTCAAACCACGCGTACGTTCTTGAACTGCCAGGGATCGGCGGTATCCAGATCCTCGGCGAACAGCTCGCCGCGTTGGTGCAAGGGAGTCCAAGCCGTGTATTGCCCGAGCAATTTGCCGAGATAGGGACGGCAGATCTCCAGCGGCCGCTCGAAATCGATCTCGTCCGGTTCGACGATGCCGCGATCCGGATTCTCGATCGCCCAGATCATCCCGGAGAGCGCTGCGGAGGTCACCTGCAGGCTCGTCGCGCTGTTGAAGGGGGCGAGGTCCCGCGCCTCCTCGATCGACAACTGCGAGCCGAACCAATAGGCGTTCTTGGCGTGCCCGGCGAGCAAGACACCGAGCTCGTCGATACCCGCCGTGATCTCGTCGAGCATGATCCGCTTGTGGTCCTGCAAGTGCCAGTTGCGCCCCGCGAACTCGTGTACCGACAGCACCGCGGCATCGCTGGGGTGATAGGCGTAATGCGCGGTCGGACGGTAGACGGCGAGCCCCGTGCCCGCGTCCCGGACCGTGTAGTAATCGGCGAGGGAGATCGCCTCGGAGTGGGTGATCAAGAAGCCGTGAAAATAACCGGCTGCGGGCGTCCAGGTGCGCACGCGCGTGCTCGCGCCGGGTCGCCTGAGATAGATCGCGCAACCTGAGCCCTGTGAATGTCGGCCGCCGTCGACCGGGAAATGCTTCTCGTGGCTGCCCCAGCCCAGCTCCGCGGGCTGTGCGCCCTCGCTGACGAAACCGTCGACCGACCAAGTGTTGACGAATTCGTTCGCGAGCTTCGGTCTGTTCGCGACCTGGCTGTCGCGTTCTGCGATGTGGATGACCTTGATGCCGAGGGTTTGCGCAAGCTGCGCCCAGTCCTCGCGCTGCCGCGGCCGGCCGGCATCGACGCCGGTGTCACGCGCGATGTTCAGCAGGGCCTGCTTGACGAGATGCGAGACCAGTCCCGGATTCGCGCCGTGCGTGAGCACCGCGGTGGGGCCGCCGTCGGTCTCCTCCCGCAGCGCGAGTGCCTCTAGGCGCATTCGGTAGTTGCTGCGGCTCTCGACCGACAACTCGGGGTCGACATAACCGCCCGCCCAGGGCTCGATGCAGGTGTCCAAATACAGAGCGCCGCGCTCGCGCGCCAGACGGATCAGAGCGACACTCGAGACGTCGACCGACAAGTTGAGCAAGAAATCCCCGCGGTCCAGCAGGGGCTCGAGAATCTGCCGGTAATTGCCCTGCGTCAGCGGCGACTGCACGAATTTCACGCCGAACTGCTCGGCTTCGCCTCGACCCTTGGCTTCGGCGGTGACGATCGTGATGCGGTCCGACGAAGTGCCTATGTGACGCAAGATCAGCGGCAGTACCCCCTGGCCGATGCTGCCGAAACCGACGAATACGATCTTGCCCGCAAAATTCACATGCACTTCGTGTTCGCTCATAACGTCATTCTCATCATGTTTTTGCCCCTCATGCTGCGTTCTCCTTGGGTTTAAAGACCTTCACGGTAGCCGCCCGCGGGCACAACTCTCAAGCTTCGCGCCAATGCGGGGGAACCGTACGCTGATAACCGGGGAGGGACTCGATGCGCTCGATCCAGCGCGCCAGGGCCGGATAATTACGTTCCATCGGCAGGAAACGCGCGCCGAGCTCAGCCGCGGCAGCGCGATCCAACGCGCGGCGGAGGACTTGAATCCACGGGAAAATGACCATGTCGGTCGCGGAATAATTTTCGCCCACGATCCAGCATTCCTTGCTGAGACGCCCTTCGATGGTGCGCGCCTCGCGCGCGACGACGTGCATCGCATCGGTCAACTCGTCGATCTGGGCGGCGACCTGGTCCGCGAAGATCGCGGCGGTGATTTTCGCCAGTGCGGGCTCGGCGTAGGCCTGGAATTCCAGGATGACGCGCATGATCACACCCGCCTCCTCGGGCGTGCGGCCGAAGATCGGCGCGTGTCGGTACTTGACGTCCAAATAATAGAGCACGGCGATCGATTCGAAGACGACGTAATCGCCGTCGCGCAGGACCGGCACGCGCCCGCGCGGATTGAGCTTGAGCATCTGCGGTGACTGGTGCTCCTGCTTGTCGAAATGCAGCAGCTGCGACTGGTACTCGAGCCCCTTGTGCTCGAGCGCGAGCAGCACCCGCCATGAGAACGGGCTGCCGCTACCCCAATAGAGAGTCATCGCCATACGCCGGATTGTAGCGGATGAAGTCGCGGCGGCACCGCGCTAAGCTAGAAACATGATGCTGACGACCCTCATCGATGCTCCTACCCTGGCGGCACGGCTGGGCAGCGCGTCGCTGGTCGTCGTCGATTGTCGTTTCGACCTTGCGGCGCCCGCGGCCGGGCGCACGGCCTACCTGCACTCACGCATTCCGCGTGCCGCCTATGCCGATCTGAATGTCGACCTCGCGGCACCGCCCGATACCCGGACGGGCCGCCATCCCCTGCCTGCGGCCGCGGATTTCGCCCGCTTGTTGCGGCGTCTCGGCGTGGGATCCACGACCGAACTGGTCGCTTACGATGGCGGTAATGGTGCGTTCGCAGCGCGTTTCTGGTGGCTGGCTCGCTGGCTGGGGCACAGCAAGGTTGCGGTGCTCGACGGCGGTTACGCCGCATGGCTGGCCCGCGGCGGCGCTATCGAGACCGGACCGCCGGGGTATGCCGAGGCGCGCGTCGCTACGCCGACCGCGGCGCGCGATGCGGAACCTGTGGCGGCACACGGCGCTGCAGCCGGCGCCGCCGCCTGGCTCAGCAGCGACGAGGTGACGGCGGCAATCGGCACGGGGCGGGCGTTGCTCGTCGATGCGCGCGCACCGGAACGCTACGCGGGCATGGTCGAGCCGCTCGACACGATCGCCGGCCACGTGCCGTCGGCGCGAAATTTTCCCTTCTCGCAAAACCTCGGGGCAGACGGTCGATTCCTGGCCAAGGACGCGCTGCGCGAGCGCTGGCTGGCCTTCCTCGACGGATTCCCCGCCGCGGCGGTGATCTCCATGTGCGGTTCCGGCGTGACCGCATGCCACAATCTCCTCGCCCTGGAACACGCCGGCCTGCACGGCGCCAAGCTCTATGCCGGCTCCTGGAGCGAATGGATCCGGGATCCGTCGCGCGGAGTCGCCACCGGCAGCGACCCCTGAGCGGCCGACATGCGCAAACCGTCATTTACTTGGCGCCGCAATTTGTTATCGTTCGCGCCACATGAACACACCCGCCCGCAAGCTGTCCGTCAGCCAGCCGTGGAAGATTGAAGACGCATTGGACTTGTACCAGGTAGAGGCCTGGGGCAAGGGTTATTTCGCGATCAATGCCGCCGGACACGTCGTGATCCGACCGAGCATGGACGCGGCGCGCGAGATCGACCTGTACGACGTCGTCCAAGGCCTCAAGGCGCGCGACCTGCACACGCCGGTCGTGATCCGCTTCTCCGACATCCTTGCGCATCGTCTGCGGCATCTCGCGGATGCCTTCAGCACGGCGATCACGGAGAACGATTACAAGAACCGGTACGCGGCTGTTTTTCCGATCAAGGTGAATCAGCAGCGCCTCGTCGTCGAGGAAGTCTACCGTTACGGCAAGGAGTTCGGGTTCGGACTCGAGGTCGGTTCGAAGCCGGAATTGCTCGCGGTGATGTCCTTGACCGAGGATGCGCCGGATCGTCTGGTCGTATGCAATGGCTTCAAGGACGACAGCTACATCGAAGCAGTGATCATCGCGACCAAGCTCGGCCGCTCGATCATTCCCGTCGTCGAGAACTTCGAAGAGATCCATTTGATCCTGAAGCATGCCGAGAAGTACGGCGTGCGACCGAAGCTCGGAGTCCGCGTGAAGCTCGCGAGCGAAGGCGCCGGGCGGTGGCGTGAATCCGCGGGCGAGAAGTCCAAGTTCGGCCTGTTCATCAGTGAGATTCTCGATCTGCACGCGCTGCTGAAGGAGCGCAACATGCTCGATTGCCTGCAGCTCGTGCACTGCCATCCGGGCAGCCAGCTGCAGGACATCCGCCGCGTCAAGGATGCGATCAACGAACTGGCGCACGTGTACGCGGAACTGAAGCTCATGGGCGCCGGGCTCCAGTACATCGACATCGGCGGCGGCCTCGGCGTCGACTACGACGGCAGCGGCACGAATTACGAGTCGTCGATGAATTACACGCTCAACGAATACGCGAGCGACGTCGTCTACCGCATCAAAAGTGTCTGCGACGCCCGCGACGTACCCCATCCGATGATCGTGAGCGAGTCCGGACGCGCGATTGCGGCGCACCATAGCGTGTTGGTCTTCGACATTCTCGGCTCGTCGAAATTGGACCGGTTCAACGTCACCGGCCGGCAGGAGGATGACTACCACGGCCGCGAGGAAGTGCCCCAACCCGTGCGCGACCTGTTCGACAGCTACCGCTCGGTCAACGAGCGCCGCCTCGTCGAGTGCTATCACGACGCCTTGCAGGCGCGGGAACAGGCGCTGCAGATGTTCAACCTCGGTTATCTGAGTCTGGAATTCCGCGGTCTGGCGGAGAAACTGTATTGGGCGACTTGCACGAAGATCCGCGAATTCTGCCGCAAGCTCGACAAGGTGCCCGAGGAGTTGGAGAACCTCGAAGCCATGCTCAGCGACATCTATTTCTGTAATTTCTCCGTTTTTCAGTCGCTGCCCGACAGCTGGGCGATCGGGCAGTTGTTTCCGATCATGCCGATCCAGCGGCTGGGCGAGCGACCGAGCCGCAACGCCGTGCTCGCGGACATCACCTGCGACTCGGACGGGAAGATCGACCGCTTCGTGCATCCGCGCGAGACCAAGCGCACGCTCGAACTGCACGAGCTCCTGCCGCCCGACCCCTACTATCTCGCCGCATTTCTGGTCGGCGCCTACCAGGAGACCCTGGGCGACCTGCACAATCTGTTCGGCGATACGCACGTCGTGCACATCCGCCTGCAGGAGGAGGGAGGCTGGTGGATCGAGGAGATCGTCAAAGGCGACACCGCGAACAAGGTGCTCGAGTACATGGAGTACGACACGGACGAGCTCTACCCGCGCCTCGCCCGGGACTGCGAACGGGCCGTGCGCGATGGCCTCATGAGCCTCACCGAGGCGCAGGCCGTCAAACGCTTCTACGAGAACGAACTCAACGGATACGCCTACCTGGAAGTCGAATGATCGACGTCGTACGCCGGGAAGTCGGAGCCTTCCGACAGGCCTCGCGCCGTGCCGATGTTCGGTTTGCCAAGCAGAAATCCCTGGCGTAGCATCGGCTCGAAGGTTCGTTCCCTTGGGTCAACGCGGATTTTCTGTGATTGTCCAGCCGAAGTTGATCGGTGCACGGCCGGAGGTACAGGCCTTCGTCGCGGATTTCGCGGGTCGGTCTGCGTGTTGAAAACCGCGCGCGTACGGGAACCAGCCCGCACTTTGCGCGCACTGTCAGTGAGACCAGTTGAATGACGACGATTTACGTTGGCAATCTGCCATTCACCGCCACGGAAGACGAAGTGCGTAGCCTGTTCGAACGCTACGGCAAAGTCGACTCAGTCAAACTCATCAACGATCGCGAGACCGGACGCCCCCGGGGATTCGCCTTCGTCGACATGGCCGCCGGTGAAGCTCAAAACGCGATTCAGCAGACGAACGGCTTTCAGTTGGGGGGCCGACCTCTGCGGGTCAACGAAGCTCAAGAACGGGCGCCGCGATCGAAGCCTCCGGGTGGCGGCGGCGGTGGCGGCGGCGGGGGCCCGCGCCGCTGGTGAGACCCGCGTTGTGGGGCGCCTGTGGTCGGGGTCGGATCCTTTGATTCGGGTCCGATTGCCTACCACATGTCTTTGAGTTGCCCGACGACGTCCACCTGCGCGGAGTCGACGCCTGCCTCGGCCGCGGCGCGGAGAGTCTCCGCCCCGCGGAGGCTGGTGTAGGCGGTCTTTTCCAGGCAGCTCATGACCTTGTCGGTCATGAAGCGGCTCTTCGCGGCATAGACATGAGCGTCGCCGTCCTTCGCCTGTTGCGTGACCGAATAGCGCAGCGGAACGCACAAGTGCAATTCGTTTCGCGCCCGCGTCATGGCGACGTACAGCAGTCGCCGCTCCTCCTCGACGAGATCGGGTTTGCCGAGCGAAAACTCCGAGGGAAAGTTACCATCCGCGACATTGAGCACGTAAACGTTATCCCACTCCTGGCCCTTGGCCGAATGAATCGTCGATAGGATCACGTAGTCCTCGTCTTTGTTCGCGCGAGCCGCTTTGTCGCCGGTCGCTGCCGGCGGATCGAGGGTCAACTCGCTCAAGAAGCGCTCGCGCGAGACTTGCTGCGCGCCGAGCTGCTCAAGCTGGTCGAGATCGCCGACCCGCGCCCAGGAGGCATCGTAGAGGCGCTCGAGTTGCGGCTTATACCAATCGCGCACCAAGCCGACCTGACCGGGCCACGGTGTCTGCGGGTCGGCAAGCTTCTCCAGCAGCTCGCAAAATCTCTTCCAGTCCATCTTCACGGCTTGCGGCGCGTCGAAATCGCGCAGGCTCTTGATCGAGTGCGCATTCGCCTCGAGATGCTCGAGCGCTTGTTTGGCATGCGCGGGGCCGATGCCGGGGTGAAGCTTCAGCACACGGAAGCCGGCGACCGTATTTTTTGGATTGTCGACCCAGCGCAGCACCGACAACAGATCCTTGACGTGCGCGGCCTCGAGGAATTTCAGGCCGCCATACTTGACGTAGGGAATGTCGCGCCGCGTCAATTCGACTTCGAGCACGTCGCTGTGATGCGAACTGCGAAACAAGATCGCATGCCCGCGCAGCGCTCCGCCGCTCTCGCGCGTCTGCAGGATCCGGCGGGTGATGTACTCGGCTTGCGACTGCGCATCCTCGAGGCTGACATAGAACGGCTTCGCGCTCGCCGGCCGATTGCCGATCAAGGTCTTGCGATGCTGGCGCCCGCCTTCGGACATGAGGGCGTTCGCGACATCGAGTATGGGCTGCGTCGAACGGTAATTCTGTGACAGCACGACGACATCCGCCTTCGGTCGATAGCGATCCGGAAAGCCGAGTATGTTGTCGACCGCGGCCGCGCGGAACGAATAAATCGCCTGCGCATCGTCGCCGACCACGGTGACACCCGCGCCGTCCGGCTTCAACGAAAAGACGATCTCACCCTGCAGCGTGCTCGTATCCTGATACTCGTCGACGAGCACGTGATCGAAGTTCTTCGCGAGACTCTGCGCGAGCGTCGCGTTCTGCATCATCATGTGCCAATAGAGCAATAGATCGTCGTAATCCAGGACGTTGTTCTTCTGTTTGCGCGCGACGTATTCGCGGTACAAACGCGTCAGATCCGCCTCCCAGTCGACCACCCAGGGAAACTGGTCGGCAATCGTCTGCTTGAGCGACAGGCGGGTGTTGACCCGGTAAGAATAGATCGCGAGGCAGGCGTCCTTGCGCGGAAAGCGCTTCTCTTTCTGCGAGAACCCAAGATCGTGGCGCACCACGTCCATGAGGTCGGCGGCATCGGACCGGTCCATCAAAGTGAAACTCGGGTGCAGCCCCAGGTGCTTTGCGTAGAGCCGCAGGATCCGATTGGCGATGGAATGAAACGTACCGGACCAGACCAGTCTCGATACGACGCTGCGGTCGCCGAGCTTGCCGCGCTCCGCCAGCACCTCGGTGACGATCTGCTGCGTGCGTGTGATCATGTCCTGCGCGGCGCGGCGCGTGAAGGTCAGCATCATGATGCGCGCCGGGTCCGTGCCGTTGATCACGAGATGCGCGACACGATGCGCAAGCGTGTTGGTCTTGCCGGTTCCGGCGCCGGCGACGATGAGCATCGGTCCCGCCGTGATGCCCTTGCCCGGGACGACCGTGCCGGCGGTGGCGGCGCGCCGCTGCGGGGCGTTGAGGATATCGAAGGACGTGGCTTTGGACTTGATCATGCGCTGACTATACCCATGGACTGTACGTATATCCAGATATCGACATCAATGTATCCCGTGGCAGGATCGCGCAGACGCGCGCGAACTGCACGGAGCTAGGTCACAAGCGCGTGATTCCAAGCCGCATCTTGCCGGAATTCGAGCGCACGAGGATGATCCCTGGCATGCAGAAGCCCACGACGATCGCCAGCACCCACGTGCATCAAGGCCGCGTCATCGCAGTCTCCACGGAGCGCCTGCGCTATGCGAACGGACGCGAATATGACCTCGACTTCATCCGGCATCCCGGTGCGGCGGCGGTCGTCCCGCTGGACGCGGCGAACCGCGTCTGCTTCGTCCGCCAGTATCGCCACGGCGTCGAGGATTTTCTCTGGGAGATCCCGGCCGGCAAACTGGATCTTAACGAGTCTCCCGAGGTTTGCGCCGTCCGTGAGCTGCGCGAAGAGACCGGGATCGAGGCGCGCCGCTGGACCCCGCTGGGACCTTACATTTCGGCACCCGGCATCCTCGATGAGATCATCCACTTGTACCTGGCGCGCGATCTCAGCGTGGGCACGGCGACGCCCGACGCCGACGAGGACTTGGAACTGCAATGGCTGCCGCTCGCCGTGGCCCTGGAGCGCGTGCTCTGCGGCGAGTGGAACGACGGCAAGACGATTGCGGCCTTGGTGCGGGCAAATCACGCCCTGCAACTGTGACGAACACCATAGTTCTCGCGACTGCCCCTTGAACCGGCAGTGCGAAGTCTCGGAAACTGGGGTATGAGCAAAGAAAGGTCCAAGTCGCGACGCGGCGCATCGTCGGCGCAGCCCGAGCCTGCCGCCAAACCGGCGGGTCAAATCCGGTTCGACGATCGCGGCAACGCCATCTGGGAATGGGCGCTGAAGACGGGCGAATTCGCCAAAGATACGGCGACCGCGCGTCTGCAGAAACTCGACAATCCCAGCCTGTCGCTCGCCGAAGATGCGCCGACACCGGTCGAGAGCGCACGCGCCAATCCGCTGGGCACCGTCAAGGGCTACAACCCCTACGACAGCGGCAAGCTCGACGCGAAGAATGTCCCGAAGAAAAAGGATCTGCGCAAGCTCGGCGAGTGGCTGGCCTTGAAGCGGCAGGCCGAGCGCAACAAGCGCAACGAGGACTGACGCGGCGGCGCCCGTCGCCCATCCCTGTATCGGCCGCCTAAGCCGTGGCGTGGCGCAGCTTCGCCGCGCTGCTGAGACGATAGAAGAGGCGCAATTCCCGCAGCATGGCCTCGATGCGCGCCTGCCCCCGGCGCACGAACCGCCGCTCGAGCGCGCGGCAGTACTGCGCCGCCGAGCGATGCGCGGTACGATAGCGTGCGTATTGCGCGGGATCCAGATCCGTATCGAAGCAGACCCGGTCGAACAAGCGCGCGTGCACTTGGGTCGGATACTGCCCGCCGGATTGCTCGGCGACCAGGAACACGGTCGCCACGTATTTGTCGACCTCGGCCTGCGTCTCCAATTCCAGCAGGGAAACGGGCGCATCGCGCGTCAGACGCCAGGCGCTGTAATGAAAATGGCTGACCCCCTCGAGCGCCGTGCAGTAATCCTGCAGGTTGTCCTCGGTCAGAGCGCCGAGCGGGTCGGCGCGTTCCAGGCGCCGCAGCAAGCCGTCGTCGAGGTATAAGGCCATCGCCGCACCATCGCTGCTCTCCGCGAGCAGCAGTTCCTCATCGGTCGCGCGAGCGTCAGTCCCCGACGTGAAATCCGGCAGCGCCCGCCGGTCGGTCACCAGAAAATCGTATACATCGTAGTCGACCGGAACATCGTAAAGGCGCCCCAGCAACGCCTGCAGACCGCGCAACACCATGGCCGCTCAATGCTCGCGCAGTGTACCGTCGTGTCGCACCGCCTGCACGCCGAGGCGTTGCAGAAGCCCGTGCGCGCGGCGGCTGCCGGTCTTGAGCCAGATCTCGTACAGGCGCAGCACGTCGGCGTCGGTGTGTCGGTAGGACATCTCGCTGACCTCGTTGAGCGCATCGACGAGACGCTGGAACTTTTGTGCGAGTTCCGCATAAACCCCGCCGAAGGTCCGTCCCGCAGTGGAGCGCTGCATCGTGTCGGCGAGCGAGCTGTAGGCGTTGCCGCCCATGGCGATGTGGTAATCGATGTCGATCAGCTTGCGCGCGAAGCTGCGCGCGAAGAAGCCCGCCACGAACAAGGAGACGTCGCCGAGGCGCTGCAGGCTGCGTTGGCGCGCCAGGGCCGTCGGCGCATCGAGCGCATCGGCGAGCATGTGCGCGAGCGGCCGGATGCGCAGGCCCTCCGGAGTCGGCTCGTACAGGGCCTCGGCGCGGGAGAACATGGTCAGCAGGTTCACGACGTAGGCTTCAGCCTGCTCGTCGATATCGAGACGTTGGTTCGCCCTCGCGGCGTGAAACGCGTCGCGAAAGAATTCCCGCAACGACGGGACGGCTACGACGGACCCTTGAGACATTGCTTGCATGCTCGCATCCTTTGTGACCCTTCCCTAGATCCTATCGACTAAGGTCCCTGGAAGTGAAGTGGCAAATCACAAAATGCGGCGTAGTCCGTGCCGCGGAGGCGGCGCAGTCCTGCAAATTAGCAGTCTGCGCGTGCGGCTGCCAAGGCCTTCAACCCAGTTCGACGAGTGTGGTCACGGTGAGGAGCGGCGGCGCGAGGTGCGCGGGCCAGATGCGCGCATCGCGATTGAGCCACGCCGACTGCATGCCGGCCGAGCGTGCACCGATGACGTCGGCGAGGGGATCGTCGCCGACGTGCAGCACCTGCCCGGCGTCGACACCGGCGGCCTCGATCAGACGGGCGAAGATCCGAGCATCGGGCTTGGCGGCGCCGGCGGATCGCGCCGTGACGTGTCCCTCGAAATACTCGGCGATACCGCAGCGATCGAGATCGGCGTTGCCGTTGCTGAGCGCGAACAGGCGATAGCGCTTGCGCAGGCGCGCGAGCGACTCGCGCACGTCGGGATAGAACTCCACGCGGTTGCGCGCCGTCAGGAAGATCTCGAATGCTTCGTCCACCAGTCGCTCGGGCACACCCGTGTTGCGGAACTGCTCGGCGAGCGCCTGATGCCGCAGGAAGCTCATGTCGTGGCGATGTTCGGGGTGGCGCTCGGCGACGTCCGCGCGCAGCTCGCGCATCGACTCTATGCTGTGGCCGAGCACCGCGTCGGGGTGCCGGCTGCGCAACCAGTCGAACAACTCCGTCTCGGCGCGCGCGATCACGGGCGCGACCGGCCACAGCGTGTCGTCGAGATCCAGGCTCAGAACCAGCGGCGGCGGGAGGTGCTCCATGGTGCCCTGGAGTATCATACTCGGACAGCCTAGGCCTCGAGCGCGCGCCACGCTGCCGGGTAGCTTGCACCGAGCTGCACGATCCGGTGCAGCAGTGCCTCGTAGTCGAATCCCGCCGGCTGCGCCGATTGGGCGAAGTCTTCGTTGGCGGAGAGGTTCGGGTTCGCGTTCGCCTCGAGCACGAACAACTCGCCGTCGTCGCGCAGGCGAAAGTCCATGCGCGCGTAGCCGGTCAGATGCAGCGCCCGGAAGATGCGCTTGCAGAGCTGCTCCAAGCGCGCCGCCGTGCCGTCGGGAAGCGCGGCCGCCGCGGCCGTCGTGATGCCGTATTTTTCCTGGTAGCGCCGGTCCCATTTGACCTTGCGGGTGGCGATCGCAGGCAGGTTCTCCGGCAGCGAGCCGAAGCTCATTTCCCAGGGCGGCAGGACCTTGAGCCTGTCGTTGCCGAGCACCCCCACGTACAGCTCGCGTCCTTCGATATATTCCTCGACCAGGGCATCGGAATGAATCTGTTCGTGCATGAACGCGATCCGTTCGCGCAGCTGCCGTTCGTCGGCGACGACGGATGCGTGGGCGATGCCGAGCGAGGCATCCTCGGTCGAGGATTTCACGAACAGGGGGTAGCGCAATTTCCGCGGAATGCGCAGCTTCTTGCCGCGCGGAAAGACGAGAAATTGCGGCGTCGGGATGCGGTGGTAGGACAGCAACTGCTTGGACAGCACCTTGTCGCGCGAGAGCAGCATGCCGCGCGGGTTGCAACCCGTGTAGGGCTGGCGCATGAGTTCGAGGAAGGCGACGACGTGCTGATCGTAAGTGCCGATGCCGTCGAACTCCTCGAGCAAATTGAAGACGATGTCCGGACGCCAATCGATGATCTCGCGACGCAGGTCCGAGAGGCTGTCGCTGATCCCGATCGGACGCACTTCGTGGCCGGCGCCCTTGAGATGGGAGATGACGTCGTATTCCGTCCGCCATTCCTCGATTTCCTTTTCCGTCGCGCCGTCGAGGGAATTCGGCGGCACCAATGTGGAATGCACGATCACCAAGACGCGCAACTTTCTCATCGCCCGATCCGTCTCAAAGCGCGACCCGCGGCAGCTGCCGTTCCTCGTAGGACTCCGCGAGCCGGCCGACGAGCCAGGTCAGATGCGACTTCAGCTCGCGGCGCGGCCCACGCACGTACAACTGCAGGGATTCGCAGCGCTCGAGCACGAGCCGCAGTACCTGGTGCACCAGGTATTCGCTGAACACACCGGAGGCAACCAGCTCGCGGCGCAGCTGGTTGCGCCGTTCGCGCACGACGGTCACCGCCTTCGGGCGGTCGCGACGCGCGGGCGTGGCCGTGAACACCTTGAGCAGCAACTCGTCGGCCCCGGACCTGCGCGGCAGCCGGTAGCGGCTGTGTTTGTGTTCGTAGTGTTCGCGCAGGCTCCGGGTGTCCTCGGCGATGTCCTCGATGCGGCTGCGATCGGAGACCTTCGGCTTGACCCGGCTGATCTCCCCGGCGAGGGAATCGATGAATTCCAATTTTGCGTAGGCCGGCCAGCCGACATATTCGCGGCGCCAGGTGGACCGCGGCTTGAGCCAGACGGCGAAGGTTTCTGCGAAATCCTCGGTCGGATGCGCCTGGGCATACCAGGCGCCAAGATGCTGCACGAACCGACGGCTGCCGGGTCGCGGACGATAGGCATCGGGGTACGGCAGGGAGGCGGGTCCGAAAACCTCCCGCCAGCGCCGGCGGCGGCGCAGCCGATACGCAGAGTCGATCGCGTGCCCCGCCTCGTGACGCAGGATGCGCATGAGCCAATTGCGATTCCCGCCTTCCACCTCGCGCATGTAGCGCCGTTCGAGCGCCATGAGCCGCGGATGCGCGAGATAGAACGGGATCGCGATCCCAGGGACCCCGTCGGGCGAGAACCATTCCTGCGCCAGCCAACAATGCGGCCGAAAGCGGATGCCCCGCGCCGCCAGTTCCACATAGAGGCGGTCGATCGCGTCGGCGAGATCGGTCCCCTCGATGCGCAGCTGCAGATCGCAAAACCGCAGACTGAGCAACTGCTCGTCCGAGAGCAGCTCCCAAGCGTGCCCCGCCGGCGGCGCGCGCAGCGGTCCCCGCTTGCGGCGGGCGGGTTTATTCGGGCTGCGGGCAGGCTCGTGGGGCACCGCAAAAGTATAGGGATTGCGGCCCTGCGGCGCCATGCCACGGGACCGACCTGCACTGGCGGGCGCGGGCCGGCGGCGCTCATTGCAGGGTATGGTCAACCGGTTTATCGTCACCGAATAGCCGCTGCCCGAGGAGCCCGCCATGAGCACCGAAATCGCGCGAAAGCGCATGAGAATCGACGTGAACCGCTATCAAATGATGGTGGAGACCGGCGTGCTCACCCGTGACGATAAGATTGAATTGATCGACGGGGAAATGCTCGAAATGTCACCGCTCGGCCTGAAACACATCGCCGTCACGAACCGATTGACTAAACTGTTCGTGCTCGCACTGGGCGATGCGGCCGTGGTCGCACCGGGCTGTCCGGTGGACGTCAATGAATTCTCGGAGCCGGAACCCGATCTTTGCGTCTTGCGTCCCCGCACCGATATGTATGAGGGCAAGCATCCCGAAGCCGTCGATGTCCTGCTGCTCATCGAGGTGTCGGACAGCAGCCTCGCGTTCGATCTCACCGTCAAGCGGGCCTTGTACGCGCGGGCCGCCATCCCCGAGTATTGGATCGCGGACGTGCCGGGCAGAACCTTGCGCGTGTTCCGGGAACCCCAAGGCGATGAATATTTACAGCAAACGCTGCATCTGGCCGGCAGCGTCGTGCACCCGCTTGCGTTCCCCTCGCTCGGCGTCGGCGTCGCTGCATTGTTCCCTTGAGATGCCCTTAGTCCTGACGCAGTTGCTCTAGCCCGGCGAAGTCGAACGCCGCGGGGTCGGCCAGTTGGGAGGGCGAGACATGACGCAGCGCGGAGAAAATGGACTCCACGCGCCCGGGATGCTCCTGCTCCCAGGCGGCGAGCATGCGTTTGACCGCGAGGCGCTGCATGTTCGTCTGCGAGCCGCACAAGCTGCAGGGAATCAGCGGGAACTGCCGGGCGCTCGCGTAGCGCGAGATCGTCCTCTCGGCGACGTAGGCGAGCGGCCGGATCACGATGTGGCGTCGGTCTTCGCTGAGGAGTTTCGGCGGCATCGCTTTGAGCTTGCCGCCGAAGAACAAATTCAAGAACAGTGTTTCGACGATGTCGTCGCGGTGGTGCCCGAGCGCGATCTTGGCAATCCCGTTCTCGGCGGCAAACCGATACAGGGCACCGCGCCGCAGGCGCGAACACAGGCCGCACATGGTCTTGCCTTCCGGAATTACGCGCTTGACGACCCGGTAGGTATCCTGTTCGATGATGCGAAACGGCACGCCGAGAGCGCTCAGATAGTTAGGCAACACTTCGGTGGGAAAACCCGGCTGTTTCTGGTCGAGGTTGACGGCCAGCAACTCGAAGCGGATCGGCGCACTGCGCTGCAGGGACAGCAGCATGTCGAGCAACGTGTACGAGTCCTTGCCGCCGGACAGGCATACCATGACGCGATCTCCGTCCGCGATCATCGCGTAGTCACCGATCGCCCTGCCAACGTCGCCGCGAATCTCAGCCTGGAGCTTCTTGAAGTTCTGCGACGATGCACGTACGGGGGGCGTCACGGGCGAGGGCGTGCTCATCATGGCGCCTCGAGGTACTTGGTTTCCAGGTAGCGCAGATAGGCGGCCGCGCTCAGGGGCTTGCCGGTCGCTTCCTGGATCAGCTCCTTCGGAGGCAGGCGCGCACCGACGCCGTGCACGTTGTCGCGCAGCCAGTCCATGACGCCGCCGAATTGGCCTGCGCCGATTTCCTCGTCGAGCGTCGGACGTGCGGCACGCAAGGCTTCGTTCAACTGCGCGGCGATCACCGCACCGAGCGCATAGGACGGAAAGTAACCGAAATGGCCGACGGCCCAATGGATGTCCTGCAGACAGCCTTCGACGTCGCTGGCGGGACGGATGCCGAGACGCTGGTCCATGCCCGCATTCCAGGCTTCGGGCAGGTCGGCAACGGGCAGCGCGCCTTCGAGGATCTTTCGCTCCAATTCGTAACGCAACATGATGTGCGCCGGGTAGGTCAATTCGTCGGCATCCATGCGAATCAGGCTGCGGCGCACCCGCACCAAGTGCCGGTACAGATTCACTTCACTCCACTCGGGGCCGCTGACCTGCAGGTGCTTCTCGAGCAGCGGGCGCAGATACCGGACGAACGCGCGGCTGCGGCAGAGGTTCATCTCGAACAGCAGGGACTGGCTTTCCTCGAGCGCGAGCCCGCGATCGCGGCCGACCGGTTGGTCGCGCCATTGCACCGGTAATCCCAAGTCGTACATCGCGTGGCCGGTCTCGTGTACCGCGCCGAGCAAGCCCGTGAAGGGATCCGCCACATCGAAGCGCGTCGTGACACGAATGTCGCCGGGCACACCCTCGGTGAACGGATGTTCACTCTCGTCGAGACGCCCGCGATCGAACGGAAAGCCGAGCGCCTTGAGCACCTCGACCGACAAGGCGCGCTGGCGGCCGACCGTGAATTTTCCGTTCAGAGTCAGCGGCGCATGCGGCGCTTGGACGTCGATCGCGGCATTGATCAGTCCCGGGAGTTTGCGCGACAAGGCCTTGAATATCGAATCGATATCGGCGGTCGAGATACCGGGCGTGAACACGTCCACCAGGGCGTCGTAGGGCGCGAGGCCGCGCGCCGAGCCAAGCAAAGCGGCCTTGTCACGCACGAGACGCACGACCTCTTCGAGGTGCGGCGCGAACAATTTAAAATCGTTGGCTTTCCGCGCCTCGACCCAAAATACCTCGGCGCGCGCGGTCGCCTTCGCGAGCCGCGCGATCAACGACGGCGGCGTGGCGATCGCATGGTCGCGCTGGCGGCGCATCTCGCGCAGGTTGGCGATCGACCAGTCCTCGAGCTGCGAGGCGGCCGCCTCGGCCCGTTCGAGCAACCGGGCGACTTTGGGCGTGGTCAGCAGCGCATGATGCTCGGTCTCGAGCGCCGCGAGCTGTTCGCCGCGCACGTCCGCGCTGCCGCGCGGCATCATCACGGCGGCATCCCAGCGCAGCAAGGATAGCGCGCCGCGAAACGCGTGCAGGCGCCGGAATTCCTGTTCGAGCTGTTGGTAGGGAGACAGGCTCATCGCGCGAGGCCCGGCGCTGCCTGCGTTGGCGCTGGCTGCATTGGCGCTGGTGGCACGAGCGCGCGCAGAGCACCGCTGCCGTAGGCAATCTCCAGCGCGGCGACGAGCCAGGCCAAGCGCTGTTCCGGGCTGCGCCGTTGGAACGACCAGCGACGCAAGGCCTCCGCATCCTCCCAGGAACCGAACTGGACCGGCGCGGGCGCATCGCTCATGGCCGCGCCCCGAGTTGCTCTAGACGCGCCGCGTCGTCGAGGTCCTTGGGCCTCCCGGCGGCGCGCTTAATCGCGATCAAATGCGCGATGCTGGCGACGCGTACGGTCGTCGGCGCGAGACTCATTGCGACCGAGTCTCGATAGAGTAATTCGAAGTCCATGGGATTATTCGCGAACAAATCAACCGTGGGA
>Ga0116230_10000179_pt1 | contig 50779 bp, 45 predicted proteins | sample S1TSphfallax_3_FD_88678 | JGI IMG/M metagenome (GOLD analysis project Ga0116230, IMG submission 88678) | Host-associated microbial communities from peat moss isolated from Minnesota, USA - S1T2_Fd - Sphagnum fallax MG | ecosystem: Host-associated > Plants > Peat moss > Unclassified | place...
AACTAGGTCTAAATCCTACTCTTTAGACCCCTTTGAGCCTATAAGCATTTTTATACTCAATCTCATCTCAAAAAGATTTCGTAAATTCTTTTTCTTTACATAAAAAATATATAAGGTCTATTTTAGGTCTTCCACAGATTAAGGATCCCCGTTACTAAATCATGACAAGCCAAGAAGTTAATTGGGTTGTGGTGTGGCTTGGTATCGTAGTGTGACTATACAAATATTAAATTATTATTTATGTTGTGAAAACCTTAGTAAGGTGGAGTCAATTGTAAACTACCATCTAAAGTAGTCAACTATATATATGCTAGCCGAGAAGCACAAATCCAGCTCACAGCAGATCATCTAGAAGTTTAGCAAAAAGTTATGACAAAGAAGGGCGCAAGATTGGCAGTGTTTTTTAGTCTAGTTTGGAGGAAATAAGTCTATTTTCAAAGGACTTATTAAGGACGGACCCCTGATAAGTTAGTCATAAATAGGCTCTTTATAAGGTTAAGCCGAAGTAAGGTAGTTTCGCAGATCGTCGCGTGCACAGTTAAGGGGTGCAAATAAAATGATATAGAGCACCATGTCTAGCAACTAAAAAAAGCTTAAACAGCCAGGAAGCACAAGGTGCAATCTATCAGAAAGGTGAAAATATTACAGAAAATGAAGGCTATCTAATTGACACTCAATGGAAAGCAAATTCCTCTGTGTGTTCGACATTGTGACGAACTATACACGGGCAAGGTATTGATGACCGATATTGATTTGAACGTTATCTAAAAGTGGCAGGTTTTAGGAGAAGGGAGCCATGTGATAGGTGACTATCGTGCGCGATTTTTTAAGAGGGAGCCGGGTTTTTTATCCTGTGCTAGCGGTTAGAGATGGGCGCGAATCCTACTTTCGAGGTTCTGCAGCTCAATTGAAAGCTATGAAACAGGTATGTGGTAGCTTAAAATTAGAATTGGCGCAATATCGTGAAGTAGCCGTTTTTGCTCAATTTGGTTCAGACCTTGATGCTGCTATTTAGTATTTATTAAATCGTGGGGCCAGGCTAATAGAGGTTCTCAAACAACCACAATATAGCCCAATTCCTATTGAAAAACAAATCGTGGTTATTTATGCAGCTGTCAAAGGTTGTTTAGATCAAATTCCTATTTCGAGCATTGAGCTTCTGAAGTCTATGGACCCAAGTATACTTTCTGCTATTGTACAACAAAAGAACATCACTAAGCAGATTAACAATCAACTGGCTACCTTTTGTCAAAAATTTACACAGGGTTTTTTAGGGAAGTTCTTGATGTTCAACCACACTTCGTCTCCTTCTTGAAATTTCACCTATTGTTGGGACTTGTTCGCAAAATCCTTGTACCTTTTATGCACCTTTTCCAAGTTGGCCTTGGCCACCTCCCACAAGCGCCGCCTTTCTTCATCAAGTTGTGTGACCATTGACACTTCCTCACTTGCATCACTTGAAGGTTGTCCTTGTGCTGCCCAAGTGATGGGCACAATTGGTGACTTGCCCGTGACCATTTGAAATGGGGTGGACCCAGTTGTGGAGTGTTCCGAATTGTTGTAACAAAACTCGGTTAACTCCAAATGGTCCACCCAATCTTATTGGTCCGCCACCACATAATTCCTCAAGAATTGTTGGATCACCAAGTTGACCCTCTCGGTTTGTCCATCGGTTTAGGGGCGGAACGAAGTGCTCATCTTGAATTCCGACCCCATTCGCTTCCACAAGGCTGGCCAAAACTTACTTGTGAACTTTGGGTCTCGATCCGACACTATGTCCTTTAGAAGACCATGGTGCTTGAAGATGTGAGAGAAGAATAACCTCCCCGTCTCTTGGGCCGTGGTTTCATTTTTTGTGGGAATGAAGTGCACCATCTTGCTAAATCAATCCACTACCACCATGATGGCATCAAATCCCCTTGATGGGGGCAAGCTCACCATGAAGTCCATGGACACACTTTCCCACGGCCCTTCGGGAATTGGTCAAGGTTGCAACAAACCCGCTTGCTTCTTGTTGAGGGTCCGATTTTGTTGACAAGTTAAACAAGTCTTCACGTACTCCTCCGCACTATCCTTCAAGTTGGGCCAATAGTAGGACTTCTTTAAGAATGTTGTGGTGCGCTTTGCACCACCATGGCATGCAAGCGATCCATCATGACATTCTTTCAAAAGTGTGTCCCTCATCTTCCCTTCCAGCACGTAGAGTCGATTTTGTTTGTACCACAATAATCCATTTCGCAAATGGAAGTGGGACTTGGCTCCATTTTGGATGCTTTGCCTCACCTCTTTGGCAAAGGCATCTCGGCGGCTTGCTAATCGAACTTCCTTTTGAAGTTCCGTCTCTCCCACATACACCATTCTAAGTTGGTGTTTTCGGTTCAAGGCATCGGGGACTATGTTCACCTTACTTGTTTCGATGACAACTTGGGTTGAGTGGAAAAGTACTTCAAAGTCACATTGTTGGTCCACACCACCACATCCTTGGAGCCTATGTAATGGCCCCAAGTCTTGAGACAATGTATGACCGCCCACATTTCCTTTTCGTGTGTTGGCCACCTTCGCTCCGTTTCACTCAACTTCTTACTTTCAAAGGCCACCGGTCTTCCTTCTTACACTAGGACTCCTCCTATGGCAAAGTCGGAGGCGTCGGAATGAATCTCAAATTCTTTGTCAAAGTCGGGCAACTTCAACACCGGCGCCTTCACCAAAATACCCTTCAAGGTCTCAAAGGCTTCGTCACATGCTTCTTCCCATTCATAAATGACAACGGACTTCTTCAAGAGGTTTGTCAAGGGTGCTACTATCTTTGCAAAGTTCTTGATGAACTTGCGGTAATAGGAGGCCAATCCTAAAAAGAACCTCAAGGCCGGAACCAACTTAGGCGATTCCCAATCCAAAATTGCCTTGACCTTGTGATCGTCCATCTTCAAACCTTCTTGAGTTATCCTATGTCCAAGGAAGTCCACTTCCGCCACTCCGAATTCGCCCTTCTCAAGCTTGGCATACAACTTGTTTTCCCTTAGCCTTTGGAACACCTTCCCAGAGGTGCTCCACATACTCCTCCAAGGAGCCGCTATAAATCAAAATGTCGTCTGTGTAAACGACCACAAAATCGTTAGCCATTCCCAGAAAATGTCATTCATGAGAGTGCAAAATGTGGCGAGTGCATTGGTGAGCCCAAAGGGCATCACCAAGAACTCGTATGAGCCATACCTTGTGCGACAAGCGGTCTTTTCTTCGTCCCCTTCCGCAATCCAAATTTGGTAATACCCCGAACGTAGATCAATTCCACTAAACACCTTGGTTCCCGAAAGACGATCAAATAGATCATCAATGCGAGGTAAAGGGTACCGGTTCTTCACCGTTGCCTTGTTGAGAGCTCTATAATCAACACACATCCTCAACGTCCCATCCTTCTTGTGAACAAAAAGGACGGGTGCCCCATATGGTGATTTACTTGGTTTGATATACGCTTTTGCGAGGAGTTCTTTGAGTTGAACCTTAAGCTCTTTCAACTCCTCATGGCTCATTCGATATGGGGCCTTGGCGGGAGGTGCCACTCCCGGCATCACTTCAATCGCATGATCAACTCGTCTTCTCGGGGGTAGGTCTTTGGGTAACTCTTCAGGCATCACATCCGGGAACTTTTCCAAAACTTGCTTTATACACTTGGCGGAAGTCACCAACTTGGTGGCTCCCTCGGGCTTGCATTCATCCAACACCCGCATAACACACATCATGCCATAGCCTCCCACGCATTCTCTTTCCCAAGTTTTTCCAAACATGAAGTGGATGGTTGGTCCACTTCCACAAGGCAACTCATGTGCCTTCACTCGCACAATCCCATTCTTAGATGGGATTCTAACTAGTCTATTGTGCCCTTCTATGAGCACATTGTTTTGGGCGATGAATTCCATTCCCAAGACGCAATCCTTTTCACCCAAGGTGGAAACCAACAAGTCCACCTTTCCTTTCCAATTCCCCAATTGAAGAGGCACTTCCCTTGCTTGTGACGTAGTGGGATGGGGAACCCCATCCGCGCAATGCACCTCGATGGGTGCCTTGAGCTCCTCCAAGTGGAGCTCCATCCTTTCGGCACTTTCTCAAGTTATGAAGTTGTGAGAAGCCCCTGTGTCCAAAAGACATAAAACATCTCACTTAGCAATCTTCCCCTTCAAGAAGATAAGTTGATTGCATTCCGGTTGGGCTAGATTGGCATTGAGAGCAAGTACCTTAGAGCTCCCACTCCCCGATTTGGACTTGGGGCAATCTTTGGAGTAATGCCCCACTTCGTTGTAATTGAAACATGCTCCTTTAGGTTTCACCCCAAAATCTCCCTTGGGTTGGCTCGCTTTGAACGGAGCCCCCTTCTTCACAAAGTTCCCTTTTGGTTTGAACCCCGAGCTTTGGAATTATTTGAACTTATCCTTGGTTAGGCTTCCTTGCCCCCGATTCCATTCCCCCTCATGCCTTGGCTTCTTGTGAAGGAACTTGTTGTCCTTCTTGAACCCGGATTTGTCACTCCACCCCACATCCGAAAAGTTCTCCACTTTCATGATGGCTTCGGATAATGAGGCGGGCCAACTCTCTTCGAGCTTTCGCTTGGCCCAAGTTGGGAGTCGCATCACAAATTGGCACACAAGATCTAACTCATGCATGTGCCGAATCTCAAGCATGAGTTCCGAATAAGCCCCCACATATTGCCTCAAGTTTTCATTTGTGGCATTCACAAGGTCACGAAGCTTGCACCTTGAAATGTAGTCAGAATTCCTTGGAAAAAAATTCCGACTCAAGGAGTTCATTAAAGAACTCCCATGTGTAGCCATGGTTCTTCCCTTCCTCTTGTCTCACCGTCCTCCACCATGTGGCGGCATAGCCTTTCAAGTAGGATTGGGCAAGCTCCACGACAGAATGTTGTCCAACCTTGGTGGCATGTAAATAGTCATCCATCTCTGCAAGCCAAGCATCCACAACCTTTCGGTCACGAGCACCATCGAAGGCTTGGCCAGTTGAAACCTTTCACCCTTGGAGGTCCCCGTTTTGAAGGCCGCCACCAACTCACCAAAGTCGGGCCTATTCATCTTGAGGAGGACTTCCAATTGTTTCGGGGTGAATAGGACCGAGCTCCTTTGTTCTTCTTCACTTTCGGGTTCATCTTGGTCCTCCCAGATCCTCGGTTCCTCCTCCCCAATTGACTTCGGCGAGACTACTCGATCTTCGACGGGTTCCTCCAACATGGAGTCTTGGGCTTGCTTACAATTCTTCTTGAGTGCCATCCCAAATTCTCAAGAAGTAAGTCGAGCTTCACCTTGAGCTCTGATACCAAGTGACGCGCTCCCAAGTTCCTTATTAGACCCACTTGAGGGTCTAAGTGTGTTGAGTTGCGGAAAGTTGGAACTTGGGGGCCGCTCCCGACTTCCAGCACTAAAGGGGGTAAGAGGGGCATGCTAGAAGTCCTGAGATTAGACTAGGAAGAGGGACAATTATCTTGTTACACGATCCTGTATCCAAAAACCAACACAAGTTGGTTAGAACTCATTTTGCACCCTTTTGGTGTTGGGACGAGCCACGGGCGACCTTGGACTCACTTGACTCATCACGGCCTGGACTCGGGGGAAGCCAACACCTTCCCCCATATAGTATTCTCTGCGTTACTCCGCGGGAACCACATCCGAGTGGCACTTTTTTCCCAGGACTCCCAAGGAGGAGTCCCGAAACTATTCCGGGTTGGACTCCCGGGACTTTGGGAACTTGTATCTCCTGGCTCCAACCTCCAATTGCAGTGAGGTCTAAACCAAAGTTATAGCTCTCTTCGAGAGCTTTCCAATGCCCTTTCGCACTCCTTCTGCAGACGTCGAGAAGAGGTCGATTCCTGACTTTTAGTGGTCGGGAGTCAAATTGTCAGTTTGACTCCCGGCCCTTCTTTTGCCCATAACTTGGGATGTTGATGTCCAAATGGCTCATGTGAGGCCATTTTGGACATCTACACTTCAAGAATTTTCCATTGATATAAAGAACACTTCAATGAGAGGTGTTTTGACCCCTGCAATCGAGCTCTGAGTTTTTGGGAGTCCCAGAGGACTCCAAGTTTCCACTTTCGGGAGTGTGAGTCTCATCCTCACACTTAGCCCAAAGTGGGGTTGCGACATGTAAACAAAAACTGGAATGATATGAATACAATTTCTTGCAATTTTTGAATGAGAATCAAAGGTTAGGTGCATTATTAGATACATGGATGTTCATGATTTGTTTTTAGGTCATATAATCAGCAATGAGACAAATGGCCATGTTGAGAAGATTTGGTTTTTATTTACATGGATAAAAAAACAAGGAGAAAAGGAAATTGATGTGTAGTCCTCTATACTTTGGAAATCAATGACATACAAAAATGTGAAAGGCAAAATGTATAAACAAGTCGCAAGTTTAAAAGCACAACGACCAAAGTCTTTCAAAGAAATGTTACAACCTTTGATGGTGAACCATGTGCCCATAGAAGTTCCTTTGTGTTGGTTTATTATGATGGAGGTTATTTGATTATAATATTAAAAGAAAACATAGATAGACAAGCATAGGGGTTTTTACAAATGGGAATGTTAGAAAACACAAATATGTTTTATGCATTTGAGCAACAAAATGTCATGATTATAAATACAACTATAGGTTTATATGACCATAATTACAACTACACAATTAATAATCATGTCAAACATAATTGACCTTGTTTGACCAATAATAAAAACCCAAATAAATATGAACATGTGGTTAAGTTTAATCTAAATCAATTTAGGTTTAACCTAGTTTTGGCATTAGTTTAACCTACTTTAACTTTTATATTTAATTTTTTAAAACCCATGTTTAACTTCTTGGATTAACCTTTGTTAAGATTATTTTATAGGTAACTTCATTTGTACTTTAACCTTTAAATTTAGCCTAGGTTTTGTTTTTAAAAGAACTTTAGTTTAAACTTATAGGTTTAACCTACATTTAGCCTACATGAACTTAAATGTTTAGTTTTATAAATAAAAAAATTAGCCAAATTAACCAAATTTACCTTGGTCTAGCTTAAGTAAAATCAAATTTAACTTTGTTTAGTTTAAGTTGACCTAGTTTTTCCTCAATAACCTAGTTTTCTTAACTAGTCAGGTTTAACAAGTTTAACATAGAAAACCTAATTTAATCTAATTTAATTTATCCTAATTTAAGCAATTTTTTCCCCCAAATTTAACGTAAATAATATACTTTAATCAAGTTTAGCCAATTGTAGTTTATTTTAATCTAATTAACATGCTTTAGCCAAATTTGTCAATTTTAATTTCAATAACATACCTTAATCAAATTTAACCTAAGTAATTTAACAAAGTTTAATCAAGTTTAACTAAGTTTTGTCAAATTTAACATAAATAACATATTTTATCTAATTTAGCCAAGTTAAGCTTAATTTAGCCAATTATAGGCAAGTTTGACCTAAATAATTTATTTAAACCAAGTTTCGCCTAGTTAGCCTAGGTTAAACCTATATAGTTTATTTAAAACTAAATAACCTTAAGTTAAACTAGGTTAAACCTAAATAGTTTATTTTAAACTAAATAACCTTAAGTTAGACTAGGTTACTTAAGTTTAATCTAGGGAGACCTAGGTTCACCTAAAATAACCTATGGAGGCCTAAGCTAGATTATTGGGTGGCCTAGGTTAACCTAGGTTCGAAAAACTTAATCTTTATATATTTGTGATAATTGTGCTTGTTACAAATGAAATGTGGTTGTTCAATGGTTAAGGATTCAAGCCCTTAAAGTGAAGGTGAAGGGTTCAAATCCTCTTACTTTCATGTTATATACTACCTAATTTCCCAAAATTAGGCAATTAACATAGTTTAAGTCCTTTTTAGCCTAGGCTAGGTGTGTAAGCTAGGTCCCAAATAGCCTAATTTGTCTAAAAGTGTAATTGGGTAGGAAAAAAATTCCTTGTTTTATATTGCCATGTGTCAACTCATAAGTGGTTAATAAAATCTTTAATTCATCCTAGGTTGTCATGTGGTAAAAATACATTAATAAAATATAATTATAATTATATGTTAAACAAAATCTTTGCCATTGGAGATGTCCTCCATGAATGTGGTAAATGACTACATGCATGGATGACATAATCACAAATGGCATTTATGACTACATCATTTTTGTGATTAGTGGTAAATAAGATATGGTTGTATTGACTAGTAGTCATGTAGTCATGGCCAATCCTATATGTAGTTTAGGAATACGGTGCCAATTGCTTATGTAATAATCTTTACCATGTTTTGGGGTGGATGCAAGCTATGGTGGTTCACTTTTGTGACGAAACAATGTTTTTTCCCCTAGGTACCCTTTATTCAAATGCATGTGGTGATTAATATATATGTAAATCTACTAATTGGGACTAGGATCAAGATTAATAATTTTATTGTGAAGAGAAATGTGTTGTTATTTATTGATAAACAATTCATTTGTTAGTAGTAATGGACTTTTGAAGTTGAAAAATATGGATTGGTCGTTTGACTAAAACATCACAAAATGAAAAAATTCATATTGATTCACATTCCAAATTTGTTATTGGGACTCAATATATAATGTAATACAAAATGATAAATTCATATGAGGAAGTTTTTCTTTTCAAACCTTAACTGTTTAATAATTAAGGACTTTTGAATGATTAAAATTTGACCATATTTTCAAAAGTCCATATGACTTACATTTTTTATTTTATTTTCAATTTTTTTGTCCCAAAAACATATTTTTTGAAAGTTTTAGATGGGACATTATTCTTATGGACTTTGTGGGTTTTCCTTTTAGGACTTCCAAATTTAAAAATGACATTAGTTACATTAAATATATGTTTTCACATATATTTGGGAAGGTTTGTAGGTGATTTAACATGTATTATTCAAAGACTATAATAATAACATTTTAAAAAGTAACAACCATGTCCATTTGAATCATTTAAAAAATCTTGTATGGACTTGTAAGGAGTGTAATTTATGTCGATATTTAGCCACCAGAGCTTGCATCTACCCTTTGGCATAATGATTCCTATTCATGATAAGTAAGAACATGTGGCATTTGAAAGGTTGGATGCTTTACCTTTGGGAAAATAATCATAGGTGTAAAGTTTAGATACAAGCAACAAAAAAACATCATGTAATGGACAAGGATTTCCATTGTATGTTTCCCACAATAGTTGTGGAAGGGTGCATACAATTCCAAGTAAAATTTCAAATTTGTTATTTAAATGTTAACATGTAACTTTTAAAACTTTTGAATGTTGAAGGAAATTCCATTATCATTAAAGTTTGAATAAATTGTTCAAATCCTAAATTGGACATGTTGTTTTATAGGTCCTTGAAGTTTACACGCATGAAAACTCATTTGATCCATGAGATCATCGAGCTTCAAACATTAGCAAAAAAACCCTATAAAGGTGTGCTAACAGAGGATTAATGAGATGGCATTATGAAGGATGCAAGGAAAAACAAAATAATGGTACAACATTTTCCATGAAGTTTTAGCGACAACATTGTACAAGGTAAATTATTTAATTTGTAGTTCAAATAGGCCATGATTAATGTTTAGGATGTAGCCTAAAAGTGAAATTCTATATTGCATTTGAAATTGTTTACAAGGTGATATGCAAACATGAACAATACATCAAAGAGGTGGGCAACACAAAAAGACCCATAGTAAATAACTATATGGAAAGGGATGTAAGAGCTCAAGAAACACAAGGAAAAAACATTCAAGAAGATTCATTCTAAGTACAAGAACATGATTGGTAAACTCTTGTTAATTGTTGATCTAGCCAATGGGGCCAAATGTTTTTAAATATGGAATTTTTTTAAATATATAAATGGAGCAAGAGTGGACAATCAATAGGCTATCCTATTTCGTTCACATAGAGGTGTGTTTAGAATTTTTTTTTAATTACTTGAAGATATGGATAATGGACAACTTAGGAAAATGATTTCACAAATTCCTAGCAAAATTCACAAGAAACATGTCAATGGATATGTGGTTTTCAAATAAAGGCCTCATCTTCCAAGTTAATGATACATTGTTCCACTTGGAAAATCAGTTTTATGATCAAATAATAACACAAGTTTTTGTTGAAGATGTGAACATTTAATGTAACTCTTCCAAACATGCAATGAAAAGTTGAAGGAATTGGATTACAACCAACGAGATCACATGAAAATAATCTTTGAAAACCCTTAGTTCAACAAAAAATGGGTATTTACAAAAGCTCGTGTTGTGAATTACACCATTGAGTTATTTGTGGGAATGTTTTTGGCATGAGTTCGACCTCTAAGAATTTGGAAAAAGGTTGCGCATCAATATCTTGTCCAACACCTAGCAAAAATATTAACTAAAAAATTCAGTAATAGGTGTTATGAGTGGAAACCAATTTTATCATTTCAAACAGATCGTATAGCAACAATTCGTTGGCAAAACAAATATTCTAGTTGGTAGAACATGTGATAAAAATAGTAGGTTGTGGAGTAGATTCAAATTTTTGATTGTTTATTTTTGGCCTAATAGTTAGTTAACTATTGTTTAAACCTAACAAGTAGAGGTTGAATAAAATAGTTGAAGAGCTAAAACTTGGAGGAGAGACATACATTTTTCTTTGTTGTTTTGCATTGACAATAAAAGTAAAGTTTCCTACTTTTGAATTTTCAAAAACTTGTGTTTATAATAGTTTTTTGAAGTACAAGTCTTGCAAAACAATAAATTGATGTTGTGTAAACTTGTTGATAAAATGCAGAACCTCTTGTAGTGATATAAACTTGGTAGGGAAAATTAAGGAAGAATTAGGAAAGAAAATTTGTACTAAATGGGAAAGAGTGAAAATCCCATTAAGATTTGGTGACCACACACAATGGCTCAGAATTCACAAGGCTCATGTTTAAAATTTTAGGTTTAAATTTATTAGTTTATTTTATTTGAATTGCATATATATATATTTATCCTATGGTAATTAGTTTTGTTTTTTAGATAATGTTGTGTTGTTAAGCTTTAGTTTCTAACCTTTGTCAAAAATTGAATCTATTTGTTTGAAGGAATAATAGTGTGTTAAGATTTTGTTGTTTACTATTCTAATATGTAATGGGGGTTGATTTCTGACTTCTAATTATTGAGAAGATCCTATTGAACAAACAAAATAATGTAACACTAAATAAATAAAGTTCAAGGAAACGATGTCAAAGGTGGTTACAAGACGCCTTAGAAGGCAATTATAACTAGTTGTTCAACAGAAAATATATCAGCATTAAAAGAACAAGTTAATCAATTTTAAGAAGCACAACCTATGGGTGTGTCAAACACAAATACATTATACCAAGGATAAGGTGTAAATCAATGACCAATACTAGTAGACCAAAAGGTTAACATGGAATCAAACACCTATTAACCACCACCAAATTACATCACAAGTTTCAAACCAACAACAAAAAAAAACTCACAACTTAATGGAAGAATAATCAAACATGTTTACAATGTTGAAGAAGCTAAATCTACCCAACATCATTAATGTTTTGCAATTCCTAATTACCATATTCCTATAACAAATGTAATGCCATTATTGACAAAATTCATTAGAAATGTTCAAAATAATGAACATATTTTCAGTATTGAACCTTTTATTATTGATTTAGAACATGAATGTGTTCAATTTTGAATTAGATAAGACAACTTCAACATTTGGACGAAGACCCATGAATTAACATGTTTACCTAATCAAGGACCAAATAAGGTATAGATAGTACCTATTGTTATTTGACAAAGCCAACTACCTTTTAATGTTTGGTCATTTAAACTAATTATAAAATAGGGTGAATGTCACAACTTTAACATCAAGTTCGCGAATAAATGTGGATTGCAAGCACACATGAAGCCAAGAAAGTGTGTTTGGGAATGAAATACATTTTCACAAATGGGGGAGAATGCAAGAGATTGAGCCCAATGACTCCCAAATGCACTCCCAGATGCATTCCCACTTTGGGAGTGCACTTGTGTTGAAAACCTAAATATTTAGTTGAAAGGGGTCCCATGATACCATTAAAAAGGTCTTGAAGAATGCATTAATAAATTGCCCTTACATTGTTCACTTAGACCTGAAATGCATGAGTTATGATCAAAAGAAGGGTTGGGAGTCAAATTCCAAAATTCACTTTCCACCATAAATCCCCTTAGAGCATGGGTCAAATCATTTCCAACTAGGGCCTACAATACATCGTTGGAAAAATATTTCTAAGGGTTATAAGATGTTTCCCACATGCTCCAAATAGGCTTGATTTTAGGAAAATATGAGTGTCCAAAGTTTTAGGATAATAAGAGTCCCAATTTTGGGACTCCCATTTGGGAGTCTCAAGAAAAAGTGCCATTTGGATGTAGTTGTCATGGATTTCATTGCCATGGAGTTCATTCATTTGAATGGTCATTTATGACTTATATTAAATTTATACTTAACATTTAGTTCACTCTTAGTTAACTTCCAATTAAAATTTAGTTCATTTTCACTTGATTCATAATTCAATTTTAAATTAACACTTAGTTCACTTTTAGTTAAGTTCTAGTTCATTTCTAATTAACTGTTAATTAACTTATAGTTAAGTTTTAGCTAATTCCCAATTAAGTTTTAGTTAGCTTATAGTTATTTTCAATTAGTTATTAGTTATTTTTGGTTAATTTTTATTTAAGTCTTAATTAATTCCTAGTCCATTCCTAGTTAAGTCCCTGATAATTTTTAGTTAAATTTGAGCTAACTCATAGTTGATTTTTAGTTAGGAAGGTTTTCAAGAAGCTTATTTATTGGATGCACACATAAAAGCCTTTTTGAAAGCATCCTTGAACTAGCTCCCCAAAAGGGTATAAATGAAAGTAGGACCCATCATTTTCTTTAATTTATTCAATATTAATTTAAAGCATGATCTTACACCATAGCCTTGTCATGTTCTTTTTGTGATCATGTTTACATATGTTAAGCATAAAAAAAAATTGTTTTCACGTTGGTTTTGCACATATCATGTTTTGTTCTTAGTTTTTTTGTCCTTGTTTTTTATTCACATAATCTTGTCTTGTTCCTTGTTTGAAAGTTAGACTTAAACCTTTCCTTGTTTGAAAGTTAAATTTAGGCCTTTCATTTAACCTTTTTCTTGTGGATATTCGTGTCCTTAATAACAGCCCCCATAAATAGTCATAGAGTACACTGTAAGGAGGGGAATGGTGCCTACTCCCAAAGGTTACATGTTGTGTAAAGCTCGTGTTTAAGGTTGTCCCTACTAAGTCCACCACACCACATACATTCAACTTGCATTAACTACCTTCTTTCCTTGGTTATGCAGGTTGATTTCAATTTGAACTCTTGTTTGTGAGTTTGCCCTAGTCTCATCTCGAAGTTCTAGCACGCCCACCTACCCCAAAAATGTTGTGAACTAGGGATCGTGCCTTGACTTTTTTGTTTTTGTTATTTCATTTTAGGATCCACATTGGATCTTTTAAGGAATTGGGGTACATTCCATGCCTCGTAACACTTCAAGGGTAAAGGGTGTTCAGAAGCTCCAAGGTTTGGACTAGGACAAGTGACAAGCGAATCTTCACACATACTTGCACAAACCAAACAACAAGTTGGTTAGTGCATAGCTAGACCATTTTTGATGCATGGACGAGCCATAGGTAAACATGGATTCACAAGACTCACCACGGCCCGGATTTAGAAGAAGCCACCACCTTCCCCCTTATAGAATTCTCTATGCCTGGCCATGAGGCCTACACCCAAATGTCATTTTGTCTCGGGACTCCCAACTTGGGAGTCTCCAAATTCCCAAAATTGGGACTCCCACAACTTTGGACGCCCATAACTTCGTGTGTAGACCTTTGATTGAGGTGAGGTCCAAAGTAAAGTCATATCCATTGTGAAATTTTTTTCAATAGTATGTGACGCACCACCTGGACATAAGTAAATCAGGACAATTCCCGACTTTTAGTGGTCAAGAGTCAAATTGGCAGTTTGACTCCTAGCCCTTCTTTTGGCCATAACTTATGTTTTTAGTGCCCAAATGGGTAATGCAAGCCCATTTTAAACATTAACGTTCAAAGAGATTTCTAATGGTATAAAGAACTCTTGAATTTAATGGGTTTTGATCCCTGAAATCACCCTCTAAAGATTTGGGAGTCCATCGAGATTCCAACTCCCAAAGTGAAAGCTGACTTGGGAATGTGGGGTTCATTCCCTCACATTTTCCTACACTCTTGGGAGAATGAAATGTGACTTTCGGGTTTGACTATTGGCATGCACCTTTGCAAGCCTTTGCCTTGGTCATGAGCCCAAGGCTAGGGTTGCAACAATTAAGGTCTTTTGTGGGTACATCTTTGATTCTTTTAGTAGGGACCATAAATTCAACTAGCATAATGGGTTGAATGCCATAAATGAACTCAAAAGGTGTAAAATATATAGTCATTTAATATGTTGTTTGATATGCCCATAATGTTGTAAAGAGCATAACATCCCAATTGTTGCGATTAACAATAACTAATTTGGCCAAAATCTTTCCCAAAGTTTTAATAGTTGATTCAACTTGACCATTTCCTTGGGGATAGTAGGTGGTTCACTTTTGATGTACAATCATAAACTCCACCATTAACACTCCAATAATTTTGTTAATGAAATGGCTTCTTTGATCATTAATAAAATAGGTGGGACACCTAAACCTAATTATGATGTTTTCATAAATGAATTTAGCGATGTTTTTTGTTATGTTATCCTTAAGTGCCTTAGCCTCCACCCACTTAGTGGTGCAATTAGTGGCTACAATAATATATTGATTACTAGTAGTCTTAGACGTGGGTTTAATAGGTCCCATAAAGTTTAAACCCCACTTCATAAAGAGTTCATATGCCATAACTAGTTTGAGTGGTCACTTACCACTTCACCACATGGGTTCTAATCATTGACAAATGTCACACTTTTGACACAAGTTGAAAGCATCTTTGTGAATAGTTTGCCACCAATAGCATGTCGACATGATTTTTTTCATTGTTGTATTGTTGTTATAATGACCTTCAATCGGTCCTTCATGGAACTCTTCCAAAACTTTAAAGGTTTCAATGGGTGTTAAACACTTCCTCGACATTCCATCAGGTCCTAATTTGTGCAAATGGCCATCACATAATGTATATGGCCTTGCTATAATCACCAATCAACTTTGTTCCTCTTTAGGCATATTGTCGTCAAAATAACCCTTCTTGAGACAATCAATTATTTGTCCATACCAATCAATTTCTATGCCAAACAATTGGGCATCATGTAATTGATCTTCAATTCTAATGGTTGGCTCTCCACGATTAATTATGGAAAATTGACTAAGTAAGAAATGCACCCAACTTGGTTTGAATATTACTTTAAAATCAAATTCTTGCATTAGTATTAGCCATCTAGCAATTCGGCTAGTGACTATTGGTTTGTTGACCAAATGTAATAGAGCTTTGTGGTCCATGAAAAATATGAAACTATTTCCTAAAAGATAGTGCTTGAATTTCTTCACAACATAAATCATTGTTAATGCTTCTTTTTCAGTGGTTATATAGTTATATTTTGCATTGTTCATCAATCTATTAGCATAGTAAATTGGTTTATCAATAGTCTTATTTGAATTTTGACTTCACATAGCTCCAAGTGCAAAATTTGATGCATTGGTATGCACATGGAATTTTAACTTCCAATCAAATATGATAAGTATAAGTAGGCATCTCATGGATGCCTTCATCTAGTACCAAGACTTGGCACATGCCTTTATCCATATAAATTCTTCATCCTTATTTAATAATTTGCACATTGGTGTTGCCTTACTTGCAAAATCTTGAAAATAATGTAGATAAGAACTAGCTGATCCTAGGAATCATTTTATTTCCATTATATTGGTAGGTGTTAGCATAATGATAATTGTTGTCATCTTCCCTGGATCTACCAACATACTATCATGACACACTATGTGTCCTAACAGGACTTTTGAATTTATTAAAAATGCACATTTTTTAAGGTTAAGGCTAATGCCATTTACCCTACATTCTTCTAAGCATTTTTGTAATCATTCCAGATGATCTTTTTTATTTCCATATCCATTAAAATCATCTAAAAATAATTGCATAAATTTGTTTAAATAAGGTTTAAACGTTTTTGTTACTACTTTATAGAAAGTAACATGGGTGTTACACAACCTAGAAGGCATAATGTTGTAGGCATAAATGCCCCATTCTAAAATGAATGTCGTTTTGTCTTTGTCTTCTTTCACCATTTTAACTTGGTTATAACCATTGTAACCATCCATAAAGGAATACATCTCATGTCCAACTACATAATCCAAAACTGAATCCAAAAAGTTAAGGGAAATGGATCCTTTTTGGTTTGAACATTTAATTTTTGATAGTCCACACATATTTGTAACTTCCCATTTTTCTTTAATATTATCACCAACAGAGATAACCATTGTGTAGTTTCAATGGGATAGATAAATCTAGTATCAAGTAGCATATCCAAATCTTCTTTTAGTTTTAATGCATAATTCAAATACATTCTATATTGTGTTTTCTTAATTGGTTGGGCATTAGCCACTAATTCAATTTTGTGTTCACAAATTTCCCTGGGTATTCCCTTCAAATCTTTATAATTATAGGCAAAAACATCACAGTAATTAACCAATAATTCTTTAATTTGTGCTTGAAAAGATGTTGGTTAATGAGTACTTCCTTAGGATCCCCTTCACTTCCTAAGTTTAGTTTTTTCAACTACTCCTCATTTGTGACTATCCATCCTCCAATCTTCTTGTCCTTAACTATCACATCAACAACTTCATCCAATATCAAGATTTTTCCAAGTTGATGTTTATAAAAATAAACTAAATATTTTGGTTTTTCTTTTGGTTGAAACATACCACAGTAATTTCTTTCAAAAATTATAACTTTTTTGGTGCCACTTCTCCTACATGCCACAACTTAGGCACCACATTGTAAAGTTCCTCCTCCTTTTTATTCAACAATCCCTCTTCCCAATCATAACCATCATCAACATATTTTGGTCTTTCTATTGGCTGTTGTCCTTTCTCCTGCAATGATGGTAAAGTAACTATCACCCCAATTATGATTTGCCTTGGCTTATTTCAACAAAGGCCTTTTCAAAAGCATTGAATAAATTTGTGTTTCATTCCCCATATTCAATAGTGTAATAGAAATTTTGAACTCACATCCAACCAAATCAATTTTCAAGTTCCTTATTAACCCAACAAACTACACCTTTTTCTACTTAACCATCTTGACTACAAAAGGAGCTAACTTGGGTTTTTTCAACCCAAGTTTTTTCCTCAAACTTTCATAAACAATATTCATACTAAATCCGATGTGCAGTAATACATCTCTCACTTCAAATTTCCCTATACGAATTTGAACAACCAATGTGGTTTCATCAAAATCTTCTCCCATCTTCAACAATGACTTTGTCATCATCTCTTTTAATTAAGTACAAATTTCCAATAATTGTCATAATTTCACTTCTATCTTTGAATTTATCATGAATTCTTATAATTTACCATTTCGTTTCCCCATGTGTTCAACATTCATCTTCTATGGCAACAAATTCCACTTTGCCATTGGACTGTTTTTGACAAGTTGATTATTCCTTGTCTAAGGTCATACCCACTCATCCACTACACTAACAATTGGCTTATCAATACTCATTGTTGACTTGCCATTTGCACCCACCAACTCACTTTTCCTCTTCAAAAGATTCAATTCCTTTAACGACACATCCCATGTCAACATGTCAATTCCTTTAAGCTTGACATGTACATCACTTCCCTTGGCTACTTCAGTTGACCTTTTACCATCCTTCATCAAGTTGACTATAACAGTCCCTCTTCATTCAACCATGTCAGTTGAATAATTGACTTGGATGGTTTCAAATCAAAAGGAACATCCATACACATTTCTAGTGGTTTGTTTTCCACTTCTTGTATATTTTGTAGTTCATTAACTACATCCTTGTGAATCAATTTTTCCTTTTCCCATTTGATTTAATGTCCTTTAATGGGGCTAACTTCTCTCTTTGGAAGTTTTTCATCATGCATATTGGCCTTTGGCATCCTCATTCTTTGTCCTTTTGTGGTCACACACACATCCACTACGAGTTGGTCCCTTTCGACCATAGCCACATTCACTCCAACTTTCAATTTGGGGTTCTTATCCTCTTCCTCGATAACTTTCTTCCATAAAGGATAATTCTTCCGAACACGACCTTCCTTTTGACAATATTAACATCTCACACTATTCTGTCAAAATCTAAAATTTTGATCATATCCTTGTTGGTTATATCATTTGTTTTGATTTCATTGATTATTATTTTTCCAATTACAACCAATGGGTCTTGCATTATATTGATTTTGATCATTTGGTACACTGTAATTTGACAACTATATTTGTTCTTGTACAATTAGTATCTTTGTTTGTACTACATGCACTAATACAATTTTTCTTGAGGGGCAACTCCCACTCATTACTTCACTAGGACACTGATTGCATTATGATCACTAGCCTTGCATATTTGACAAATTTTCAATAATAGTTTGCATTCCAATATGAAATGACTTTCATTAAACCAATTTTGACAATATACACCTTCCCTTATTGTGTTAATATCACTTTCTTAGATTTCTTTTTTTTTTTTTTCATAATTTTCATCTTCATCGTCATTATTTTTGGATTCATCACTATCAAACTTATTTGGACAATATCTTGCCATATTTTTCCATCTCACAAGTAGATTTTCTTCTACCAAAATTGTAGATTCAGCCACTTTTGCTAATTTTTTATTGGCATACTAATGATAGCCATATTCACTTTAATCCATAGCCCTTCTCTAAAGGCTTCTCTCAGGTAAACATCGTCTATTTGCTAAGGAATTACTACACATAGTTGGAGGAACTGACATAGTCTTCCATTGACTCATATTTCTTTTGTTTTGCATATCGTAAAGCGGCAATTGCTTGCCCTTCACTTCTTATTTCACTAAATCAAATTATAAAGGCATGTTGAACCTTTGCCCATGTCGTTGTTGGATGAACAATCTCATACTTTCCAAACCAATCAATAACTCTTCCCTTTCAGGAATTAAAAAAATATTATAGTTTGTGGCGGTTTGTATCTTTTGGATTTATTACACATACCTTCGTCAATTATCAAATATGTGAAATCAGATATTCATTATCATGATATTTAGGTACCTATATTTACAAAGCATTTGTGGGGGGTATTGCCATGATGGGTGCAATGTTCATTATCAATACAATAGTAGTCGGTGGTATATTTAGAAAAATATTATTCTTGATGCATTCAAAGTTCTAGAGAAATAATTTGAATAATTATTTTCCATAAACTTCATTAACATTGTTGCTATTGTTGGCTTCTTCTATTGCATCCTCTTCCAAATGTTTTTTTGGTATATGCGGCCATCCCTCTTCCATGACCCAATCTAATGCACCCCCAAACTCCTTGAAAGATTCAAATGCAAATTCAAAGTGAAAACAATGGAAGAAGGAGTTGGGGTACGCTCCTTAGCTCATAGCTATTCAAAGGTAAGAGGGGCATGTTAGAGCTCTAAGATGGGGAAGCATTAAAATGGATCTCAAAATCCTTGTCAAAGTTAGGGAATTTTAACATCAGTGTTTTCACCAAAATGGTTTTCAAGGTTTCAAACACCTCATTGCATGCTTCATCCTATTCATAACTTCCCGATGACTTCTTGTAAAGGCTTGTCAGAGGCGTGGCTATCTTGGCAAAATTCTTGATGAACTTGCAATAATAGGAGGCCAATCCTTAAAATGACCTTAAGATGGGAACCAACCTAGGTGGTTCCCAATCCAAAATTTCCTTCACCTTATGGTCATCCATCTTCAAGCCTTTGGGTTTAAGGTTTAGGGTCTTATGTCCAAGGAAATTCATTTTCGTCACCCTGAATTTGCATTTTTTTAACTTAGCATACAATTTGTTTTTTCTCAACCTTTGAGACACCTTTCAAAGATGGTCCACATGCTCCTCATAGAGTTGTTATAGACCAAAATGTCACCTATATATATGACCACGAAATCGTTAAACCATTTTCGAAAAATGTTCATGAGTGTGCAAAATGTGGCGTGTTCATTAGCGAGTCCAAAAGGCATCACCAAGAATTTGTATGAGCCATAACTTGTGTGGCAAATAGTTTTCTCTTTGTCCCCTTCTACAATTTGAATTTGGTAAGAACTTGAACGTAGGTCAATCCTACTAAACACTTCAACTCTCGAAAGTCGATCAAATAAGTCATCAATTTGAGGTAATGGGTATTGATTTTTCACCGTTGCCTTGTTGAAGGCTTTATAATCCACACACATCCTCAATGTCTTGTCCTTTTTGTGAACAAAGAAAATGGGTGCCATGTATGGTGACTTGCTAGGTTTGATGTAACCATTTGCAAGGAGTTCCTCAAGTTGAATTTTAAATTTCTTTTTCATGATTCATTTGATATGGGGCCTTGGCAAGAGGTGCCACTTTCAGCATCACCTCGATTGCATGGTCAACTTGTCTTCTTGAGGGCAATTCATCAGGTAACTTTTCGGGCATCACATTCAAAAATTCATCCAACACTCGTTTAACACATTTAGAACGGCTTACCAAGTTCATAGCATCTTTTGGTTCAAACTCGTCCAACATACACATCACACACAACATGCCACAACCTCCCATGCATTCCTTTTCCAAAGTTTTGCCTAACATCAAGTGGATGGTCAATCCACCTGCACTAGGCACTTCATGTGCCTTCACCTAAATGATCCCATTTTTGGATAGGATTATGACTAGCCTATTGTGCCCTTCTATAAACACATTATTATGGGTGATGAATTCCATTCCCAAAATGCATTCCATTCCCCCTAAGGTGGAAACCAACAAATCCACCTTCCTTTCCAATTCACCAATTGAAAAGGCACATCCTTTGCTTGTAATGTGATTAGATGGGGAAACCCATTTGTAAAATGCACTTCAATGGGTGCCTTGAGCTCCTCCAATTGGAGCTCCATTCTTTTAGCACTTTTTTTGAATTACAAAGTTGTGGGAAGCCCATGTGTCCAAAAGACATAACACCTACTTAAAAACCTTCCCTTTATTATAAAAAACAAAAGGTGATTGCATTCACCTTGGGTTAGGTTAGTGGTAGGGGCAATTACCTTATAACCCCTATTGCCCAGTTTGGGTTTGGGGCAATCTTTGGAATAATGTCCCACTTCATTAAAATTGAAACACAATCCTTTGGGCTTCCCATTAGTGTCCCCTTTGGGTTGGCTCCCTTTCAAGGGAACCCTTTTCTTAACAAAATTACTTTTGGGTTTAAAACATGGACCTTGAAATTGTCTAGGTTTTTTCCTTTTGAAATGTCTTGCCACAGTTTCATTCCCTTTCATGGTGTGCCTTTTAATGAAATAATTTGTTCTCCTTCTTGAACTTGAGTTTTTCACCTTGTTGCACATCTAAAACCTTCCACTTTTGTGATGGCTTCAAACAATGAAGCGAACCAATTCTTTTCAAGCTTGTGTTTAACCCAAGTTGGGAGCCCCATCACAAAATGGTTCACCTGGTCTAACTCATGCATATGTTAGACCTCAAGCATAAGTTTGGTGTACACCCTTGCATATTGGTGCAAGTTACCATTTGTTACATTCACAAGATCATAGAGTTTGCACCTTGAAATGTAATCAAAATACTCTAGAATGAATTCCAACTCAATGTGTTATCTGAAAAATTATCATGTGTAGCCATAGGTCTTCCCTTCTTTTGTTTCATCATCCTCCACCATGTTGAAACATAGCCTTTTAGATAGGACTAAGCAAATTCCATGGCAAATTACTACCTAACTTTAGCAACATGAAGCTAATTTTCCATTTTTGTAGGCCAAGCATCCACAACATATCAATTTCAGACCCCATCAAATTCCCAGGCTTAGCGGGCTTGAATCCTACCCTTTAAAATGATCCTCCTTTGAAGGCTTCAACCAACTTAAATGAAATCAGGCCTATTCCTTTTAAGTAAAACCTCTAATTGTTCTAGAATGAAAACAATTATGGTTGGTTGCTCCTCTTTGTTTTCATGGTCATCAAGGTCCTCTAACTCTTCATAATCCTCTTGTTCCTCCATATTGGTTTTGAGTGGAACATCTACGATCTAGGTGGGTTTTACCACCATAGCTTCCTCGATAGGCTTGTGATTCCTTTTGGGTGTCATCGCATTAAACATTCAATGGATTAAGTTTTTATTAGAGCTATGATACCAAGTGATGCACCCCCAAACTCCTTGAAAGATTCAAATGCGAGTCTGAAGTAAGAACAACGAAAGAAGAAAGAATTGGGGTATGTTCCTTAGTTCATGTCGCACCCCCAAGCTCCTTGATAAACTCAACTATGAGTCCAAATGTGAAAATAATGGAAGGATAAGGAGTTGGACATGCTCCCTGGTTCGTAGCATTTTGGGGGTAAAAGGGTATGTTGGAGCTGTAGGGTGTGTATTAGAATGAGTGACAAGTGATTCAATTATTCACATGGACTTGCACAAACCAAACAACAAGGTGGTTAATGCGTAGTTGTAGCACTTTTGGTGCACAGACGAGCCACAAGCAAACACAAACTCACAAGACTCACCACGGCCTGGACTTGGGGGAAGTCATCACCTTCCCCCTTATAATATTCTATGTGATTATCCATGGGGCTACACCCAAATGTCATTTTTCTCGGGAATCCCAAGTCGAAAATCTCGAAATTCTTGAAATTGGGATTCCTACCACTTTTGAGGCCCATAACATTTTGTGCAAACCTTTGATTAAAACGTGGTTGAAAGAAAAGTTATAGCCCTCATTAAGAGCTTTCCAACGATATGTGGCACACCATTTGCACACATGTAATTTAGGGTGATTTTTGACTTTTAGTGGTCGGGAGCCAAATTGACACTTTGACTCCTCGCCCTTCTTTCAACCATAACTTGTTTTGTAAATACCCAAATGGGTCATGCGATATTATTTTAGACATTTTCATCTTAAAAGCTTTTCAATGGTATAAAGAACTTTTGAATCCAATAAGTTTTGATTCTACAAATCATTCTTTTCATATTTGGGATTCTATAGGGACTCTAATTCCCAAAATGGGAGTCCACTTGGGAGTGTGTGGGCTCATTTCCTCACATTCTCTTGCACTCCTGGTAGTGTGAATGTGACTCCCAGGTTGCATTCTTGGTTGACACCTTTCCATGCCCTTGCTTTAGTTACAAGCTCAAGGTTAGGGTAGTGACATAATCAAACGTTCCGAAAACATTAAATATAGTCTCTGGAGTTCTTAGTGATGCATCAACATTCCCTTCATCACCTTCTTCTTACATTTCATTTGATTTTCCAATTTTGATAAATTGTTGAATGTCTTTGTTGGGTGAACCATTTGTTTCTTCAACCGATATGTCGCAACCCTAACCTTGGGCTTTCGACCAAGGCAAGGGCTTGCAAAGGTGCGGGCCAAAAGTGAAGCCGGGAGTCACATTTCGTGCTCCCGGGAGTGTGAGAGAATGTGAAGGAATGAACCCCCACACTCCCAAGTTAGTTCCCACTTTACGAATTGTAGTCCAGATGGACTCCCAAATCTTTAGAAAAAAATTTCAGGGGTCAAAACACATTGGATTTAAAAGTTACTTATATCATTATAAAGTTCTTGGAACATACATGTCTAGAATGGGCTTGCAAGACCCATTTGGATACTTAAAACACAAGTTATGGCCAAAAGAAGAGCCGAGAGTCAAATAGTCAAATTAGTAATTTGACTCCCGACCACTAAAAGTCATGAATTGCCCCGATTTCCCTGCGTTCAGGTGGCATGCCACATATAATTGAAAATCTCTTGACAAGGGCTACAACTTTGCTCTAGACTTCACCTCAATCAAAGGTCTACACACAAAATTATGGGCCCCAAAGTTGTGGGAGTCCCAACTTTGGGAATTTTAGGACTCCCACTTGGGAATCTTGGGACAAAATGACATTTGGGTGCTGGTCCCATGGCTAGGCACAAAGTATACTATAAAGGGGAAGGTGGTGGCTTCCCCCAAGTCCGAGTCGTGGCGAGTCTTGTGAATTTGTGTTTGCTCGTGATTCATTTATGCACCAAAGTGTTCCAACTATGCACTAACCAACTTGTTGTTTAGTTTGTGCATGTTTGTGTGGGCAATTGATTTTCTTGTCAATCTTCCTAGTCCCCATCTTGGAGCTCTAACATGCCCTTCTACCCCCAAAATGCTACAAACTAAGAAGCATGCCCCAACTCGTTCTCCTTTCATTGTCTTCACCTTTGGACTCATTATTAAGTCCATCAAGGAGCTTGGGGGTGCGTCACATTGTCTACGCTACTATCACTTCTATTTCTTCATCAACAAAATTAAGTACCTAATAACTAGTAGAAGGACTAAAAATAGTTCTCAACCCCTTCCATTTATAAGAAGTTCTTACCTAAACAACTATTTCTTTTGCTTCCTCACGATTCTACATTTTTTGTTCTCTTAGTCTATTTTTTTGGTCTATTTCTCTACTTTTATTCATCATTAGTTCCCAAAAATTTCTATTTTCTTATTACTAACATGTTCTCTTTCTTTTTTTCAAATTTTGTTATATGAATCCAAAATCATCATTGTGGACCATAATTCTTTTGACTCAATTTCTTTTGGACAATACTCTTCATTTCTTCTTAATCTCATTGTATACTTAAATCCTAAAAATCTAGTTGTCCACAACAAATCACATGGTATCCATTTTTCTACCAAAGCTTTAATATTTGGTTTCGCAAATTCTCTTCCGTAATGAAATTTAATAATTTGATAGGAATTAATCTTTTGATTGGAACTAATGTTAATAAACACATTATTATTAGTAGCCATCTTTGATACTTTGTTAGTTGTATAGCATCAATTATTAGAGTTCGTAGTTATATACATCACATTTCCATTCCTCGATGTAGTTTTTTGATTATCAATTCTTGAACATTTTGAAGTAACGTTTTCAAAATGTTCAAAAAAATTTCCCCATTTATCAAGTTATGCATTTCTTTTTGGTGTATACAAGTAATCTAGAAAATTCCAACCATATCTATTGTGAAGTCTTAATCTTTATTTCCATTCATTAATTATTATAGTTTCTTTTAACCATTCATGGTTCCCTTTTTTAATAGTTGTCCTCTCTACCATCTCTCATGCCATCCTTGATATACATTGTAGTAGTAATAAAATAAATAAATGAGCCATATCTTTATCATAATAGGTGGACAAATTAGGCAAAACTATGACATGCTTAGCACCCATAACAAACATTTTATTTTATATATATATTTATTTTCCCACTTTATATATTCCCAACAATTTTGTAAATCCATAAGGTAAATTATATAGAGTACATGGATTAAATAAAATCCCAAATCTAATTGTCTATTTCAACTTTTCCTTTTTCATCTTCCATTAATTTAATTACATGAGGAAGGATTACATAACCTTCTTCTTTAATTTCTCCAACAACAATTTGAATCGAATCCCTAGCATGGTCTCCAAATCTTAGCAATACATTTTTGTACCACTTTAGATTCTTATCCTACTTTATTAATATAAATACCATATAAAAATATTAATTAGGACATATAAATTATTACTAGATAATTCCTTATTAATGTTGAAGAACTACATTTTACCATTATGCCATTATTGAATTGAGACTATCAACAACAATTAGGAAAATATTCAAGCTTCAATAAATCATAAAATATACATGTTAAGCTTCTCTCACATAGTAGTCTTTTCACTTAGAAACACTTTTATCATTGTTTAGAATAATCCCCCTTCAAAGTCTCTTGTGGCAACCTTACCTTTGTATCGACATACCTTTTGGCAATTCCAAGTAGTTGTAACTATTTTCATGTCATATCATTATGTAGTTATGATAGTTAGTCAATCATATTGACATAGTAAGCTCAACTTGTAACTATGTTTTAATGGTTCCAAAGGGACTTGCTAATATTCTATATAGTATTCCTACTCTACCAACATGCCTAAGTATTTCCCTTACATATACCTAGGTTGGCTAAACCTACATTGGTTATTTTCAAGTTGGTTATAACTATGTTGGCTATTCTTATGTTGGTTATACCTATGTGTTAAGGGAGTAGTTACTTGTGGTAATTATTAGTTGGTATATTTTTATTTACCTAGTTATTGTTTTAGGAATGACTAACTATATTACATAGTTTTATCACCATTTGAATTTGAATAGAACATGGGACAAAATTTTTGAAGAATATCTTGGGAAAAGAGGAAGAGATGAGTACCCATTGTATCATTGTAAAACATGGAGCTTTAATAGAGTATGAGATAAATGTATTTTGATTTATGGAAAGTTTTTTTTTTGTAGCTAAAAATTGTTGTTTTGATGTTTTAATCATACTTTCATTACTAGATTCTAATTTTGAAACTAAATTTAAGTAGATATAAATGAACAAACTTTGTTAGTATTTGTTTTATTGCATTTCAATCCAAATTTTAGACCATAATATAGAATTAGAGATTCTATATTTACCATTTGGTGACCATCCCAAGGTCTGAATTCAAAGTGAATTTCAAAATATTGTTTATGTCTTGTTGCTAAAGTTTTTGTTTCTATAGATAGATAGTGAACTTCAGTTTTGTTTTCTACATTTTTTTTCAAATCTGGATCATAAATGTTTTTAAAAGCAAATCTAAGCAAACTAACTAATTGCGAGGATTTTGTTCTAATGTAGAAGTTTGTTCATATTTGAATTAGGATGTAGAGAGATGGAAAATAGAATTGTAACTAGAAGTTTGAGGAGACAATTAAATTAGGTTTTATTACATGAGCAAGTGGAAAATGGCACTACCATTTGCAACAATTTTAGTGCATGTATGGAAGATTAGTGGTTTGAAACACTTATAAAAGTTTATCAAATAGAACGAAGACATCCATGGACAGAAAAGATACATGCATGCCACATAACGCTTCAAGCAACATCAATTATTCCTTGTGAAGTGCAATTTGGTGAAGCACAAAGGTGCACCAATAGTTTGCTTCAAAATTCTAGGAGGGAAAAGTGTTAGATTGAAAATGCAAACTCATAGGTTGAATTTAAATGAAGGAGTCGAGAATTTGAACCTCAATAGAGAGTTATGCTAGAATCAACATATTTGATGTAATAACATAACTTTGATATTTTGATTCAATAAGAAGAACAAATATTCAACATGTCAAAAAGGGAGGAAGTAGTAGCAAGGTACAAATCTATTTCACCTCCTTATTATTGAGATTGTAAAGAGAATGAAGAGTTTGAACAAAAAGCTTAGAATTTTGAACCTCCGCATCATTATGTTGTTGAGCAAGAAGCCACAACTTAGGGTATCAAAATGTCCAAAGGAGTTGAATTGATACTTGTAATTAAACAAGAAACTGTAGTCTTACCAATAACATAACCAATAGTAGAAGAACATGTTCATGTGGCTATAGGAGTGAAGTATAGTGAACCCAAATTTAATTTGTAGAATGGAAGCATGGTTAGAGGAGTTTAAAAGGATTGGAGTATAGTGATTTATAATGTGAATAAAGTTCCAAGACCAAATTTTCCATGTTGCACATACTACCATTAGATTGGACATCAAATCAATGAATGTCCATTTATTGAAAATAATGCGAGGAAAAGATTTGTTGAACATTTCCAAAATCTAAATCCATAACTATAAGAGTAGGGAATCATGGACATGAGTTAGAAGATTTGTACCATGACATGGTCAAAATTCTAGATAGATTCAGAAAATAGATTTGGAAAGAAAACAAAGTGGAAATATGAGAGTTAGACTATGGAAAATGTAATACTTATTTTTTGTAGCTCCTATACCAAGTTTGTTACATCAAAACAATATTGGAGTTACGTATGTGAAAACTTTAAATTTTAGAATGGAACTAGTAAGATTTATGCCATTATATTTTATGGCAATGCCTCGATCTATAATTATAGTTCTTGAAGCTCCATTTATATTAGCATTTGTCCATATTGTTGATGGTGTCAAATCCAGACCACAAACTCCAAGGGGAACAAAATTTGTGACTTTGCATGAAAATATACCAAGAGAGGTGAACAAATTTTTTGTTAATCAACCATTAGATTTAGGAAGAGGTGGTTCATATCCATTAGGACCTCCAAAACCTCAAGGGCCTCTAAGACATTTTGGATTGCAAACAATGAATCGAAGTAGGCCACCATTACCACCAAATAGACCTTATCGTTGACCACTTAACTATCCTAAGTATGTCAAGGATTCTGACTTGAATGTTCATGTTAGAATGTTTAAAGCTATGATTAGATAAAATAGTGAAACAGATGATGTAAAAATTGTTAATTTGTTCAATTTTACCTAGAAAGATATTGTCGTAATCCTAGCCTTGGGCTCGCGACCAAGGCAAGGGGTTGCAAGGTTGCGGGCCAAGAGGGAAGTTCGAGAGTCATGCCACATGCTTCTGGGAATGCAAGAGAGTGTGAGGGAATTGAGGACCCTCACACTCCCAAGGGAACTCCCACATTGGGAGTTGGAGTCTTGGTGGACTTTCGAATGTTCAGAGAGCTATTGTAAGGGTCAAAACCCAATGGATTGAGAAGTTCTTTATATCTTTGAAAAGTTATTGAAACATAGATGTCTAAAATGGGCTTGCATGATTCATTGGACATCTGCAACACAAGTTATGGCCAAAAGAAGGGCCGAGAGTCGAATGGGCAGTTTGACTCCCGACCATTAAAAGTTGAGAATTGACCCAATTTTCCTTGCATGCAGGTGGCGTGCGACACACCATTGGAAAGCTCTCAATGAGGCTACAAATTTGCTTCAAACCTCATTTCAATCAAAGGTATGCACCACAAAGTTATGGGCTCCCAAAGTTGTGGGAGTCCCAACTTCTACAATTTCGGGACTCCCACTTGGGAGTCCTAGGACAAAATGCCATTTGGATGTGGGCCTCATGGAGAGGCACAAAGTATACTATAAGGGGGAAGGTGGTGGCTTCCCCCAAGTCCAAGCCATGGTGAATCTTGTGAGTCCAAGTAGCCCATGGCTCGTCCTAGCACCAAAAGTGCTCAAACTATGCACTAACCACCTTGTGTTGGTTTTGTGCAGGTTTGTGTGAGTAGTTGAAGCTTGTCAATTTTTCCTAATCCCATCTCGGAGCTCCAACACGCCCCTCTACCCTTCCAAAGTGTTGTGAGCCAAGGAGCGTGCCCCGATTCCTTATTCTTTTGCTGTTTTTAGTTTGGATTCACATTTGAGTCCCTCAAAGAGTTGGGAGCACATCCCTCAAAGAGTTCTACCAACAATGAATCCAAACATGCCACCATTACCACCAAATAGACCTTATTGTTGACCACTTAACTATCCTAAGTATGTCAAGGATTCTGACTTGAATGTTCATGTTAGAATGTTTAAAGTTACGATTAGAGAAAATAGTGAAACATATGATGTAGAAATTGTTAATTTGTTCGGTTTTACCTTGAGAGATATTGTGTTTAATTGGTGCAACAATTATATGGGAGAATACCCAAATTATACTTTTACAAAATTAAAATTACTTTTTTTATAACATGTACAAAAAAGTTCAGAATGATGAAGTTTACTTACAATTAAGAAACATGATGCAAGAAAAAAATGAAAGAATGGAAGTTCATTATGAAAGATTATTGAAGTTGGCCTATAGTCTTCAACACAAGACACTAGATAGTTTTTTAATTACTATTTTCAGATCTAAATTACAATCATGTTTACGTGTAACAACAATAGGTATGAAGAGAAAAACTTTGCAACATCATAAGGAAGCAACTTTGGTTTGTGAAGAAGGAATTCTCAAAGTAGAGGCCATAAACAATTTATAAGTAGCACAAAGTAGTAAAACAATATTAGCTCATAAACCTTAAATAATCCTAGAGAAAATAAGAATGTATTGTACAAGTTGTTGTAAGACAAATCATAATGTTGAAACCTATACAATCAAAAGAAAGGATGACCATGTTCATGTAATCTCTAAAGTTATTATTCAACATATTAAAGTATAGAGGCCTATGAGGTATTCTTGTCATATTTGGTGACACTAAACATAAGATTATAAATTATCTTAAGTACAATTGTGAGGAATTCTTCCACACCCTTCCACATGAACATATGCACTCACAAAACTCATTTGGGGTGGGAACTATTATGTAGTTATATTTTAATAAGTTAAGGTGGTTCAATAGAATGTAATGAAATTCACTAAAGAACCTAATGCATTGTGTGCATTTGGAGGATATCAAAACATTTTGAAGAATCAAAACTCACCATGATGAAATGTGAAGAAACATTGTGTTGATGATTAATCAATGTTCATGTTTGATAGTTGACCCCCCTTTGTTTTCATCCTTGTAATATCTTCATATAATCTTTTAATCTAACATGCAGAGGCTTGTTGGAAAGTTAATTTTCAAAGAAACAATGCTACAAAATCTCATTAGTTTTTATTTTTGAATCAAAAGTTATGTTTCAAAACTAAAAGTTATTTTTACTAAATTTAAAAAAAAAAAAAAAAAAAACCCATCAACCCCCTTTACTTTTGGTAAGTGCAGCTCCCTTGCAATAGCCCTGATGATGCTAAAATTTTGAAAGAACATTCTAAACCTCCTAAACTATTTTTTTTTAAAGTTCGAAATAGATCCAATGGTGCATCTAAAAGGAACAACTATTTTAGTAAAGAATCTAGAGGCTTGTTCATGGAAATCATTTCATGAACTCCCCTACAACTACTTATTACAAACAATTTCCTTCTATGTTTTTTTTGTTTGCACACGTTTGCTTCCATGAACAACATTTCTTCACACATAACAACTAGTTTTCCTTTCACACATTCATTATCATCTTCTTCCCAAAAAAAACACAAGATCAAAAAAAATTCTTCTCCTCCAAGCTTCTTATGACCCCTCCTCTTGTTTTCCTTGTCCAATGGGAGTTGTGAAAATCCTTCCCTCCAATTAATGGCCTCCCCATCCTTCATGAACCAATGAGAATAAAAAATGATTTGTGTTCCAATGGAGTTTACGATGAAAATTATTGTGCCTAATGAAACACTAAGAAGGTTTTATTCTTTAATAAAATAGGATGATAATCTTCATGACCAATGGAATTGAAAGACTCGTCCTTTTCCCTATATTGGATATCTTGATGGGGTTCTTCAGTTTGATCATTATCAATTTTGTTTGTTTGACTTTAACATCATACTTATTCATCATAATTATTTCAAGTAACCATCTATTAGGATAATTTATTGATAATAGTAAGTAAACATCCTTGAATTTCCATTTGATTAAATCAACAATGGTAGTAGTAACATTTTTGTGTACCATTCACTCTTTTAATATCCCTTAATTATTCCTTATTGTGTACTAATTAATTGTGTAGTACATAGTAAATTGGAATTAAAATTTCCCTTACAAATTCCCATTTATTTTTAGATGCACCATCAAAATTAAGGCTTCACAAATCCATTGGAACTAGGATGTTCGAGTTTTCATAAAGTTCTGTCATCATTGCCACGCATTACGCCTACCCTAATTTCTAAAATAAAGGCATCGAACCCCCTTCGAATGCAAATACTAAATTATTTTGGCTACCCCTTTGGTTTTTGTTGATGCAGCTGAAGATTCAATCATGGAAAATGATGCCATTACACCCTCGAATCTTTTAATTGCACTAATAAAAGAGGAAGAGTTTGAAAAAACACCATTTGACGTGAAGGTCTCCTAATGGTCACATGAAGAACAACCATCTAGAATAGTGGTGCGCACTCAAATCGATTGTTTTACACGGGATCATTGATCGTCTCCTAACCCACATGCCTTCATAATCTACTTTGAATTTGTTCCTACTCGTGGAGCCATACCAAAAAGGTTTGAAAAATGTTAGTGTGAAGATGACAATGTTCGTCTCATTGTCGAACTTGGGTTCCTAGTGATGGCCATTATCATTAACTACGAGGCCTAATCAACCCTCTTTCCATGGAGTATCAAATCGAATACCTAGCTTGCATCATTCATCACATTCTAGATTTTTTGTAGTTATAATTTATCCCCTCTAAATCATTTACTAAGTTATACTTCACTTAAGGCTACTTAGGTGGAAATGCTAGTATTTAAATTCGATCTCGGTTCTATTTAAGAGCCTAATAGAAATGAAGATTGAATAAGGATTTTAAAAAATTGCATCCTAGAAAACTTATAAGTACATCATTAGTGCCTGAAGGTTATTCTACAAAACCAATTTATTATTGTCATGGTGAAATGCTAATGTTAATTATGGGCTTATATTCCCAATATATCAATAAAACCACATCTAATTCTACATCCATTTTCACCTCTCTACAACATAAAAAAGATAATGCACTTTAGAAGGTTTACTAGGTTCTAAAATTAATCAAGCATTACATTGATTGAAATTAAAAAATTATCTACACTTGGAAATATCCAAATGATAATTCAATTATTAATAATTATTACTTGGAAGTTTATCTGGATTCAAATCATTATTACTAAGGAAAATTATGGAACTAAAACTTAACAACTTGTTCAATTATAATCCATGGCTCACAACAATGATATGCATAATATGTTTAAGAGTAAAGGAGTGAAGCCAATAGAAACAAGTTGTGGTAAAACCCCCAAGGTTTCAAATCCTTTAGTCCATATGGTGGATGTGAATATGTCCATCACTAGGAGCAAGGTTACTAAAGAGCAGGTGTTTAAGGACAAAAAGCTAATTAAGAAGAAGTTTGTTGCTGATTGAGAAGAGGAATAAATATTATAACAATCTTTTGTCAAGAGATGTAAGCAAAAGACCCACCACAAAATCTAATTCCAAAGGAGAAAACATAGTGTAATACAAGTTGGGCAAGATTGCCATAATTTGAGGTGTCCATAAAACTAATTGTATCACAAAGTTTGTATGTTAATCCTATTAACAAAGTTATGTTTATGGAACAAATATTCCAAGATATCAATAAACAAATGCTGGAGACTATTGATACCTTGAAGTTAGGTCAATTACTAAAGATAACATTAGATCTTAAAAAATATATGTGGCAAAAACTAAAGCCAGAAAAACCTAATATAGTTATTATGCAAATATGAAAGCCTAATGTAACTACAATGGTTAAAACACAATCTAAACTAGACACAACAATTATATAGGTAGATAACCAGATGGTAGTTGTCCAAATACAAGTTGGGAATAACATTGTTGAAGATGTTTTGATAGATGGAGGAACAAGTGTGAACATTATAACAAAAAATCTTAAAACAAAATTAGGTTTACCCAAACCAAGACTAGTTCCATACCACCTCAAAATGGCAAATGAGAGTATGACCAAACCTTTAAGAATCATAAAAAATTTGAAGATTCACATACACGGTATTCCATATATAGCCACACTTACTGTTTTGAAAAACAATGTGGTAGATTATAATTATTTTATGTTACTAGGAAGACCTTGGTTACACATGATTGGGGTAACAAAGTCATTATTGTTCAATGTAATGAAACAATTAGAACAATATCAATTAACATGAAATTGTAAGTAGAAACTAAAAGGCCCTATGTACTTGTTTGTTATGATTTGATGGAAGGGTTCATAGATGAAAAGGAAGATCCGATCTTTGAAATAGAACCAAAACTATTATTAGTTGGCACAACTATTTTTTTAGAAGAAATTGTTTTATTGTTGAATGGTGGAATGTCAAAAATCAAAAGCATTGAAGAATCTGATCCATAGTAAGGGATATCATATTAAACAACTGTAAAAGTGGTGCCTTCAATAATGAAATCAAAATACTTGTTTGTTAGACTAGAAGTTTCATTGGAAAACAAGGTTTATCTAAAAACCTCTTGCCATCACAACCAAAATATTCAAATGATTATAACACCAAAAAAACACATGTACAAAATCTTCAAATAATAGGTTGGACTTTGACTAAAGAATAACAACCTATTAAGCTGAATCTTAGCACAAAGGCAAATTCACAATACATCAAGGTTAATTCATAATTGACAAAGGAGAAGACTAAGGAGCTTCAAATGTTATTTAAGGAGTTCAAAGATGTGTTTGCTTGGATTTACAAAGATCTAAAAGGCATACCTCCAGAATTGGCTCAACATATAATTGAGTTAAATACCTCAATTACACACCAACACATCAAGGAAGGTACAAATCGAACCTTAATTATGTTACAACCATCAAACAAGACATTGACGAACTATTAATAGTTATATTTATTCAATTGATAGAAGAGGCTACATGGTTATCACCCATGGTGTTAATGTTTAAGAAGAGTGGCAAATTGAAAATTTGTGTGGATTTCAAAAAGCTCAATAAGGCAACCAAATAATTTCCTTGTCCTTTGCCATTTTTTGATGAGGTACTAAACATTGTAATAGGGTATGAAGCCCATTCATTTTTAGATGGATATTTAGGATACCATCAGATTTCTATAGCCCTTAAGGATAGATACAAAACAACATTTGTAGTAGATTGAGGAGTTTTTCTTTGGATGGTGGTGCCATTTAGTGAAAAAATGGGCCACCAACTTTCCAGATAATAGTTAGTAGAGCCTTAATAAAGTATTTAGACTAGTTTATGAAGATATTTTTGGATTACTTCACAATTTATACTGATATGGAGAATCATTTTCTGAAGTTCAAACTTTGCTTTCAGAAGCGCATAAAATATATAATTAGTCTTAACCCAGATACATGTGCCTTTATAGTACTTTCAAGACTAATTTTAGGGTTCATACTTTTCAAGGAAAAAAATTAGACCTTAAAAAGGTTTAGGCAATAGTGAACATGCCAATACCTACCAATCCACAACATATTCAAGTTTTTAATGTTATGGCTTAAATTTATAGATGTTTCATAAAAAACTTTGCCTTTATCATGGCACGAATCACCAAGTTGATGAGGAAAACAGAACCTTTTATCATGACCATAGGATGTTAAGAAGCTTGGGATTAGATCAAGCAAAAATACATAGAAGCACCAATTCTAATACCTCCAAATTGGCAATTAAAGTTTCATGTGCACACAAATGCATCATTGTTGGTAGTAGGTGCAATGTTGGCATAGAACCCAATTGGTAAGTATGACTAGCCTATAGTATATGCTTTTAGATTGTTCAATAACGAAAAAACAAAATTATACTACTATAGAAAGCTTCAACAATGGTTTATGCTTTACATAATTTCAAACATTTTTTTATTGGGAAACAAATTTATGTTTTTATGTAGACCATGTAGCTATGATGTACTTGGTTGATAAACCATAGGTGTTAGGAAGGATAGTAAGATGGTTGTTGTTATTATTGGAATATGAGTTCACAATTATTTACAAACTTGGTAGAACACATGTAGTTTTTGATTTTTTATCTAGATTGCTAGACAATTTGAAACCATTAAGTGACGTTATCAAGCTCCTTGATAGACTCAAATGTGAGTCTAAGGTGAAACAACGAAAAAATAAGGAGTTGGGGACACACTCCCTTGCTCACAACACTTTGGGGGTAGAGGGGTGTGTTGGAGCTTTGGGATGGGACTAGGAAGAATGACAAGCACTTAATCACTCACACGAACCTACACAAAACCAAACAACAAGTTGGTTAGTGTAGAATTAGAACACTTTTGGTGTTAGGACGGACCACAAACAAACTTGGACTCACAAAACTCACCATGGCCCGGACTTAAGGGAAGCCACCACCTTCCCCCTTATAATATACTTTGTGCCTATCCATGAGGCTCACATCCAAATGGCATTTTGTCCTAGGACTCCCAAATGGGAGTCCCAAAATTCCCAAGGTTGGGACTTTTGTGATTTTGGGGCCCTATAACTTTGTGTTCAAACCTCCGATTGAGACGAGGTCTCAAGAAAAGTTGTAGCCCTTGTCGAAAGTTTTCCAACAATATGTCGCATGCCACCTGCACATAAGGGAATCGGCTCGATTCTTGACTTCTAATGGTCGAGAATCAAAATTACCAATTTGACCCCAGCCTTTCTTTTGGCCAAAACTTGTGTTTTAAGTGTCCAAATGGGTCATGCGAGACCATTTCAAACATTCGAGTTTCAATAGCTTTCCAATGATATAAAGAACTCTTCAATCCAATGGGTTTTGACTTTCTCAATTACTCCCTGAAGATTTGGGAGTCCATCGAGACTCCAATTCCAAAAGTGAGAGCTCACTTGGGAGTGTGAGGGTTCATTTTCTCACACTCCCCTACACTCCCATGAGTATAAGATGTGCTTCATGAATTTCCCTCTTGCTCCACACTCTTGCAAGCCTTTGCCTTGGTCGCAAGCCTAAGGCTAGGGTTGCGACATTATATGTCCCAAATTATACTATGGATGCATCCTTATTTTCTATAGAACCTATATGAATGCAGGAAATAAAAACCTATTTAAAGACCTATTTAAAGTCAAATGCCAAAAACTCTAAACTTAGCTTAAAAACAAATGTTGGCTAGAGAGGTAAAACCTTTCACTCTAAAACAAAGAATTATGTACAAAATGGGAAAAAACAACAAAATGCGTAGATGTTGGACCACCTCAAAAGCACAAATTCTTCTAAAGGTTGAAGGAATTGCCCGGGCTAGAAGACATTTTATTGCGAATATTATTGCAAAAAAATATTTTGATGTAGGATATTAATGGCCAACTTTAATCAAGGATACTCATGGCTTTTGCAAAAGTTGTGATAACTATTAGAAAAATAGAGGACAAACAAAAAGTTTGGCCAAGTTGGTAAGAACATTTCCAGAAAAACCTTCTATGAAATGGGGTTTAAAGTTTATAAGTGTAATCAAACCAACAAAAAGACTAATAGGAAACAAATACATTTTGGTAGCTACAAATTATGTAATCAAGTGGGTGGAGGCAAAGACACTCAAAATAAATATTGTAGTAGTTATAACCAGATTTTTATATGAGTATATTTTGATTAGATTTGGATGTCCATTGACCATAATTACAAATCAGGGAGTACATTTCATCAATGACATAATAAAACATCTGACAAAATATATTTTATAAAATCATGTTAGTTCTACTAAATATTATCCACAAGGAAATGGACAAGCAAAATTTATTAACAAAATCATCGGTAGACTATTCACTAAGTTGGTTAATGAGAAAATAACGGACTGGGATGAACATCTATTTACATTTTTGTTTTCATATAAGACTACTTACAAGGTGGCAATAGGTTATACACCCTACCATTTAGTCTATGGTTTGCATGTTCTAATGCCAACATTGTCGCCACCTTAACCTTGGGCTCGTGACCATGGCAAGGGGTTCTGAAGGTGCGGGCCAAGTGTGAAGCTCGGGAGTCACATTTCATGCTCCCAAGAGTGTAGGAGAGTGTGGGGGAATGAACCCCCACACTCCTAATGTCACAACCCTAGCCTTGGGCTTGCAACCAAGGCAAAAAAAAGTTTGGCCCTAAAAAAGGAGGCAAGCAAGGTGAGCTTGCAGGGACACACACATGCTTAAAGTGCATCCAAAAGGGTTGGTTGGTAGTGCTGGCCAACACATGAAGTCATGACCCCATTCACGTATTATAATTGCCTAGCTTGGGACTTAGGTTTTCATAAGGCCTAAACATTGATTCTCGTACCTTGATAGGCATACCTTTAGTTAGGTTTGATTATTGTGATCGAGGCGCAAGGTTGGGAAAGGAGTCATGTCAAGTAACTTAGGTTAAGATTAGACTTGGCTTAAATTCCTCATGAAGGGAAGGATGGATTAATTGCCTCCCAAATGAGGGCTTCATCAATTGGGCTAGTTTAGGTCTTTTGACGAAGCAAAGGTTAAGGGTTTTTTATGAAACCCCCTTGGACTTGCCAAAAAAATGTTGGAAACTTGGGGATGCTTAAATTAGCTTGAAGTAAGGTCCTATCGTAGGAATTATCAATCAATGGCCAAGGATCCAAATGAAAGCAATTGCATTGAGAAAATAATTTGTAAGTGTCGATGAAAACATTGACCTCTTCTTTTAATGGGGGAGAATGTTGCAACCCTAGCCTTGGGTTGGTGATCAAAGCAAGGGCTTGCAAAGGTGCGAGCCAAAAGAAAAGCCCATGAGTCACATCTCATGTTCTTGGGAATGTAGGAGAGTGTGAGGGAATGAACCCTCACACTCCCAAATGAGCTCCCATTTTGGGAGTTGGATTCTCAATGGATTCCAGATGGACTCCCAAATTTTCAGAAAGCAATTGTAGGGGTCAACACCCATTAGATTGAGGAATTCCTTATATCATTGGAATTTTTTTGGAACATAGATGTCTAAAATAGGCTTGCATGACCCATTTGGGTTCTTAAAAAATAATTTATGGCCAAAAGAAGGGCCATTATCAATTTGACTCATGACCATTAAAAGTCAAAAATTGCTTCGATTTTTTTCCATGCAGGTGGCGTGCAACATACCATTGGAAAACTCTTGATGGGGGATACAATTTTGCGTTAGACCTCATCTCCATTGGAGGTCTGCACACAAAGTTATGGACCCCAAAGTGGCGGGAGTCCCAACTAAGTCCCAACTTTGGGAATTTCAGGACTTTCACTTGGGGGTCTCGGGACAAAATGACATTTGGGTCTTGGTCTCGTGGCCAGGCATAGATTATACTATAGGGGGGAAGGTGGTGGCTTCCCCCAAGTCCGGGCCGTGGTGAATTTTGTGAGTTCGTGTTTGCTTGTGTTTTATCCGTGCACCAAAGTGTTCCAACTACGCATTAACCAACTTGTTGTTTAGTTTGTGTGAGCTTTGTTTTCGTAGCCAAAATTTGTTGTTTTAATGTTTTTAATCGTACTTTAATTATTGGATTCGAATTTTGGAACTAGTTTTAAGTAGACTTGAATGAGTAGATTTTTTTAGTATTAGTTTTATTGCATTTCAGTCTAGATTTTAAACTAGAACATAGAATTTATTTTTTTGTATTTACCACTATGTTAACTATTTTTATGTTTATTATACCTAGGTTGGCTATTCTTATGTTGGCTATACCTAGGTTGGTTAAACCTATGTTGGTTATTCTTATGTTGGTTCAACCTATGTTGGCAATACCTATGTTGATTATACCCAAATTGGCTATATGTATGTTGGTTATCCTTATGTTGGCTATTATTATGTTGGTTATACCTCCACTAGAAAAATCTAATAGAATTGAAGTTTTGTTATTTACCAATGCATTAGGTAAATAGGCTAATGTCCAAACACATAAGAATTCAAAGCTCAACGAAATTCAAAAGAGGGCTCCTTTGTTTATGGTGTCCAAAGAAAAGTTGGAGATCTCTTTTTAGCACATTCATAGCACTAAAAATTGTCAAAAATGGATCAAAAATGAGAAAATTATGGCCCTCCAAATTGTGCATGGTCAAAAAGTCAAAAAAGTGCCACACCCAACACTAGGAAATTGCTCTGAAAACACCCAAATAGTCCTTTTACGTTAGTTTGCTACCTTTAGAGTTCAAAGATGAAATAGAACTTAAGGTGGCACTCTCATAACACTTTAGATCACTTAGTTTGAATAGGATTTTAGAAAGTTATGAACTTTGGAAGTAGGAGGGGTCAAAAAGAAGAAAAATGTGTTTTTTTAGCATTTTGAACTAGATTTAGGTGGACTAATCCATTGCATCCAATGTATGGTGGAACAACACTAATCCAATTCAATTGAAATTGGATTTGGGTGGACTAATCCACCAGACCAATCCACTACATCCAATGTGTAATGGTATGGACGAATCCCATTCGATTACAAATGGATTTGAATGGAACTGTGTAGTAGCACAAGACCTTGTTTTCTAATAGTGATAGTTGTAATCAATGCATTGTGGTGTGCCCATGTGTCGCCCATCTATTAGACACTTTCTCGCTTGAAGTTGCAAAGATCCACTTTTAGTGGCATAATGTGGATTGTTTGTTTTAGTGCCACTTGGTGTTGTTTTATTTGTGTCACCATCACACAATAAAGGAGAAAAGTCTTTGAGCAATTGCAAATGTTAGTGGTATATGTGATGATGGTTTCAAAGCTCCATAACCTTGGCTCTTCATGCGTTACCCATGTTCATTTACTTTGACACCATATGACCTTAACCTGCATAAGAAAAAGTTTAAAATAGTGGAATGGAAAGAAGAAAAAAAAACTTGAACATAGTGAAAAACAAAAACCACCCAAAAAATATAACAAAAATTTGAGATTTGAAGTTCCCCACATGCAAAAGCCAAGGCACATTCATTTGAAAAAATCCACAATTTGACAAACTACATGGGTTTAAACTTAAACAAAAGTTGGGATTGAGGTAGAGCAAGAGAAAACAAAATCAAATAGAGCAAAAGGAAAGCTCAAAGGGAAAACTCATAATTGAATAGGACCATAATATAAGGTGGAGTTTCATTGCATGATTATAGTTGGGATGTTGATTAATTTTCAATTATGCAAGTTGACATAATTCCAACTAGTTTTCAATTTCAATGAATGCAATTCGAAATTTGGATTTTTCACCAACACATTACTACCATCATGTTATGTCTTATCATTTATTTATGCTTACTATATTTCACATTATCTAGTCATTCATTCATCCATATTAGATCATATTTTCACATCCATACCATCCATCCATTCATCTCCTAAGCTACATGCTAGACAATATACAAGGTTCACCAACTTAGTTGGGCCCTTGCTAAGCTAGGCTACTTGTCTAGCCTATTTATACCATACCCCATCTAATTAGCTACCCTACCTAGTTTAGCCTAGGTAGGTAGGTAATATGTACATAGGGTGTAGGTAATATGGCAAGTAATAGTAGTGTTAACCCAACTTTTCAAAATGCACATAGTAACTAGTTATTACCAACTAATAACTAGTGAGGCAATATGATTTTGAAACTTAATTTAATTAGTAATGGATAAGAGGACCTTAAGTGAACTGCTTTGTTAAAATAACCAATAGCGTGTGTTAAGGTAGTTGGTGGATTAAATAAACTGGTAACCGATTGTTGACAATAACAAATTTTTTAAAACCTATGGCCAGTAGTTATTGTAGTTTAAGTTTTTTCAGTTATACTAGTTAATGGCTATTTAATTTGAAACAATGTTATGATTGGTATAAATAGAAGGATTGGAGAATAATGAAAAGTTTCTTTTTGGAACTTCTTTCTTTTTAAAATTATGGAGATCATTTTTTTGCTTTTATTTTTGGTTTATCAACGTGTTTACTCAGGACTTTTATATTTATTTTCAACTTGCTATGAAAGATTGATTTCAATTTTACTTTTGCATTTGTGAGGAATATCTATATTTGATTTTCAAAATATATTGATATGAAGCAACGTATTAATATTATTTAAACTATAATTAGAAAATTTAGAAGAGAAAAAATCATTAATTTAAGAAGAATAGAAAAAACCCTTAACATTTTGGTGACCACACAGTGGAACAAAATTGTAAGTAACCACACTTACACTTTCTAGTTTTCAACGATTATTTTGTTTTGAAATTTAAAAATTGGATTTGTAATAATTTTAGTAGTTCTATAAGCTTTAATGATTTCTAATTTTTATAGCAAGTATTTGACCAAAAGAACTTGAATTAACAATTTTTTGGATAAGTATAAAAGATGTCAAGAATAGTCACAAGGGCCTTAGGAGACAATTAAAATTAGAAGTACCACAACAACCTATTCATGAAGCGGTTTAGTCACAAGAACAATCATGTTTTCAAGTCAAGGGAATTCAACCAGTTGATGTTCCCAACAATGAGCTTCAATAATCAAATACAACTAATTTACCTCTTCACTAGATACCAATAGAGTAGGAGGAAAGAAGGGAACCATAATTACCTTGAATTGGTCAATTTTTTACACCTAAGCATTTGTCCCAACAAGGGAAGTCAAACACATAACCGAGTGGACAAAACACCGCACATGTTCAACATGTTGATGAAGTAACCTTTATAACATAGAGGTGGCAATTTGTAACACTTGGTTACTATATTCCTAGAACTATTGTACCATCCCGATCAAGATTGGTTGTTGGGTATTACACATTTGAATTGATTATGTTTTGAATCCAACTATAGTAAATTCATAATTGGAGCACAATCAACTCTTTTATCGGTTGGAACAATTACACAACTTGGAGCAAAAACCTTCACACAATCTAGTTTTTAATAACATGTAAAATTAGTGGACGCAGTCATAGTACCTATTATTGTCCAATAAACACAACATGTCACTCAAGGTGTTTAGTCGAGTATACTTGTTATGGGAATTGTTGAATGACCACCTATTTAGCGAAGTAAAACAATTATTTAGATAATAACTCAAAAATATATTTACCACATACCATGACAAACACACCAATAATACATGTTGGTATACTTGTGCCACGAATCTGATCACAACTAGGTTTGGTTACTCACCCAACGTTGGTTCGTCAACACCTAGGTTAACAGCAATTTGTTACATCATCAATAGCATGCCAACCTAGAGTTGTGCCATATCCATCATATCTAATGTGGTATAATATAGTTCCACCCTTTGTACCCATGGATCTTAACATGTATTTTATGTATTATTCTAAAATCAAAGGACCTACTTTATTGATTTATGGAATAAGGGAAAGATATGTAGCTAGTATACCCAAATAGAACTCGTGCCACCTATTGAACAATTAAAATAAACTTAGTATCTTATCAAAATACCAATTTCTAGATTAGAACAATTAATTTTAATTCCCAAGGTGTACCTGATCAACAAACAATGACAACATTTACCTATTAACATACATGTTGCCAATGAACTATTTGTTCGTGGTAATGATGTTGTATTTTAGCAACCAAGAAGGATTAATTGACATCCACAGTCGTGTGGAGAACCACCTGGAGATTCGCCTAATGGAGGATGATTTGATCAAAACCCACTTGGAGGATTATTGCTTGATCCACACGTTGGATTTCATGGATGGTTGGCACATGATTCAAGAATGTTCATGCCACCATGGTACCCACTAGTTGCAAGTCAATCTAAACCAACCAGTAAACTACCATATCGAAAACTTCAATATCCAACATATGTGAAGGATACTAATCCTAATGCTCACATCATATTTTTCAAAAAATAAAAGCTAATGGGGAAATTGTGGAGGTTGATATCATCAACATGTTTGGTTTCACTTTACAATAAAATATTTCAGAATGGGGTGAAAATTTTGTACAAGATCATCCCTATTGCATTTTTGAAGAATTAGAATAAGTGTTTTGCAAACATTTTCAGGCTATGAAGAACGACGAAGAAGTCTATACGGGTGTAGTCATACTAACATGTACCAAAAACAATCATAACCACTACTTCATTTTTTGAATTTTGGATTGTAAAAACTATAAATAATAGAAAAATAATAATAAAATGTTATTGTGAATACATTATGTACATTTCATAAAATTTTGAAATCAATGTAATGAGTGAAAAATACAAAAAAGGACTTTTAACCTCTAGTAACCATTGCTTAAAAGTTACATAAAGCAGCTTTAAATAGTTTTTACACTAAAAGTACAATTTGAAAATATTTTTTCATGACATATTTTTGGATATTTTTAAATATACACTTAAGATAATAGTATTAAATTTTATTTTTAAAAATGTTAATATTTTTTTGAAAGACGTATTTAAAAGATTCCAAAAAGATTCTAAGAATAAAGCAGTGGTCAAAGGGGGCACGTGTGGCTCATAATAGAGTGGTTGGACCCATATGCATTTGAGGAACCTCCAACAATAAGTTGGTGAACATGTAGAGGTTTATTATGAATGTTTTTAACAACTTACTGATTGTTTATAAATTAAGGCTATTGATGTGTTCCTTACTACTATATTCAAAGCATGTTTATAACCATACCTTAAACTAACAATAGCAAGTGTGTCCAAAGATACCATTATCAAGCATAAGGAAGTTGTAGTAATTTGTGAAGAAAGTGGACTAATCATAGCAAATTATAATGCCTTGATAATTCACCCAAAGTCTAAACTAATTGCATAGCCTATAGTCACCTATACTACTAATAAACAATAACTTACATGTTCAAACTTGTCATAATAAGAAGAGAAGAACGTGTAATACTTATTGTTTCCACTTAAGTTGCTGAACTAGTAGTTGGAGTTATTGCACAACTTATTAAAGCAATTAGAGCACCATTGAACTATCCTTGCATTATTGTTTTGGCTCTGAACACTATGCACCTAATTGTCCTAAAAAGACAAAAAAAAAAACTTGAACTGCTATACGTAAAAGTAGCAACTGATTGGCAAAATGAAGAACAAATGCATGATTATTTTGTCCATATTATCATGGAGCTATAGGGGAGTGATTTAGTATCACAAGCATTCGTTGAATTTAATGAACCACTTCATTTAAATTGGGTAGTTTTATCATACTAATGAATTAATTGAATACTATGAAGCAACTTGTCTAGTTGATTACACAAATGACAATACTATAAAAGTTTTTGGAGGAGATTTTGAGAGACATCAATACTCAAGTTTTGGATACCAAATATGCAATCAACTTGGGACAACTATTGAGGATTGTGCCAGACATCAAAAGACACACTTAAATATTTGTTAAATCTAATTAGCTGGTGCAACTTGAACATGTTCAACTTGAACCTACCTATGTAGTAGTGGCCATTGACCACTAAATGGCAGTAATTCAAGTCCAAGTTGGTAAAAAATTTATTAACGATGTGCTAATTGATGGAGGTTCCAAAGTCAATATCAATATTAAGAACCTAAAAGTATAATTAGGTTTATCAAAACCTAATTTAGCACCTTACAACATGTGTATGGCAAATCAAACTATAGCCAAACCACTTGGTCTTATTAAGGATCTAAAAATATTTGTTCATGGTATTCCTTATACCATTACATTTAATGTTATCAATAATAATGTTTTAGATTCTAGTTGTTCAATGTTACTAAGACGCCCATGGTTGAAAGATGTTAAAGTATCCCATGGTTGGGGAACCGATATTGTTATCATATAGGTAACATGAACAGTAAGAACCATACTTGTTACCAAAAAACTTGGTGTTCAAACCAAAAGACCAAAAGTATTTGTATGTTATGATTTTTAGTATGGTATATCAAATGGAAGAGGATGTGATGTTTGTTACAGAGTTGGACCTATTTTTACCATACAAGTACCCACTCATACTAAATTGATTTTGAAACTAGTCCATATACTAGATTTTAGTATAGAAGAATTTGTTCCAAAACAACATGTTGAATTGGTCTGTGTTTTAGTTGTTAACCTAGCTACACCCACCTAACATTGTCATACAACACCTACTTAAAAATTTCTTCCATCCAAAAGTGGGGAAGATGATCATTAATGAGACACCTGCTTAAGAGCAAGTACAAGATCTAACCATAGTTAGTTGGTCAGTCATTAAAAAGGAGTAACTAACCAAAGTTAATTTGGGCACCATAGAGAATGTGCAACATGTGAAAGTGAGTTCTACATTTGAACTGATTGTCACAAAATAGTTGATTGAGCTTTTAGAGGAGCTCAAAGATGTATTTAACTTGGACATATAAAGATTTGAAAGGTATTCCACCAAAAATTACTCAGCATAGGATTGAATTGGATACCATAGTACCACATGTTCATCAAGCAAGGTATCGATTAAATCTTAATTATGTTGTTATTGTCAAACAAAACATAGACAAGTTATTTGATGTTGGTTTTATGAAATTCGTTGAGGAAGTAACTTGGCTATCTTCAATAATGGTTGTTCCCAAAAGAAATAGGAGGTTGAAAATTTGTCTCCATTTCAAGAAGCTCAACGTGGTAACAAAGAAAGATCCTTACATGTCGCCTTTCACAAATGAAGTTATTAACACAATTGTCAGGCATGAAGTTTTTATACATTTATGGAGGAATTTTCAAGATATCATCAAATTTCAATTGCACTAGAAGATCGGTACAAAACCACCATTGTTATTGATTTGAGGGCTTTTATGTGGGTTGTGATGCCATTTGGTATCAAAAATGCGCCCACTTATTAAAGGGTAGTAACCAAAATGTTTTGTGACTACAATGATGTATTCATGAAAATGTTCCTTAATGACTTTACAATTTTCAATGACCTATCAACACGCCTTGAAAAATTCAAGAAATGTTTTTTCAAGTGTAGAGAGTTTGGTATTAGCCTAAACCCAGACAAGTGTGCATTCAAGGTGTTTTCAAGAACCATATTAAGTTTCCTAATATCCAAAAAGGGGAAAATTATGGATCCCAAGAAGGTTGAAGTTTTATTAAATATGTGAATACCTAGTACCTCCCATCAAATTTAGGTTTTCAAAGGGATGGCACAATTTTATAGGTGTTTTATCAAAAACTTTACCTCTACTACGTCAAAAATGATCGAACTACTCAAAAAGTCCGAAGTTTTTGAATGAACTACAAAATGTTAAAATGTTTAGAAAGAACCGATATGTACAAGCTTCTATATCAATTAGTCCAAATTGGGAGCTTGAGTTTCATGTGCACACATATGCATCTCATCTAGTAGTCATAACCATATTTGCCCAAAACCCAATTAGTAAGTTTGATCAACTAGTTATGTATGCCTCTAGATTACTGAACTTAGCTGAGAGGAATTATACTAATACTAAGAGGGATGCCTTAACTATGGTCTATGTTTTACAAAAATTCATACATTACTTACTAGGCAATCGGTTCATATTTTATGTTGACCACATGGCTCTTGTATACCTAGTTAACAAGCCACATGTTTATGGCATAATAACTAGGTGGTTATTGTTATTTTTGGAATATGACTGTAAAATTGTCTATAAACTTGGTAGATCCCATTTGATGGCAGATGCATTATGTAAATTACCCAATTACTAAGCAAAACCAATTGGTGTACCTAATCCAACCACTAATGCTCACTTGTTCACATTATGGTTAGCGTGGTTACATAATGTGTATGACTACCTGTTAAAAGGGATAATGCCATAAAGATTTACTACTTCACAGAGATAGTATTTTGTTCAAAGAGCTAAGCCATTTGTGTTACAAGGTTGAATATTTTATACATTTGGACAAACAACATGTTTCATCGTGTTTTACAACCAAAACAAATGCCAATTATACTATAGGAGTTGCATATAATGGAGTTGGAGGAGGACATTTTTCCTTAAAAATTATTGTGAACCATCATCATTTTCCAAGCATTGCCACTTTTCATTCTATGGCTACAATACAAAAAATTGGCTTACCTTTTAACATGTTTTTTCATTTTTTCATTCTAGATTTTATTATACCTTTTGTTGCACCAAGATGAAGAAATGAGTGCCTTGGATTAGTTAAAAGAGAGAGAACAAGCAAGAAGGAAGCATAATTATGAAGAAAAAGAGGGAGAGGAAAGATAACTATATATAATTAGAAAGGAAGTTTATAGAACAATTAAGGCGGTTTACATTGAATCGCTTGCATCAAGGCCACCTCTTGTATTTCAAGAAAGTAGTGAAAATTTTAGAGAAGAAACGTATGTAACATGGGAAATTTTTGAGGCACTAAGACGTGCTACTAATGTGGGAGAATGATTTGAAAAGACATTGTGAAGCCTTCAAAAACATTTTCACCTCCTACACCTACATTCATAATAATTAGTGATTTTGAGGAGGAAGAATAGTTGAAAAGAATAATATAGAAATAGAAGAAGTTGAACAACCTATTGAAGTTGAGCAATTGGCAAATTTTTTGTCAACATCGGTTAAAGGAAGATTCTTTGACATGGAATTTGATTCCCTTGACATACTTGTACCTACCAAGGTGTGGTCCAAGTTCATGATGGGGTGTAAAAGAAAGGAATAGGTGGAGGAGGGCAGTTCACATGCCAAAGCAATTTAGAAGAAAACACTTTTTGAAGCAAAAGAAATCCATAAAATGTTGTGATGGATCTAGATGGGATTCAAAGAATGACAGTGGGTAGAGTGAGCCAATTTGGGTGGTTTGTTTATTATTCATTGGAAAATCCCATGACCACACCTATTGGAAGAGTTCTTGCACACTTGGGAATCCACCGAGGATTGACGAATTAGAACAATTATTCGTGGCGAGAAAATCACCATTGACCAAGTGTTGATTATTAAGCAATTTGGCGTTAATGTTGAAGGAGTAGTTGATGCAACGAACACATTAGTCAAAGAGGCCCAAGATGCTTTCAAGAACAAAGTTGGACTAGATGCATTTGTTAACAAAGAATAGTGGAGCATAATTCAGATGAAGGAGGAATACCACGCCAAGTTTGGAGCAATTATGCAAATCATTTACCAATAGGAAAGGTTAGCTTATTTCAATAATCACATTGCCATTACTCTTAATTTGGCAAACAAAGGGAAAAAGATCAATTGGTGTTCCATCATGTTGATCCAAATGTCAATAAACTGACATGGTGGATGGGGCATTGGAAACAAATTGCAATAGGGTTAGTAGTGCCTAATAGGAAAACAACAACCTATTAATCTAGACTAGTTATAGAAGTTTGTTTGACATTGGTTTGCATTTTCAAAAGAAAATACACTTGTTGATTCTCCAAAACCACAATTAGTTTAGGAGAGAGAAAAGAAGAAGGTTGTTGAGGAGCAATCTAAAGAACCTTTTCCTGGGCTTGCCAATAGGGAATAATTCATTAGTGTGTTCAACTAATATATCACCACAACCAATTTGATAATCACACCAATTGAAGATACAAACTAAATCCTCAACACCTAGAGATTGATTGAATTTAGAACCAACTAGTTCACAACCAAAAAGAAAACTTCGCACCAATTAGGGGATCATGATTATGGACAGAGGAGTCAAGGACATCAAAGCTGATGTTATTATGCGGCATGACGATGAATTGATAAGGATAGAAAGTGACCAATTTTTGGAGGATAGAAATGAACTTGACTTTGAATAGGGACCAAATCAAAAGCCATCACTTGTTCAAGAAAATTTTATTCTTACAAAATAGGTTAGCAACCCATTACCAACAAATACATAACAAGTTCAATCAATTCAGCCTAAGCCTATTGAACTAGTTTAGTTTAGACCTATTTATTTTTGTCTTGAGATGTTGGCAACTTATGCTCAACACAAAAGTTTGAAACATGTTACACTTTTCTTTGAGTAAGCAACCTTAGACTTATCTTCAAATAGTAAATAACCTAACCAATTTGAAGACAAGATATAATTTTGCTAAAAACCTATTAGAGGACACTAACAACTAGCTATAAGCTTGTTGCTTGGAACTAGTTAGCCATAAACAAACATTGTAGAACAAAGGTAAGATTTTGGCTACTATAAAACCCAACTTTTAAAACTACAAACAAAGAATAAGCACTTAATTGTGAAAGGTATTGAAGTTGAAAAGGCAATCGAGAAGGTTAAAACTTTGCAACATGAATACAATGAGCTAAGTTAGGTTCATTTTAAAACCCATGACTTGAAGGTTCTATGAACTAACCTTGACTGGTTAATAAAGGATTATGGCAAGATGGAAGCTATTAATGTACAATGGGAAATTTTTATTTATAACTAGAAAACACTTGTTTATAATAGCGAGAACAATTGACGAAAGTCAACATTGACATGGAAAATGATACCAGTGAGCTTTGGGTACATATTTAAGAATTGAAAGGCAAATTGGAAACATTTTGTTAAGCATTGGATAAAGTTTCCCAAACTACCTTCATGGATAATCAATTTAAGGAGTTTGAATAATGGTTTTTGGACAATGCTTAAGGTACAAAACCAAGCATTGGTGGATAAAAACCCAAAATGGAAAGGATGGTGGCAAATCATACAAAAGATTATGGAAAAACATATGTAAGACAATTTGGAGATAGCTCATTCAAATGAAGAAGCTTACTTGAATGAACTAGCTGCATATCGTTTACAATTTGAAGGTTATACATATGATTGGTAAATTGGTTGAGGTACTTGTTACTATTTCCCAAAAAAATTCACCTATGCATGCAACAATTGTAACTACGAGTTTTCAAATTAAACTTGTTGTCACTACCACTAAGGAACCAAAGCCAATTGGAGGAGCAAAACTTCCATTGTTTCTTGCACTTTGTCTTTGCCCACATAATATGTGAAGTACTTATTGTAATTGTTACTATTCATGTAAAAGGATTTGAAAAATCTATTACTCCCAAACTTGTTCCATTAGTTATACCAAAAATTTGGGTGGGTGTAAAAGTCACCTTGGTTGACACTATGACACATGCCTATAAGGTTTTTAAGACTCTGGATATAGTACTAAAGAGCACACATGTTGTTAAGAGACCAAGATTAGAACTTGATCCTTTAGCTAAACTTGTTGATACCATAGGTGAACAATTTGTTGATGATTTGGCTACAAGGGTAAAATAAGTAGTTATAAGTGATTTATTTTGAGGACAAAATCTAGTTTTCAAGGGGGGGGGGGGGGGGGGGGGGGGATGTTAACTAAATTTTTAATAAAAAACATGGTGATGGTGGGGGTAAATTTCTTTTATTATATGATT
>Ga0116230_10000180_pt1 | contig 50769 bp, 51 predicted proteins | sample S1TSphfallax_3_FD_88678 | JGI IMG/M metagenome (GOLD analysis project Ga0116230, IMG submission 88678) | Host-associated microbial communities from peat moss isolated from Minnesota, USA - S1T2_Fd - Sphagnum fallax MG | ecosystem: Host-associated > Plants > Peat moss > Unclassified | place...
GTCGTCGTCAGTGCATCGAATGCGCTGGATTCGCCGCGCAGCGCATTTTGCGCCTCGAACGGCAGGCGCTGCACGAGCAGCGCGACCTGCTCTCGGGGCTCGGGAGACCCAGCCGCATCGCGGCCCAGGTAGGCGAGCAAGCCGGCGCCCACGATGCAGGCGACCGTCAGCGCGACCAGCGCCGGCAGCAGCTTCGCGGCGCGATTGGCGGGAACGCCGTTCAACTGGCGGCCTGCAGAAAGCTTTCGCTCTCGACCAAGCCGCGCAGACTGAGCACCGGCCAGACCTCGCCGCCGCGTCGGAATGCGCCTGCGAGATAGCTGTCGCAGCGAATCACCGTCGGCGGTGGTTCCACGTTGAACTCGCGCTCCGCGAAACGGCGGAAGCCCAGCACCTCGTCGACGATCAAACCGGCCGGGATGTCCCGGTGATTGACCACCAAGACCCGGGTGATCCGGCTCGACGGCGTGGTGCCGCTGCCGAGGAACAGCCGCAAATCCAGCATGGGCAACAACTGTCCGCGCACGTTGGCAAGACCGCGGATCCAGGGCTTCGTCCCCGGAATTCGCGTCACCACCGCCGGGAGCCCGAGCACTTCGCGCGTCTCTTCGCGTGCGACCAGGAAGGTTTCACCGCCCATGCGCAGGGCGACGCCGACCCACTCACGTCCGGCCGCCGGATCGGCGGCATTGGCGGCGACCACCGGTCGGCTGCGTTTTTCGAGCTCCTTGAGGAGTTCGAAAGGACGGTCGCGCAAAGCGCGTAAATTGTCGACCGCCCGGCCGTCGCTGCTGGTCATACGGCCAGCGCGGCCTGAGCTTTCTCGACCAGCGCCTGAGCCGAGACGGGTTTGACCAGATAATCGACGGCGCCCTGGCGCAAGCCCCAGACGCGATCGGTCTCCTGACCCTTCGTCGTCACCATGATGATCGGTATCAGACTGGTTTCCGGATCGTTGAGCAGGGCTCGCGTCGCCTGGTAACCGTTGACTCCGGGCATCACGATGTCCATGAAAATGAGGTCCGGACGCATTTCCTTCGCCTTGCGTATGCCCTCGGCGCCGTTCTCGGCGGCAGCGGTCTGAAAGCCGTGCTTCTCCAGAGCCTTCTGCATCACGAACACTTCGGTGGGTGAATCATCGACGATCAAGATCAGTGCCATACGTGAATTCTCCCGTCATTTCCCGACGTGGGCTTCGATTGCACCCAGCAATTCATCTTTGGTGAACGGCTTGGTCAAGTAATGCTCCGACCCGACGATGCGGCCGCGCGCCCGGTCGAACAGGCCATCCTTGCTCGAGAGCATGATCACCGGAATCTGTTTGAACACTTTGTTGTGCTTGATCAAGGAGCAGGTCTGGTACCCGTCCAGACGCGGCATCATGATGTCGACGAATACGATGTCGGGTTGGTGGTCGGCGATCTTCGACAGCGCGTCGAAACCGTCGACCGCCGTGAACACCTCGCAGCCTTCCTTGCTCAGCAACGTTTCCGCAGTGCGCCGGATCGTTTTGCTGTCGTCGATCACGAGCACTTTGAGGCCCGTGAGCTTGTTTTTGTCGCTGAGTGTCATTCTATCCAGTTGAGCGTAGGTGCCCGAATATAGTAGCTTTTTAACATATCCACGAACTTAGAGCCACGACATGGAACCCTCATTTCGACCCATGGGCCGCGAAACGACGGTGGACTGGTTCACAGTTTCCCGAAGTGGTCGGCGCATCCCTTCCCTTGCGCTAGACTGCAGGCCCCCCGCAAACCAAGCATTCCGACAGGATTCAGCATGTCCGGCGCCGTTCGGTTACTCGTGATCATGGATCCCATCGAGCGGATCAAACCCCTGAAGGACAGCACGCTTGCGATGCTCATCGCGGCCGAGGCGCGCGGCTGGGACGTCTACTATGCTGAACAGCAGCACCTTTGGCTGCGCGACGGGATGGCCTGGGGTCGCGTGGCGCCGCTCAAGGTCCGCGACGATCCGCACGATTGGTTCACCCGCGGGGCGCCGGAGAACAGGGCGCTCGGCGAGTTCGCGGCGATCTTGATGCGCAAGGATCCGCCCTTCGACATGGAATATATCTATACGACCTACATCCTGGATCGCGCCCGCGACCAGGGGGCGCTGGTCGTCAACGACCCTGCGGGCCTGCGTAACATGAACGAGAAGGTCTACACGGCCTGGTTTCCGCAATGTTGCGCGGCCACTCTGGTGACGCGCGACATGCACGCGATGGGGCAATTCTTGCGCGAGCACGGCAAGGCGGTCGTCAAACCCTTGGATGGCATGGGCGGCCAATCGATCTTCGTCCTCGAACACGATGACAAGAACCGCAATGTCGTGTTCGAAACGCTCACCGCTTACGGCAGCCGCTATGCGATCATCCAGCGCTATTTGCCGGAAATCGTCACGGGCGGCGACTGTCGCGTGCTCATGATCGACGGCGAGCCCGCGCCCTATGCCTTGCAGAGGATGCCGGCCGGCGATGACAACCGCGGCAATCTCGCCGCCGGCGCGCGCGCCGAGAGCCGGCCGCTGAACGAGCGGGACCGCTGGTTGTGCGCGCAAATCGGACCGCAACTCAAGGCCGCCGGGATGATCTTCGTCGGCTTGGACGTGATCGGCGACTACGTCACCGAGATCAACGTCACGAGTCCGACCGGGATACGCGAACTGAATCGCAAGCACGGTGTCGATATTGGTGGCGTTCTGATGGACGCGATTGCCAGGTTACTCGGAGCAGCATGAGTTCGCCCCCGTTCGAAAACCAGTTGCCGCCGGCGAACGACCGGATGGTGACGACGCTGTTCCTGGCGGCTCTGCTGCACGGGATCGTGATTCTCGGGGTAAGCTTCAGTGCGCCGGGCGATGATTCGGACCGCGATCAGGCGCCCGGGCTCGAGGTGATCCTGATCAACGGTCCGAGCGTGGATCCGCGGCGCAACGCGAACGCCCGCTATCTCGCCCAGCAAAATCAACAGGGCTCCGGCAACACACTGGCGCTCGAACGCGCCCGGATCCCGAAATCCTCGCTGGCCCCGCTGAATCGACCGGGCGTCGTCGACGGTAATGGCGTCGCCGTGCAACGTGCCGGGCTGGACCTCGGGTCGAACCCCTTGGTGGCGACCCATGGCCCGGCGACTCGAATCCTCTATTTTGGATCTGCGACCGCCGCACAGGACAGCGCGGAACTGCCCTTGCTGCTCGAGCAACGCCCGGATCTCGGCATGGCCGCGAACGACGACGGCGTGGAGCTGCGACTGCGCGGCGAGGCGCGCAAGCAATTATGGGTGGCGGCCGACACGCGCGAGTCCGACGTCGCCGTCTACCTCGACGGCTGGCGGCGCAAGGTAGAGCGCGTGGGCACGGTGAACTTCCCCAGCGCGGCCCGCCGCCAGAAACTTTCCGGCACACCGGTCGTCGAGGTGACGATCGCGGCCGACGGCCGCCTCCAGCGGGCCTTGATACGCACGAGCAGCGGTCATCCGGAAATCGACGACGCCGCGATCCGGATCCTCAAGTTGGCGGCGCCTTTCGACCCGTTTCCGCGCGCTCTGAGCGTCAAACACGACCAGATTCGCATAGCCTACGAGTGGCAATTTCTCGGCGGCGCGTCGGAAGGATCGAGCGTGCTGTACACCGATCCATGAACGAGCCGACGTACTTGACCAATCAGTTGCTCATTGCGATGCCCGCGATGGGCGATCCGAATTTCACGCAGACCGTCGCTTTGATTTGCGATCACAGCTCGCGCGGCGCCCTAGGCCTGATCCTCAACAAGCCGCTGCAGATGCGCATGGGCGAAATCTTCGAGCAACTGGACATCGCGATCGCGGCCGGTCCCTTGGCCGACCGACCGGTACTGCGCGGTGGGCCGATGCAAACCGACCGTGGCTTCGTCGTGCATCGCGCCGGTGGAGAGTGGGATACTACGCTACGTGTGTCGGACAGCATTCACGTCACGACCTCGCGCGACATCTTGAGCGCGATCGCCCGCGGCGAGGGGCCGGGAGAGGCGGTGATCGCGCTGGGCTATGCGGGCTGGGACGGTGGTCAGCTCGAGGACGAGATCCGCGCCAATGCCTGGCTGAACGCGCCGGTCGACACCGGCATCATCTTTGATCTGCCCTTTGAGGCGCGCTGGCAGGCTGCAGCGAGTCTGCTCGGTGTCGAATTGTCCCGCCTGAGTCCGATCAGCGGCAATGCCTGAGGGTTCGAGGCCGGTCGAGACTGCCCGGCTCGTCCTCGCCTTCGACTTCGGCCGCCGGCGCATCGGCGTCGCCTGCGGCGACACCGTGAGCCGCAGGGCTTCCCCCTTGACGGCGATCATGGCGGGTCCGGAAGGCCCGCGGTGGCCGGCGATCGACGCCTTGATCGCCGAGTGGCTGCCTGCGCAGGCGGTGGTCGGCCTGCCGTACAATGTCGACGATTCAGAGAGTCCGATGGGGGTACCGGTTCGAGCGTTCGCGGCAGCGCTCGCAAGCCGCTACCAGTTGCCGGTCGATCTGGTCGATGAGCGATACTCGTCGCTCGAGGCGGCGGCGAGACTCCGCTCGGCAAGGCAGTCCGGGCTGCGCCGGCGTCGGGTCGACAAGGGGGACGTGGATGCGGCAGCGGCCTGCGTCATATTGGAACGCTGGTTTACGACAGGAACATGAGGCCGAGATGCGAGCACAACAAGACAGCGCCGGGGGCCTGCGGCACCTCATCACGCTCGACGGACTGACGCGGGATGCATTGACGGCGATTCTCGACCGTGCCGAGACCTACCGCCGGGTTCCCGGGCAACCAGCCTATGAAGGCCGTGAGCTTGCCGGCATGACGGTGGCCAACCTCTTCTTCGAGCCGAGCACGCGCACTCGCGCCTCGTTCGATCTCGCCAGTCGCCGCCTGGGGGCACACGTGCTGAATTTGGAAATGCAGTCGAGCTCGCGCGTCAAAGGTGAAACCATGCTCGACACGATCTACACGCTGGAGGCGATGAATACCGACGTGTTCGTGATCCGAGACTCCGAGGCGGGTATGCCGGAATTCCTCATCGACCATGTCGCACCGCACGTCAGCGTGATCAGCGCGGGGGAGGCGCACCTCTCCCATCCGACCCAGGGCCTGCTCGACCTGCTGACGATCAGGACGCACAAGCGCCGTTTTGCGGGACTCAAGGTCGCGATCGTCGGCGACATCAAGCATTCCCGCGTTGCGCGCTCCGCGGCGCAAGCTCTGCATACGCTCGGTGCGACCGATGTCAGGCTGGTCGCGCCCGAGATGCTGCTGCCGTCGACCGACGAGTTTCCGGGCACTCGACGCTACACCCGGATCGAGGACGGAATCGCGGGTGCGGATGTCGTGATGATGCTGCGAATCCAGAAAGAACGCATGGTCGAGACCGCGGCGCTCGACGATGCTGCTTATTTCCATGAGTTCGGTCTCGATGCAAAGCGTCTCGAGCTCGCAGCCCCGAGCGTGCTCGTGATGCACCCGGGCCCCATGAATCGCGGCGTGGAGATTGCCTCCGAGGTCGCCGACGGTCCGCGCTCGGTCATACGCGAACAAGTCAACAACGGAGTCGCGGTACGCATGGCGGTGCTGGCATCGATCGCCGCCACCTTGACGCGGCATCGTCGACCCCTTTGATCGACTAGCGATGCATGGTTCGCACCGCATAGATCGCCAGCGCGACGATCGCGGCGAATTTCAGGCTGACGCCGAGCGCGGCGAGAAACCACTTCATGCCGGCAGGGCGCTCTGCCGCCAGCTCCCCGTAGCCGACGTCACGATGAGCCACGGCTCGAGAATCAAGTTGATGGCCACGTGGGCGGCGATCGCGGGAGCGATCGAGCGACCCGCGGCCACATAGACCGCGGCGAGCAGCGCGCCGAGCACGCTGGTCACGGTCATGACGGCTGCGGCGGCGCGAATATTGCCACCGAAAACGCCCCACACCGCGTGCATGCTTCCGAATAGGACGGCCGAACCGATGATCTGTACCGTCACACCGTAGCCCTGGGCGGCGGCGGCATCCATCAAGAACTTGCGGAAGAAGGACTCCTCGAAGAAGCCGGTCACGAAAGCCATCGGAATCGCGACCAGACGAATGCCGACGAACGGTGCCCACGAACCCGGCCTCAGGGCATAGCGCCGGACGACCGGGCTGGTGGATGCGGAGTAGGCCACATAGAGTACGACGACGGTGGCGGCGAGCGTCCAACCGGCATCCCCCGCGACAGGGGTAGTGAGATAGCGCGCGAGAAACTCGGGCCAGGTGCCGCGCGGACGAAACAACAGGCTAGTGCACAGCAACTGGGTCAGCGTGACGCCGACGAGGAAGGACCAGATGATCACCGACTGGCGTTTGCTGAGCATGCAGTTCTCGAGCCCAAGAGGTTCCGGAGCAGCGCCTGACCCATGCGAATCCGATCGCCGTCGCCAACATTCTCGCACAAGCGGAAGCCGGCCGGAGCGAATACGATGATCGTCGAGCCATGCTCGAACCAGCCCATTTCCTCGCCCTTGCGCAAGGCGACGTCACAAGGAATCACGTTCGGACCCCGGTAGCGGAGGTGCAGGAGCACGTCGAGAAAGTGCAGCCGGATGCTCGCGACGAGAATCGCGGCGACCGGCACGAGCGTCAGAACCGCGTCGCCGGCCGGCAGCCGGCAGCGGATGATTGCCCGCTCGTTCTTGCAAAACAGCCGTTCTACCCGGCGAAGTGCGATCGGATTCACGTTCCAGGTGTCGCCGGAGACGTATCTGACCTCCTCGACGCGGCAATCGGCCGGGGCGTGGAAGCGGTGGTACATGCTCGAGGTCAGACGCAGCGTTACATAGCTGCCACCGCGGTAATAACGCACGAGTTCCGGGTCACCGAGCAGGTCGAGCAGCGGGTAGGGAAAACCCTTTGCCTGCAGCACGGTATCGGTGTCGATCGGACCATGGGCCCCGACGATCGCATCGCTCGGGCTGCTGAGCACGGCGGGATCCGGATCGATCGGCCGGGAACCGGGCTGCAGTTCGCGGGTGAAGCAGTCTTTGAGACTCATGAACCGCGTCTCACGCGCGTCGCTGAGATCGAGGTCGGAGAACCGCTTCCAGACGGCGATGCAGACAGCCGCGACCATGCGGTTCTCGATCCGGCTCAGCCAGCCTACGAACAACGTCAACACGCGGCGCGGAATCCGGTTCGTGAGCAGGAAGTTCAAGTCCTCCTGTTGAACGATCTTGGCAATCAGGGAAGTTTGGTTCATCGAAGTGTCATTCGCCTGTAATAGGGTGGCGTCGGGAAAAAACATGGGTAAGCGACATGACGATGATCGACATTTCGATGGCATGCATCTGCGCCGCGATAATCGCCGGGCTGCTGTTGCATAAACTCGTGGTCCGCCTGCAGTTGTCGGCGGCCAAACATCGTTCGTTGACCGGCCACTCGCGCATGGCGCGGCGCTTCGCCGCGCTCGTGCCGTTCTACGAATACGGCGAGGATCGCTTCTTTCGCGCCGACGAGGCGCCGGAACCGGTTGCCGCCGCCCGCCGCGCCGGCTTCATGCGGCTTGCCGGACTGTTCGAGCAGCGCTTCGCGAAGTCGGCGGCGATGACCGCCGAGCTGCAGGACTCGGTCTCGGACCTGCAGTTCACGTCCCGCTATCGCGTGCCGTTTCAATTCAGTCGTTACGCGCGCGAACACCTGCGTGGCGGCGCGTTCCTCGAATCCTCTTCCGGAGTCACGGTCACCGATCTCGACGGCAACCGGTTCTATGATTTGACCGGTTCGTACGGCGTCAACGTGTTCGGCTACGACTTCTACAAGGACTGCATCGCCCGCGGCGCCGAACACGTCCGCGAACTCGGACCCGTGCTCGGCGCTTATCATCCGGTGACGGCATACAACGTGCGGCGGCTCCGCGAAATCTCCGGACTCGACGAGGTCTCGTTTCACATGTCCGGGACCGAGGCGGTGATGCAGGCGGTGCGCCTCGCGCGCTACCACACCGGCCGCAGCCATCTCGTGCGTTTTTGCGGGGCGTACCACGGCTGGTGGGGCGACGTGCAACCCGGCGTCGGCAATCCCCTCGCCGCACGCGAGACCTACACTCTGAAGGACATGGACGAGGCCAGTCTGCGCGTTCTCGCCACGCGCCGGGACATCGCCTGCGTGCTGGTGAACCCGCTGCAGGCACTGCACCCGAACGCCAACGCACCCGGCGACTCCACGCTGGTCGACAGCGGACGCCGGGCGCATTTCGACCGTGCGGCATACAGCGAATGGCTGCGCAAATTGCGCGTGGTCTGTTCCGAGCGGAACATCGCCCTGATTTTCGACGAAGTCTTCGTCGGCTTCCGTCTCGCGCAGGGCGGCGCACAGGAATATTTCGGCGTGCGGGCGGATCTCGTCACGTACGGCAAGACGATTGCCGGTGGGCTGCCCATCGGCGTGGTCTGCGGCCGGCGTGATCTCATGAAGCGCTTTCGCGAGGATCGGCCGGCCGACATCTGTTTCGCGCGCGGCACGTTCAACGCGCATCCCTATGTCATGGGCTCGATGTACGAGTTCCTGCGGCGACTCGAAGGCGAGCCGGTCCGCGCGATCTACCGCGATCTCGACGGCGTCTGGGACGCGCGGGCGCGGGCCACGAACGAGCGCCTGGCCGCTGCCGGGCTCGCGCTGCGGATCGAGAACCTTTCCTCGATCTGGACGATCTCGTATACCCAGCCTTCCCGCTACAATTGGATGCTTCAATATTACCTGCGTGCCGCGGGCCTCGCCCTCAGCTGGGTCGGTACCGGGCGGTTTATTTTCAGCCTGAATTATTCGGACGCGGATTTCGCCGAGGTCGCCGACCGCATCGTCTCGGCGGCCGAGGCGATGCAGCGCGACGGTTGGTGGTGGCGCGCGCCGCAGCTCACGAATGAATCCATCAAACGTCGCGTTTTCAAGGAGATGATTCAGGCGCGCTGTTCGCCATTCATCGGATCGATGAGTTCGCCGCGCAGCAAGTAGATCGGCGCCTTGCAATAGAGCTTGAAGTCGTTGAATGGGTCGGTCACGATTTTCGTGAGCCATACGAGTCCCGTGCGCACGTCCCGCAGAAAGAACAAGTGCACGGTGCGGAACAGCAGGCCCGCGATCCCGAGCACGAGCCAGATCTTGCCGACGTGACGGATGAATTCCTCGGTGGACGCATGCGGGTGGAAGACACCGAAGAACGTCGGCTCGATCCACACGACCAGCGGCACCAGCGCCCAAATCACGTGCAGGATTACCTTGCGACGGAGGTTGTAGCCGACCTTGACGTCTTCCTTGTACTCATGGGTGGCCCGATTGACCTCGTCATAACCCTTGGGCTCGAAGAAGAAATGACCGGATTGGCGGCTGACCATGGCGATCAGCCAGGCGACCAGGGTCGCCGCGACCGGGTCCGTGAACAGCATGACGTAGGCTACGAGGAAACTGCAGGCACTGAGAAAGTGCAGTGACTGGTTGATGCGGCTGTGGTGATAGAACCGATGATCGTCCCAACGCTGGGTTCGCAGTTCCGCCAAAAAACTTTGCATGGTTGTTCCTTGAAATGTTGCCCGGTGGCCCAGGGTGAATGAAATATAGGATTCACGTTTCAAGCTGATTACAAGGCTTCAGACTCATGACATGACCGCGGGATCGCAGCTCGCGCCGGCGTGACGTTCAGCAAACCTTCTTGCATCCGTCACGGAACCGTCACCGGCCTATGTGAGGGTTCAGAGGCTATGAAAATCATGATCGTCAGCGACGCTTGGTTTCCGCAGACGAACGGGGTCGTGGGCACCCTGTCGCAGACGGCTGCTTGGCTCGGCCGCTTCGGCCACGACGTGCGCATGATCACGCCCGGAGATTTCCGCAACGTCCCCTGCCCAAGCTACCCCGAAATCCGTCTCTCGTTGTTCGCCGGATCCGCCGTGCGCCGGCGCATCCGCGACTTCGCGCCGCATGCCCTGCATATCGCAACCGAAGGGCCGCTCGGACTCGCGGCGCGGCGCGCCTGCCTGCGTGACGGCCTGCGCTTCACGACGTCTTTCCATACACAGTTTCCGCAGTACTTACGCGCCCGCTATCCAATCCCGGAAGCCGCTTCCTATCGGCTGCTGCGCTGGTTTCACGGCGCCGCCGTGCGCTGCATGGTGAGCACGGCGTCGGTTCGGCGCGACTTGGGCTCGCGCGGCTTCGCGAATCTGACCAGCTGGCGCCGGGGCGTCGACACGGAATTGTTCAGGCCGCGCGACAAGGGCGCGCTGCGCCTGCCCCGACCGATCGCGGCCTACGTAGGCAGAGTGGCGGTCGAGAAAAACATAGACGCCTTCCTACAGATGGACTGGGAGGGCAGCAAGATCGTCATCGGTGACGGACCGGAAAGGCGTCGGCTGCAGGCTCAGTTTCCCGGCGCAGTGTTCCTCGGGTTTCGCTACGGCGAGGACCTGGCGGTGCATCTCGCCGCTGCCGACGTGATGGTATTTCCGAGCCTGACCGACACGTTCGGTCTGGTCAATTTGGAAGCGATGGCCTGTGGGGTGCCGGTCGCGGCTTATCCCGTGACCGGCCCGATCGACGTGATCGACGACGGGGTCACGGGGGCCTTGGATGCGGATCTCGCCCGGGCCGCGCGACGGGCGCTCGACCTGGATCCGACGGCCTGCCGCGAGCGGGCCCTGAGATCGGGCTGGGATCTCTGCACGCGGGAATTCGAGAGCCAGCTTTGTTTCGAGAACAATCTAGCGCCGGTCTCAGCCGAAATTGATCTTGGTCTCGAGGTTGGTGCGGGAATCCGCGCTCGATAGAGCCTCTTCCATCTCGACCCGCCCTTCACGGACGAGATTGTAAAGAGACGAGTCGAAACTGAGCATGCCGCGCTCCGTGCCGGTACGAATCGCCTCCTTCACGCCGGTAACGTCTCCCTTTTTGATCAGCTCCGATACGTAGGGCGTATTCACCATGACCTCGGACGCCGCCACCCGCGTGCCGCTCTTAGCGAACACGAGACGCTGCGACAGGATCGCGCGCAGATACTGGGACAGATCCAAGAAAATTTGATTGTGCTGATCGCGCGGGAACATGTTGATGATGCGATCGAGCGTCTCCGCGCAATTGTTCGCGTGCAGCGTTGCGATGCACAGATGCCCCGTACCGGCAAGCGTAAGGGCGGCTTCCATCGTCTCGCGGTCGCGGATTTCGCCGATCAAAATGACGTCGGGCGCCGACCGGACCGCACTGCGCAGGGCGCGGGCGAAGGATTTCGTGTCGAGACCCACCTCGCGCTGATTGATGATGGACTTCTTGTTGCTGTGCAAAAACTCGATTGGATCCTCGATCGTGAGAATGTGATCGGACGAGGTTTCATTGCGAAAATTGATCATGGCGGCGAGCGTCGTGGATTTACCCGCGCCGGCGGCACCGACCATCAGGATCAATCCGCGCTTCATCATCACCAGCTCTTTGTAGATCTCGGGCATGCCGAGATCCTCGAGTTTGGGCATCTCGGCCGTGATGTAGCGCAGCACCATCGCGGGATAGCCGCGTTGATAGAAGACGTTGACGCGAAATCGGCCGAGGCCAGACTCCGAGATCGCAAAGTCGATCTCGAGTTCCTCGTTGAAATGTTCGATCTGATCCTGAGTCATCAGTCCAAGCGCGGCCTGGCGCACCGTCTCCGGACTCAAGATCTGCTTGTTGACCGGAAAGATCTTGCCCTCGATCTTGATCTTGACGGGGGCGTTGCAGGTGAAGAACAGGTCGGAGGCATGCTTGTCGACCATCAACTGAAACAAGGGCTTGGTGTTCATCGTCTGCAGGGGAGCGGCGGCCGACATGGATCAGAATACCTGGCCTTCTTCTTCCTCGACGATCTGCAGGGACTGACCTGCCTCCTCGGGATTCCTCTGCTGTCGTTTGCTCTCGAGTTTCACGCGCAAGCGCAGCTCGTTCTTGGAATCGGCGTTGCGCAAGGCGTCTTCGTAAGACACCAAGCCCGCCTCGTACAGCTCGTACAAGGCTTGATCGAAAGTTTTCATGCCGAGCCGGTTGGAGCGCGACATCACGTCCTTGATCTTCGCCACCTCGCCCTTGAAGATCAAATCGGAGATCAAGGGGGATTGCAGCATGATCTCCATGGCCGCGATCCGGCCGCTGCCGCTTTCGCGCGGGATCAAACGCTGCGAAATGAGGGCACGAATGTTCAGTGACAGATCCATGAGCAATTGCTCACGGCGCTCCTCCGGAAAGAAATTGATGATGCGATCGAGCGCCTGATTCGAGCTGTTCGCGTGCAGCGTCGCCAGCACCAAGTGTCCGGTCTCGGCGAACTGAATGCCGTACTCCATGGTTTCCCGGTCACGGATCTCGCCGATGAGAATGACGTCGGGGGCCTGTCGCAGCGTATTCTTGAGCGCGAGATGCCAGCTGTCGCAATCGACGCCGACCTCGCGATGCGTGATCACGCAGCCCTTGTGCGCATGAACGTACTCGACCGGGTCCTCGATCGTGACGATATGACCGCGCGTCTTCTCGTTGCGGTAACCAACCATCGCCGCGAGCGAGGTCGACTTGCCCGAGCCGGTTCCGCCGACGAGAATCACGAAGCCGCGCTTCGACAGCACGACGTCCTTGAGCACCGGGGGCAGTTCCAGCTCTTCGAGCGTCGGAATCTTCGCGTTGATCGTGCGCAGCACCGCGCCGGTGTAACCCTGTTGGACGAAAGCGCTGACGCGGAACCGCCCGATCCCGGGCGGCGCGATCGCGAAATTGCACTCCTTGGTGGCGTCGAATTCCTTGGTCTGGCGATCGTTCATGATCGCCCGCACGAGGCCCGCGCTCTGCTCGGGGGTCAGCGAACGTTCCGACTGCGTCCGCAGCTCGCCATCGATCTTGATCGCCGGGGGGAAGCCGGCCGTTATGAACAGATCGGACCCCTTCTTATCCACCATGCGCCGGAGCAGGTCCTGCATCAGGCGGATGGCTTGATCGCGCTCCATGTCAAATGCTGTCCTTGTTCTGTGCCTTGTATCGCGCTTCCTCGCGGCTGACGACGCCTTTTTGGACCAGATCCTGAAGACACTGGTCCAGAGTCTGCATACCCTGTCCCTGGCCCGTCTGAATCGCGGAATACATCTGTGCGATCTTACCCTCGCGGATCAGATTACGGATCGCCGGGGTCCCTATCATGATCTCATGCGCTGCGATGCGTCCACCACCGACCTTTTTCATCAAGGTTTGTGAGATTACGGCGCGCAAGCTCTCGGACAGCATGGCGCGCACCATCTCCTTTTCCGAGGCAGGGAACACATCGACCACGCGGTCGATGGTCTTGGCGGCCGAGCTCGTATGCAAGGTCCCGAACACGAGATGGCCCGTCTCGGCCGCGGTCAAGGCAAGCCGTATCGTCTCCAAATCGCGCATTTCGCCGACCAGGACGACGTCGGGGTCTTCACGCAATGCCGAGCGCAGGGCCTCGCTGAATCCGAGGGTATCGCGATGCACCTCGCGCTGATTCACCAGGCAGCGTTTGCTCTCGTGCACGAACTCGATCGGATCCTCGATGGTTATAATATGGTCCGGCCGGTTGTCGTTGCAGTGATTGACCATGCCGGCGAGGGTGGTCGACTTGCCAGAACCCGTGGGTCCCGTGACCAGCACCATGCCTCGGGGCAACATGCACAGGTCGCGGAACGACTTGGGGGCATTCAGCTCGTCGAGGGACAGGATCGTGGACGGGATGTTGCGGAAAACGGCGCCGGCGCCGCGATTCTGGTTGAAAGCGTTGACGCGAAACCGCGCCAACTTGGGGATTTCAAAGGAGAAATCGGTTTCGAAGAATTCTTCGAAGGCCTTGCGCTGCTTGTCGTTCATGATGTCGTACACCATGCTGTGCACTTCCTTGTGCACGAGCGCCGGCATATTGATTCTTTTCATGTCGCCGTCGACGCGGATCATCGGCGGCACGCCCGCCGACAGATGCAAGTCCGACGCATTGTTCTTCACCGCAAAGGCAAGAAGCTGCGCGATATCAACCGCCATCTACGGCTCCTAATCCGGCTCGAAACGATGCCGAACAGTATATAAGAGGGTGTCGGCACCCAATATGTTAATCGGTTCGCAAAATTCAGCAGAGCGGGTCGCGGCGGTCAGATCCCGCCTCGAGCGCTGCGCCGAGGCTGCCGGGCGCGACCCTGGCTCCATCACCCTGATCGCCGTCAGCAAGGCTCAGAGTGCCGAATCGGTGCGTCGGCTTGCCACGGCGGGCGTCACGGATTTCGGCGAAAACTATCTGCAAGAAGCAATTCCGAAGATCGACGCCCTGGCCGCGCTGGATCTGCGCTGGCACTTCATCGGCGGGATCCAGTCGAACAAGACGCGCGCGATCGCGGAGCGCTTCGATTGGGTGCACAGCATCGATCGCCTCGGCGTGGCCCGTCGCCTCGCCGAGCAGAGGCCCTACCATTCCCCGCCGCTGAACGTCTGCATCCAGGTGGCGCTCTACGCCGAGGAGCGCAAGGGCGGCGTCGCGCCGGAGCGGCTCACCGAACTCGCCGCCGGGGTCGCGAGCTTGCCGCGGCTGCGGCTGCGCGGACTGATGTGCGTTCCGCCGCCGCAAATCGACCCGCTGGCGCAGCGCGCGGTATTCGCAGAACTGCGCCGCATTCGAGACGAGCTCAATCGCGATGGCGCCGGTATGGATACCTTGTCCATGGGCATGAGCGCGGATTTCGAGGCGGCGATAGTCGAAGGGGCGACCTGCATCAGAATCGGCACGGCCTTGTTCGGCGCGCGCTGACGCCTTGGTAACTTGGAGAATCAAGCATGGTAGACGTTCGGAAACTCAGCTTCATCGGCGGTGGCAACATGGCCTCCGCGCTGATCGGCGGGCTGATCTCTAAGGGTCTTGCTCCTGGGTGCCTATGGGCATCGGACCCGGACCTGCGGCAACGCGAGCGCCTGACGGCGGAGTACGGAATCCATGCACCGGCGGATGAGGCAGCGGTCGTGCGCGATGCCGAGGTCGTCGTGCTCGCCGTCAAACCCCAGTACATGCGCGCGACCGCGGCGAGCATCGCGCCCCGGCTGGCGGGCGCGAGTCCGCTGCTGATCTCCGTCGCAGCCGGCATCACCCATGCCTCCCTCACCGCCTGGTTCCCGGCAGGCACGCCTATCGTGAGGACCATGCCCAATCGCCCCGCGCTGCTCGGTCTCGGCGCCACCGGTCTGTACGCGCCGCCGAACATCGCCGCCGCTCACCGGGTACTCGCCGAGACGATCATGGCGGCGGTGGGCGCGACGGTTTGGGTGGAACAAGAGAGTCAGATGGACACGGTCACGGCGGTGTCCGGCAGTGGACCGGCCTACTTTTTCCTGTTCATGGAGGCGATCGAAGCAGCGGCGCGCGGCCGCGGTCTGTCACCGGAGGTCGCGCGCCGGCTGACGCTGCAGACCGCGCTCGGCGCGGCGACGATGGCGCAACACTCGTCGGAGACGCTCGCGACCTTGCGCGAACAGGTGACTTCGAAAGCCGGCACGACCGCGGCCGCACTGGCCGTGCTCGACGCCGCGGATCTTCGTGGTATCGTCGCGCACGCGGTCGCGGCGGCCGACCTGCGCTCCGCCGAACTCGCCGCCGAGTTCGGCGCAACCTGAGGACTTGAATGGAAGCCGTCAGATACATCGTCGATACCTTGCTCTGGCTGTTGTCGCTGGCCTTCGTGCTGCGACTGCTGTTCCAACTGGTGCGCGCCGATTTTCGCGACCCGATGGCGGACGCGATCGTGCGGGTGACGAACTGGCTGGTCCTGCCGCTGCGCCGGCTGCTGCCGCCGGTTGGCAAGGTGGATTCGGCGACCGTCATCGCGGTGCTCGCGGCGGCGGCTCTGCGCACGGCCGTGCAGTTCGCGCTGACCGGTTACCCCTTGGCGGACTGGCAGCTGTTCCTGCGCATCACCGTCGTGGGCCTCGCCGAGATGGTGCTGCGAATCTATTTGTTTGCAATGATCCTCTACGCCTTGTCCAGTTTCATGTCGCCGGGCGGCAGCGTTCCCGGCGTGCGTCTGGTCGTGCGCCTGTGCGAGCCGGTCTTGCGCCCCGTGCGCCGACTGATACCGCCGATCGGGCAGATCGATTTTTCGGTGCTGTGGGTTTCGATCGCGATCAGCGCGCTGCTGTTGGTCTTGCGCTGATTCAAGGGCGCGCTGGTTCGCGCTCCCCAGCTACCCTTGACTCCCAGCAATGTCGTCTACCTTGCTGTATGCAAACGCTTATCGAGGGCTGCGTCGCGCTCCGAAGTTGCGCCAGGCTTGCGCGCAAGGGCTGAAAAATCAGGCTCCGCGCGCGAGCATGGCAAGCTACTTTTTTCGCATTTGCGCTAAACATAAGCTTTTTTCTATGTTATTTTCGGCGCCGAGTTGATTTAGGGCTATAAAGCCCGTATTTGGAAACACTAGTCAGGAGATTAACAATGGCGAAAAAGAATGCAGCACCGACCAAGTCTGAAATTCTCGCGAGCATTAGTAAGGAAACAGAGCTCTCCAAGAAGCAAGTCGGAGCCGTGTTTGATTCACTGTCCGCCGTGATCAAGAAGAGTCTGCGCAGCCACGGACTGTTCACGCTTCCGGGGCTTCTCAAACTGAAGGTCGTCAAGAAGCCCGCGACGAAGGCGCGCGAGGGCATCAACCCGTTCAACGGCGAAAAGATCACGTTCAAGGCGAAGCCGGCCAGCAAGAAAGTGCGCATCGCGGCATTGAAGTCGCTCAAGGAATTCGTGAACTAAGAAATCCGTATTCTCGCTTCGGAGCGGTTGCCGCCGGTCAGCCGCTCCGGATCTCCGCGATCACGGCGTCCCGCAATGCATTCAAGTGGCCGTGAAAAAAGTGCCCCACACCGGGCAGCATGACGAGACTGGGCCTTGGTATCGAGGCCTCGGCCCAAGCCGCAACCGAGCGTGCGTCGACCAGTTCGTCCGCCTCACCTTGCACGATCAGCCAGGGACAATCCGGAACCGGCAAACCCGAGAAGTCGAAGCGCTGCACCGGCGGAGCCACGGTGATCAAGCGTTCCGACTGACGCTGCGCCGACAAGCGCAGGGCAACGTAAGCGCCAAACGAAAAACCCGCGACGATCAAACCGCTTGACGGCCAGCGTGCCGCGGCCCAATCAGCGACGGCGGCCGCGTCGTCGGTTTCTCCCCTGCCCTCGTCGTAACTGCCGCCGCTCGCGCCGACCCCACGAAAATTGAAGCGCACGGTCGGAAAGGCGCACTCTTGCAGCGCACGGGCCAGCGTCGTGACGACTTTATTTTCCATCGTCCCGCCGTAAAGGGGGTGCGGGTGGCATATGACGGCATGCAGTACGGCCGGCCGGTCGACTGCCGTAGCCAGGGCTTCGATGGTCCCCGCGGGTCCCTCGATGCGGACAGGTTCGCCCGGGCTGAACGCCGTCACTCGATCCCTAACAACTCGACGTCGAACACGAGCGTGGCGCCCGGCGGAATCACACCGCCCGCACCGCTGTCACCGTAGGCGAGTGCCGGGGGAATCGTCAGGCGGCGACTGCCGCCGACCTTCATGCCGAGCACGCCTTGGTCCCAGCCCTTGATGACTTCGCCGCCACCGACTCGGAATTTGAAAGGCGCCCCCGTCGTCAGGGAACTGTCGAATTGCGCGCCCTTATGCAGGGGCGCCGCCGTGTCGTAGAGCCACCCGGTGTAGTTGACGACGGCGGTTTGCCCGGCGGCGACGCTCGGCCCCGTGCCGGGCTGCAGCTCGACGATTTCGAGGGAGCTGACGCCGCCCTGTGCAGGCTCGGGTGACTTGCCGACGCCGCAGGCAGCCAGGAAGGCGGCCAACGCGGCCAATATCGATTTGCGCATGCAGGGGTTCCGCTGGAGAGAACTGCCTCTATGTTAGCGCGTATAGCGGCCCGCCGCTCTCAGCCACCATTGGGCGGCGGCGGCGATTGCGTCGTCGAGTTCGTCGGCAAGTTGTAGCACCCATTCCATGCCGCGCAGTCTATTGACACATTCCGTCGGTGTCCGTGAGTCGGCTCACAGCCCGCCGAGAGGGCCTCGCGGCATTGCTTGCTATGCACGCGACTGCTGCGTAGGCTCCGGGGAATGCAAAGGATTTTGGTGCTGAATCCGAAGGGCGGCTCGGGTAAGACGACGGTTGCGACCAACCTCGCCGGCTACTTTGCGAGTCAGGGCGACCGGCCTCTGCTGTCGGACAATGACCCTCAAGGGTCGAGCATGCGGTGGCTCAAGAAGCGCACCGCGGAGCAGCCGCTGATCCATGGGGTCGCGGCCTTTGAAAGAAGCGTCCGCGTCACTCGTGCTTGGCAGCTGCGCACGCCGCCGGATGCAATGCATGTGGTGGTCGACACTCCGGCCGCGGTCCCGCCGCAAGAACTCCCCAATATCACCAAAAACGCCGATGCGATCATCGTACCGGTGTTGCCCTCTGACATCGACATTCATGCATGCTCGAAATGCATAGCGGACCTGTTGCTCATCGCGAAGATACGCCGCAGCGAAAACCGGATTGGCGTCATCGCGAATCGCGTCAAACGCAACACGCTGATCTATCAATCCTTGATGCGTTTTCTGGCGAGTCTGCGGATTCCGATCATCGCCACATTGCGCGATTCGCAAAATTACGTCCGTGCCGCGGAACTCGGCCTGGGACTGCATGAGATGAAGCAGGGCATGGTAGCCCGGGATCTCGAGGACTGGGCGCCCTTGATCGAGTGGCTGAGGGAAAAAGAATCTGGCGCCGCGACGAACAAGCACGACAGTCTCCTGACGGAGACAGCCTGACGATCCGGTGCTTGCGGCGACGAGCCCGTCTCGTCGATGACCTTACTTCTTGTCCTCGAAGCTCCCGCGTATCTTGTCCGCCCAGCTCTTGTAGCTGTGCCAGCTGTACAGCGAGGTCGTGATCGCGCCGTGCCTGCCGCCGACCTTCTCGCGCTTGAGCAAGTTGACATACCCGTCCCGCGATGCTGCCGGTGTCGATGGATCGACGCGCGGAGCGCGGCGGTCGACACCCTGATATCGAGGTTGATTCTTGCTGTTGTTCATCGCCTTCGCCTGATTTCGGTAATCCACAGTAAGTCCGGCGCACCGCGGTCGACAGGAACTGTGTCACAAGCGGGCCGTGGTACTCACGCGGCTCCGGACAGCATTGGGATAGCCGTCTCAGAGGCCGATGCGGTAAGTTAAATGGGATTCTGGCGCGCGGTTTTTTAGGTATCGAACCACGGCGGAAGCTCGGCCAACGAGCCCTCGATCCGGTGGCCTATGCGCTGTTGCTCGCTCATGCGACCAGCCGATAACAGGGTGTGTAGGCGGCGCCCGCGAGCTTCATGCGGCCCTGCGCCACGAAGGAGCCCAACAACTGGTCCAGCGGCTCCATGATCCCGGCATCACCGTGTAGTTCGAACGGTCCGAAACGCTCGATTGCCTCGACACCATATTCCTTGACGTTGCCGGCGACTATCCCGGAGAACGCGCGCCGCAGGTTCGCCGCTCGTTCGTGTATCGGCAGATCGCGGCTCAAATTCAAGCCGCTCATCGCGGCATGCGTCACGGTGAAGGGTTGCTGCAGTCCGAACGGAATATTGAGCAGCCAGTTGAATCCGTAGGAGTCAGCGACCTGACGGCGATAGTCGCGGACCTCGGCGAGACCGCGGACCATCGCTCGTGCGACCGCCGCAGGATCGTCGAGGATGATCTGATAGCGCGACTGGGCCTCGGCGCCGAGCGTCGCGCCGATGAAGCGATGAATCTGCTCGAAATAGGGCCGGCTGGCCTCAGGACCGGAAAAGATGACGGGAAAGGGCAATTCGCGATTCGCCGGCTCGAGCAGCAGCCCGAGCAGGTACAGGATCTCTTCGGCCGTGCCCGCCCCACCGGGGAACACCACGATGCCGTGACCCAGACGCACGAAGGCCTCGAGACGCTTTTCGATGTCCGGCATGATCACGAGTTGGCTCACGATGGGATTGGGCGGCTCAGCGGCAATGATCCCCGGCTCCGTCAGACCGATGTATCGGCCGGTGGTGATGCGTTGCTTCGCATGACCGATGGTCGCGCCTTTCATGGGCCCTTTCATCGCACCGGGTCCGCAACCCGTACAGACATCCATGCCGCGCAGCCCGAACTCGTAGCCGACCTTCTTCGAGTAGTCGTATTCGATTCGCGGTATCGAATGTCCCCCCCAGCAGACGACGAGGTTGGGCCGCACCGGCAGCTCCAGGATGCGCGCGTTGCGCAGCACGTGAAAAACCGCATTCGTAATGCTTGCCGATGAATTCAGATCGAACCGACCGTTCTCCATGATTTCGTTCGAAATGAACACGACGTCGCGCAGTACCGCGAACAGATGTTCCTTGAGCCCCTTGATCATCTCGCCGTCGACGAAGGCGGCCGCGGGAGCGTTCTTGATCTCCAGCTTGATGCCCCAGGCTTGCCGCACGATCCGCAGATCGAAGTCGCGGTACTTCGCGAAGATGAGCCGGGCATCGTCGATTGCGCTGCCGGAATTGAGCACCGCCAGGGCACACTGGCGGAACAGGGCATAGAGTCCGCCTTGGCCGGAATCCAAAAGCTTCGCGATCTCCTGCTGAGACAGATGTTCGAGGCTGCCCTTCGGCCCCACACGGGCGTCGACCATGTCCGACGATGAGATTTCGGTTTGCACTCGGATCCTTCAGGGGTAGATGTCGATCGGGATGGCGTCTTGGGTGCGCATCCAGACTTCGACCATGTCGGAATTCGACAGCGCGATGCAGCCGTCGGTCCAATCGGCCGACGCATAGTAGGCCGGCGGGTGCCGCGGCGTGTTCGGCAGGCCATGAATCATGATTGAGCCTCCGGGCTCGACGTGATTCTTGCGCGCGCGCAGTTCGTCTTCCTTGTTCGGATAGGACACTTGAATCGACAGAAAATAGTCACTGTGCGTGTTGCGCCGCGCGAGCGTGTAGTGGCCTTCGGGCGTGCGGAAGTCATGCTCCTGTTCCTTCGCCCCATGCGGATTCAAGCCCAGCGCGATCTTGTAGCTGGCCAGCAATCGGTCACCGCGGTACAGATAGAGCTTGCGCTCCGCCTTGCGCACGACGATGTGGTCCGCGGTCGTCAATTGATCCGCTGAAACGCGGGAACTTGCGCCCGCAAACGCGGCTACTGCTGCGGTCGCGGCAAGACCGAGACAGAAACTCCTGGCCAGATTGCGTCGGTTGAAGGATCTCATGGGCCATAATTATAGCGTGCTGGCCATGCAACATAATCGGGCGTGGCTCACGTCTTCGCTATACTTGGGGGAACCATGACCATTCGACATTTCGTCATCTTGCTCGGCTCCGCCTGCCTCGCCGCCTGTGCGAGCACCGCGGCTCACAGGCCTGTCGAGCGCCTGGACGAAAATACCGGCATGACGGTCGCCGCGTTGGATTCGCCGCTGGAATTCGTCGAGAGCGGCCGCCTATCGATCAACAAGCACGCGAGCTTCGCCTATCTCGGGCCGGTCGAGTGGGACCGGATGGGAGAGATCAGCGACGGCCTTTGGCTGCATGTTGCCCCCGGTAACGACCGCCAGGTCGCCACGATCGACGCTCCCGCGGCCGTGACCCTCGTGCTCGACGACGGCGAACTCGTGCTCGAACCGATGACGCCCCCGAAGCTCGGCAAAGAGGCCTACACCGCGCTGGTTCCCTGGGGGCAGACGCTTTACTTCAAGGCGACCCCGACGATGCTCCGCCGGATCGGCGCCAGCGGTCAATTGCTGCTGCGCTGCCGAGGCGCCGATGGCGAGATCGTTGAGTTCCAACCGGACCAGGCCACCAAGCCGGCCTTGTCGTCTTTTCTCCAGGCCCGCGGCATCACTGGCGATTGATCGACTCGACCTCGGGTAGCGTGATCGACATGCCCGGGCGCATGTCGCGAAAATTAGCGTCCGGATTGTATTGTGTCACCAGCCATACCGGCAGATCACCATGGTTGTGTGCGATCGTCCACAGAGAGTCACCGCGTTTGATTTCGTAATTGTGCGTCGCCGCGATCCGATGCTCCGCGAAATAGGCATCTTGAAGCTCACGATGATAGCGCCGGCGCACGGCTTCGAACTCGCCGACGTCGACGCGTGAGAGTTCGAGCTTGAGTTCATGTCCGAGGCCCACCATCGCGCCTTTGCGCAGATGGTTCAGCTTGCGCAACGCCTCGGCACTGGTCTTCGACCAGTCAGCGATCAAGCCGAGCGTCTCGTCGGGCCGCACGATCATCACGCCGGCCTTGCTCACGCCGTAGTCGGTGGCATCCGAATTTCCTGTGGGCGTCGCCGCGGGCAACAGCGCAGCGGTGCGGACTTGGTTCTCCTCGACGATCGGCGGGCGGGGCGGCGGCACGGTGGCCGCGTCACTCTTGGCAAGCACAGGCGCCTGACGCGAGGGGCTAGGCGCCGGTCGAGTCGCGTCGGGAAGGTGTTCGCCCGCCAAGACCTCGCCTCCCGGGGTCGCGCGTGACGGCGGCGGCGGCAGGCGCAGGACCTGGCCGCGGTGCAGTTCCGGCTCGTGCGCCCATCCGTTCTGCGCGAGGAGACGCGCGACCGGAACGCCAACCCGCTTGGCGACCGTCGCAAGACTTTCCCCGCGTCGCACACGATAGGTCTCATCGCCGCGTTGCGCGAGGAAGCGCTGCGCGGGCGGTATGCGGTCCCAGGCGGCCGCAATGTCCGCGGGCGAGAACGTGCCGGGTACCCGCAAGGCATAGCCGCGCGGGACGAAACGCGCGCCGCTCCAGATCGGCGGACGCAAGGCCGGATTGAGGACCTTCAGAGCCCCGAGATCGACGTGAAAGGCCTTGGCAGCGGCCTCGACCGGAACGTAATCCGGTAGGTCGACCGTCATGCTCTCGGGGTCGGGGAGCCGCGTGATAGGACCGAAAAACTGTTCCGCATGACGATCGACCTCCAGGGCAGCAAGGAAGGACACGTAGAAATTGCGGGAAGCGAAGCCGAAGGTCGCGCCCTGATAGCGCTTGACGATTACCGCGATGTCGCTGGTACCGAGCTCGTCCTGCGCCCGGCGCAGACCACCCGGGCCGTGATTGTAGGCGGTCACGGCGAGCGGCCAGGTACCGACGAGCCGGTAGTTGTAGAGCATCAGATTGGCTGCGGCCTCGGTGGCTCGGTACGGGTCGAGGCGCTCGTCGACGAGGCTGTCGACGCGCATGTAGCGCTTCGCCGTCGACGGCATGAATTGCCAGAGGCCAGCCGCGCCGACGCGCGAGTACGCGAATTGATTGAAAGAAGACTCGACATGGGGCAGCGCCGCAATCTCCTCGGGCACGCCGTTCTGCTTGAGCGTTTTCGCGATACGTTTTTCGAGCGCCTCCGCGCGAATCAGGCCCTCGTGAAACCGGTCAGCCTGGCCGAGTTGAAAGCGGATGCGGTCGATCGCCGCCCTGAACTCGGCGGGTGTCGCCTTCTCGCCGAAGGCGTGCAGGATACGTCGCTCGTGCGCCGTGAGATCCTCGGTGTCGCCGGCGGCGAAGCGGCGCAGCAAGGCGGCATAGCGCAGCTTGGCGCCCTCGACCTTGCGTTCGCGTGCCTGCGGCGAAGCCTCCGGGTCGAAATGCAGTGCTTCGTAAACGATGTTCAGGTTCCAAGAATCGTGCAGCAGTCCTTCGTCGGTCGTCACCTCGGTGTAGACGCGAACCCAGAAGCGCACGTCCGGTTCGAGTTCCGGAGGCCTAGGAAAGGGATTGCTGTCATCGGCATCCGCTGCGTGCGCCCAGAAGGGCGCTGCTACGACCAAGCCCAAGGCCAAAACGAGGAGAATCGATGATCTGCGTTTGATGACCACACCTAAACAACCATGGGGAGTCCTCATCGGGCCCCGCCAGTCGCTTGAGACCGGCGCGCCGTGAATCAGACTAGCCGCACTTCGAATCGCCGCAGTTGAGGCAAGTATGGCAGCCGTCCATCATGACGACCGCGGCGGTGCTGCACTTCGCGCAAAGTTGCGCGCCGTCCGGAAAGTGGGACTTGGAGAACGCATCGGTCTGTTTCGTGCGGGCTTCGAATTCGGCCCGCTTCTCATCCACGAGTTTGCGCTGATGTTGATCGAGTTCGGGTTTCTTGAGCAGGCCGATCGACTGCAGGTGGCGCTCGATCACGTAACCGAGTTCGGCGATCGTCGAGGGCATGAACTTGCCCCCCGGTTGCCAATAGCCGCCGCGCGGATCGAATACCGCCTTGAGCTCGTCGACGAGGAACGTAGTGTCGCCGCCCTTGCGGAAGACCGCCGAGATGACGCGGGTCAAGGCGACGATCCACTGAAAATGGTCGAGGTTCTTGGAATTGATGAACACCTCGAAGGGGCGGCGTTGTTCGTGCGGCGTGCCCTCGTTCAGGACGATGTCGTTGATCGTCACGTACATCGCATGATCCGAGACCGGCGTCTTGATCTTGTAGGTCGAGCCGATCAGCACCTCGGGGCGTTCGAGCTTTTCGTGCATCCAAATGACGTTGTCCTGGGTCTTCAAGGGAGCCGGCGCGGGAGTTGCCGGCGCCTCCTTGGCCTCGGGCTTCTGGACGCGATACTTCGTGATCTTCTTGAGGATTTTGATTTGCGACATGGTCAGAATTTCCCGTAATAACCTTCTTTGAGCGCATCGAACAAGTTGGCCGCGGTGTGCATCTCGCCGTCGTATTCGATCTCTTGATCGCCGCGCGCCTCGACCTCCGTGCCGTCCTCCAAGGTGAACACGTAGGTCGTGTTCTTCAAGTCCTCCTCCTTGACGAGGACGCCCTGGAACGCCTCTGGATTGAAACGGAACGTCGTGCAGCCTTTCAATCCCTGGTCATGGGCGTAGAGGTAAATGTCCTTGAAGTCCTCGTACTTGTAGTCCGTCGGTACGTTGGCGGTCTTGGAAATCGAGGAATCGACCCACACCTGCGCGGCGGCCTGGATGTCGACGTGCTCCTTCGGACCGATGTCGTCGGCCGAAAGGAAGTAGTCCGGCAACTTCTCCGCCGGATTCTGGGAACCCGGCATCGCGCGCGCATTGACCAGTTCGCGATAGGCGAGCAGCTCGAACGAGAAGACATCGATCTTCTCCTTGGATTTCTTGCCCTCGCGGATCACGTTGCGGAAATAGTGATGTGCGAACGAGGGTTCGATGCCGTTCGAGGCATTGTTCGCGAGCGACAACGATATGGTGCCGGTCGGGGCGATCGAAGTATGGTGCGTGAAACGCGCGCCGACTTCCGCGAGTTCATCGACCAGTTCGGGCGCCGCCTCGGCGATACGCTGCATGTAGCGGCTGTAACGGGCATGCAGCACCCTGCCCGGGACCCGGGCACCGACCCGCCAGCCGTCCTTGATCATCTCGGGACGCTTGCGCAGCATCTCGCGCGTCACGGTGAACTCCTCGTTCATGATCGGCGCCGGGCCCTTCTCGCGCGCGAGGTCCAAAGCAGCTTCCCAGCCGGCAATCGCCATTTCACGCGAAACGTTCTGCGAGAAGGCGACCGATTTCTTCGATCCGTATTTCATGCAGAGCATCGTGATTGCCGATCCCAAGCCGAGAAAACCCATGCCGTGACGACGCTTGCGAGTGATCTCGTCCCGCTGCTCGGCGAGCGGCAGGCCGTTGATCTCGACCACATTGTCGAGCATGCGCGTAAAGACTTTGACGACCTTGCGATAGGTTTCCCAGTCGAAACGCGCCTTCTCGGTAAACGGGTCGACCACGAACTTGGTCAGATTGACCGAGCCGAGCAGGCACGAGCCATACGGGGGCAAGGGTTGTTCACCGCAGGGATTGGTGGCACGGATGTTCTCGATCCACCAGTTGTTGTTCATTTCATTGACTTTGTCGATCAGGATGAAGCCCGGCTCGGCAAAATCGTAGGTCGAGGACATGATCAGATCCCAGACCCGCCGTGCCGGCAAGGTCTTGTAGATCTTGCAGACGACGAGTCCTTCGTCGTTCGCCACGTAACCCTCGGTATGCGGCCATTCTCGCCAGACGAACTTGGATTCATCGTCGACGTCCGGTCGATCGGACTCGAACTCCTTGCGGCCCAGCGGGAAGGCCAGCTTCCATTCCGTGTCGTCCTTGACGGCCTTGATGAATTCGTCGGAAATGAGCAACGACAAGTTGAACTGCCGCAGACGGCCGTTTTCCCGCTTGGCGCGGATGAATTCCAGCACGTCCGGATGCCCGACATCGAAAGTGCCCATCTGCGCGCCCCGCCTACCACCGGCGGACGAGACGGTGAAACACATCTTGTCGTAGATATCCATGAAGGACAAAGGTCCGGAGGTATAAGCACCGGCGCCCGAGACATATGCGCCGCGCGGGCGCAGCGTCGAGAATTCATAGCCGATGCCGCAACCGGCCTTGAGCGTCAGACCCGCCTCATGCACTTTGTTGAGGATGTCGTCCATGGAATCGCGGATCGTTCCGGAGACCGTGCAATTGATCGTCGAGGTTGCCGGTTTATGCTCGAGCGCGCCCGCATTCGAGGTGACCCGGCCCGCGGGTATCGCACCCTGACGTAGCGCCCAAAGAAACGACTCGTAACACTGCGCTCGCAGTTCCTCGTTCTCCACGTCCGCGAGCGCACGCGCGACACGCTGGTAGGTATCGTCCATCGATTGATCGATCGGCGAGCCGTCTTTCGCGCAGAGGCGATACTTCTTGTCCCAGATGTCGATAGACGCTTCCTGGAAAGAAATACTGCCGACGTCTTTAGGCTGTATTTTGACCACGGTATTCATGAACGGTGTGTTGCTCCATTAGAGTTCTAGTTCGATCGACATGCGGCTTGAGCTTGCTGCGGCAGGCTAGGTGGCTTAACACAATATCTTGTGTAAGGGCGCAAAGGGTACGGCGCGACGCCGATCAGCGTCAAGAAGTATTTGCGTGTTTTTTCATCAAAAAAAACTCAACCGATTCATGTACTTAAAAAAATAACCCGATAAATCACTTGATCCCGGCTCGGGCGGCTGCAGTCAAGCCTGAAATGCCGCAATCGCAACATCTTGTGTTTTCACAGCTTATCCACAATATGTCCTATTGACAGTGGTCGCGAGGTTTCGGACGTTGAATTTGCGCGGGCGATACCCATCTCCTGGAGCACAGACAAGCTTCGTGTTTGACCCTTCAATCATTACAGGAGAGAACATCATGACCGTTGTGAGTTATGAGCCTTGGGCTCTCGTGAGCCGCCTTCAGAAGGACATCGATCGTTTGTGGGGTGCGCCGGTCGTGACGGCAGCCGACTCGGGCGCGTGGTTGCCGCCGGTCGATATCACCGAGGAAGCCAATCAGTTCTTGTTGCATGTCGACCTGCCGGGCGTGGACCCGAAGGCCGTGGAAATCACGTCGGACAAAGGCGTGCTCACGATCCGCGGGCAGCGCAACGCCGGCAGCGCGCAGTCCGGTGAGGGCTATCGCCGTGTCGAGCGCACCAAGGGCGAGTTCCAGCGGCGTTTCAGCCTGCCGGAATCGGCCGACACACAAAACATCAAGGCGAAGTCGGTCCACGGCGTGCTCGAAATCGTGATCCCCAAGGTGGCGCAAGTGCAGCCGCAGCGGATCGTCGTCGAAGCGGCCTGACGCGTCCGGCCGACTGGGATTCCCGCGGGATTCCTGCGGGAGTCTCCGCCGGCCGGAGTTCGGCGGGCTGTGGCGTTCGCGACCGGTGCTATGATCGCGGACCACATGCAATCTCTTTCTATCTGCATTCTCGGCGGCACGGGATTCGTCGGCACGCGCTTGGTCGCGCGACTGATCAGCGAGGGTCACCGGGTTACCGTGCTGTCACGGGATCGAGAGCAGCACAAGCATCTGCGCGTGCTGCCCGGTTTGACGCTGGAGAATTGCAACGTGTACGACGCGGCGGCGCTCTCCGAGCATTTTCGCGGCCAGGCGGTCGTGATCAACTTGGTCGGTATCCTCAATGAGCGCGGCTTCGGCGGCGGTGGTTTCCGCCGCACCCATACCGAACTGACGCGCGGGGCCTTGCAGGCGGCTCGCTCGGCGGGCGTCACGCGCCTGATACAAATGTCCTCGCTGGGCGCTTCGGTCACGGCGCCGAGCCACTATCTGCGCTCGAAGGGAGATGCGGAGCGACTAATTCAGAGCGACTCCGGCAGCGTCGACTGGACGATCTTCAAGCCATCCGTGATCTTCGGGCCGGGCGACTCATTTTTGAACCGCTTCGCGTCCTTGCTCGCGACACTGCCGTTCGTATTCCCGCTCGCCAAGCCAAACGCGATGCTGCAACCCGTTTTCGTCGACGATGTGGTCGCCGCCTTCGTGCTCTGTCTGCATGGTGGTGCGACGAGCCGCCAGATCTACGAACTCGGCGGCCCGCATCGCTATAGCCTGCGTGAAATCGTGGCGTTCGTGGCGAAAATCACCCGGCGCCGGCGGCTGATCATCGGCCTGCCAGATTTTCTCGCCCGGCTCCAGGCAGCCGTCATGGATTTCGTGCCGGGTCGTCCGTTTTCCACCGACAATTATCGATCGCTGACGATTGACAGTGTCTGCCGCGAGGACGGCTTTGCCCGACTCGGCATCAAGCCGCAGTCCATGATAGGTGCGGCGCGCCTTTATCTTGGCCGTGACGAGGACAATGCCCGCCTCAGTCGCGATCGCGCCGCGGTCGGCCGTAGCCCTGGGCCCGGACCCTATTGAGCAGCAGCCGACGCCGCATTGGCATCGCAGACGAGTCGGTCGCGCTCAGCTCGTTTCAATAGACCGAGTTCCCGTGCGCGGGCATAAAAGGCCGGCAAGTCGCCGCCGACCCCCGCTAGTTCCCGTCGCAATCCGGGTACGCAGGTTTGGTAGGTCGCGATCGAGACCAGATACGCGTTGTTCAGGCCGCGGTCGAACCACTCCTGGAACGGCGCTCGTCCGCCCCACTCTGCTTTCAGAGCCATGAAGGTCGCCGTCGCGTCGGCGAAGATGCGCTGCTTGCCTTCCGCCATCGCCGGCGCAGGCGCGCGCGAGGCGTAGAGCACCCCGAGCCTTGCGCGGGTATCGATGAGCAGCCCGCTGACCCGAGCGTAGTGAGCCTCCAGCACGCTGTCGTCTCGCTGGTCCTGAGCGCGACCTCGGGCTGTCAGCCACCGCCGCACGCCCTCTTCTTCGACCACCGTCGCGAGCGCCTCGTTGAAGGAGGCATCGTTCGCGACGTAGATCAACTGATGGGTCAGTTCATGGAAAATGATGCCGGCGAGTTCGGCCTCGCTCCAGCCGAGCATGGTATTGAGGATCGGGTCGTCGAAATGCCCCAGCGTGGAATAGGCGGCAACGCCTTCGACCGCCACGTCCATCCCCCGCGCCTGCAGATCCCCCGCAAGCGTGCGCGCCGCCTTCTCGTGGAAATACCCCCGATAAGCGACGCAGCCGACGATCGGATAGCACCACTGCTGCGCTTCGATCGAGAATTTCGGTGCGGCGAAGACATTCCAGACCACGTATTCGCGCCCGAGGTCGGCGTAACTTCGATAACTGCCGTTGTCGGGAAGTCCGAGGTCCCGGCTGGCAAACTCGCGAATGGCGCTCACGCGCTGTAATTGCGCCCGCACCGCAGCGGGCGTCTGCGGTCGCGCAATGACCTCGGCAATCGGCTCACGCGCGAGCATGAGGCGAACCTGGCCCTGCGCCGCCTGCCATTCGTAGCAACCGCTCGACGCAAGCGCGAATGCGCAGAGCAGCGCCGCGGCGCGGAGCTTCGCGCTGAGACTGATACTATTCACCGATGCAAGTGTATCTGGTTGGCGGAGCGGTTCGGGACAGCCTATTGGGGCTGCCGGTGAAGGAGCGCGACTGGGTCGTGGTCGGCGGTACGCGCGAGGAGCTGCAGCGGATGCGCTATCGCGAAGTCGGGCGTGACTTCCCGGTTTTCCTGCATCCCGACACGCATGAGGAATATGCCCTGGCACGCCTGGAGCGCAAGACGGCGCCCGGATACAAAGGCTTTGAATTCCGTTTCGGACCCGAGGTAACGCTCGAGGAGGATCTCGCACGGCGCGACCTTACGATCAATGCCATTGCACGAGCACCCGATGGGAGTTTGATCGACCCTTATGGCGGTCGTCGCGATCTCGAGGCGCGCTTGCTGCGACACGTCTCCGAGGCTTTCGTCGAAGACCCCGTGCGCGTGCTCAGGGTCGCGCGATTCGCCGCGCGGTTCGCACCCCTCGGTTTTCGCGTTGCCGCGGAAACCGCGGCGCTGATGCGCAGCATCGTGACACGCCACGAAATCGATGCACTGGTCCCGGAGCGGGTCTGGCAGGAAACCGACAAGGCGCTGCACGAACCACGGGCCGCGGAGTTCTTCTCGGTATTGCGCGACTGTGACGCGCTGCGGGTGATCTTTCCCGAAATCGACGCCTTGTTCGGCGTGCCGCAGCCGCCGCAATGGCATCCCGAGATCGACACCGGCGTGCACACCCTGATGGTGCTCGAACAAGCGTCGCTGCTCAGCCGCGAGCCGCAGGTCCGCTTCGCAGCCCTCGTCCATGATCTCGGCAAAGGCACGACACCGCGCGACGAGTGGCCGCGGCACACCGGACACGAGGAACGCAGTGTCGCTCTGGTGGAGGCCCTTGCGCAGCGGCTGCGCGTGCCGGTGGACTATCGTGAACTCGCCGTGATCGTCGCGCGCTTCCACGGCACGGTGCATCGTGCACACGAATTGCGCCCGGCAACGATCCTCGAATTCTTCGAGCGGGCGGATGCATTCAGGCGGCCTGAGCGATTTGCGCAGGCCTTGCTCGCCTGCGAAGCCGATGCGCGTGGCCGCACCGGATTCGAGGGGCGCGATTATCCGCAGCGTGCCTATTTGAGCGCGGCTCGCGCCGCGGCCGCCGAGGTCAGACCGCGTGCGTCGGATCTCGCCAGCGGCGACGGGAGCCGCATCGCAGCCGGCTTGCGCGCGGACCGCCTCGCCGTGCTCGCGGCACACCGCGCGGCGAGCCAAGCCGCCGGCTCCTCATAGACTGTGGCGCAAATCACGAAGCCGGAAACCGGACAAATCGCCGCGCGCGCCGCGCACCCAGGCCATCGCCTTGAAGCACTCGCCCATCTCTCCGGGCAGCATGAGCGTGCGTGCCTCGTGCGCGAGTCGCGCGGCGCGGGCGGAGTCCCCGCCCGCGAGTTCTCGCATTTCCTCATCGATACCGAGACCGGCGAGAAAATAGGTCTGTGTCGTGAAGCCCGCGACATCGAACCCGGCGTCGCGAGCCGCTGCCGCGAGCGCCGTGAAATCGACCCAGGCCGTGATGTCCTGCAGACCGGGAAAGAGAAAAGGATCGGTTTCGGTGCGGTGCCTGAAATGGCACAGCAAAGTCCCTTCGTGCCGTTCCGGTAGATAATACTGGGACCGAGGCAAACCGTAGTCGAACCACAGCACGGCGCCCGAGCGGAGACCTGCGGCAACCGTGGCGGCCCAGACCGGCATGCGCGGAGAATACTCCGAGACGTAGCCCGCCTCCCAAGCTGACTCCGCGGACAATCGCTCGCAGTGCTCGCTCATGAGTCGATCGGCGGGCCGGCTCGCCCAGGAAAAGCGATCGGCTTCGACGCAAACGCCGTACTCCTCCACGCGGCCGGGCGCCCAGCGAAATCTGCGTACCGGCAACGCGTCCAGCACTTCGTTGGCGAGGATGACGCCGTCGAACCTCGCCGGCGGCTCGCTCAGCCACTCGACGCGTGCACGCAGTGGGGCGGGGAGTTGCTCGAGCGCCGTGCGCTGGCGCGCACGCAGGTCGGCACTCACTTCGAGTATCGAGTAGCGGGCCGGCAGCTGCCCGGAGCTCTGCAAGCGCAGGAGCACGTCGCGGGCGAGTCGCCCCGTACCGGCGCCGACTTCGAGGATGGCGGCACCCGGGATTTCAGCGAGCAACTGCGCGCATTGGCGCGCGACGCAGGCCCCGAACAGCGCGGACACTTCTGGCGCGGTCGTGAAGTCCCCGTCGGCGCCGAGCTTGGTCGCCCCCGCACTGTAATAGCCGAGACCCGGGGCGTAGAGGGCCATATCCATGTAGTGCTCGAAGCTGATCCATCCGCCGGCTGCGCGGATCGCGCGCGACACGTGCTCGCGCACACGGTGACAGTGCTGCGCTTGCGCCTCGCTCAAGGCCGGTACACGCGGGGGGGGAGTTCCGGTATCGTGCGTTCGCATGACGACCAGTATCACCACTTCGGACTTGCGCGGCCAGTGCGCCCTGATAACGGGCGGGGCACGCCGCGTCGGCGCCGCGATCGTCCGCTGCCTGCATGCGGCCGGCGCGGACCTCGTCGTGCATTATCGTTCCTCGCGCGACGCGGCAGCAGGGCTTGCGGCGGAACTCAACGAGTCGCGACCGGGTTCGGTGACGATCGTGGCGGCGGATCTGCTCGACGATGCGGCGCCGGATGCCTTGGTCGCCGCCGCGCTGCGAGCCCATGGCCGTCTCGATATTCTGATCAACAACGCCTCGAGTTTCTATCCGACGCCGGTCGGCAAGATCACGATCTGCGACTGGGACGATCTGATGGGCAGCAATTTGAAAGCGCCCTTGTTTCTGTCGCAGGCGGCCGCGTCGCATTTGCGGACGAGCCGCGGATCGATCATCAATCTCGTGGATATCCATGGCCTGCGCCCGCTCAAGACACATCCCGTCTACAGCGCTGCCAAGGCGGGACTCGCGATGCTGACGCGTTCGCTCGCCCGCGAGTTGGGACCCGAGGTGCGCGTCAACGGCATCGCGCCGGGGCCCGTGCTCTGGCCCGCGGGCGAACTGGACGAGGCTTTGAAACAGGAGATCGTCGCGAAGACGGCTCTGAAGCGCTACGGGACGCCGGAGGACATCGCACGCACCGCGCTGTTCCTCGCGCGGGATGCGCCCTTCATCACCGGGCAAATCATTGCGGTGGATGGGGGCCGTAGCGTCTAGCGTGACGCGCGAACGCCGCCGCGACGAACGCGAAGCCGAGGGCGCAGACGCCGTTCCATTGCGCACGCTCCCAAGCCCAAGCGGACAGCAATGAGCCCACGGAGCCGCCGAAAAAATAGATGACCATGTAAACCGTGTTGATGCGGCCGCGGGCGGTGGGATCGAGTCCGAAGATTCGGGTCTGGTTGGCGATTTGATTCGCCTGTACGCCGGCATCGAGCAGCACTACGCCGACGATCAATCCGAACAGCTGGTGGCCCCACGCCCAAAACACCGCGAAAGAAACCGTTAGCACCGAGAGCGCGAGACCGACCACCCAGCGAGTCCCACGACGATCGGCGAATCGGCCCGCAATCGGGGCGATGAAAGCACCGGTCGCGCCCAGGATCCCGAAGCTGCCGGAGGCCGCAGGCCCCAGATGGTAGGGCGCGCCGCCCAGGAGAAACGCGAGCGTCGTCCAGAACGCCGAGAAGGCGCCGAAAGCGAGGGCGCCCAGCGTTGCCGATTCACGCAATTGAGGCTGGCTGCGAAGGAGAGTCCAGAGCGAGCGCAGTGCTGCGGTGTAGGCCAACGGGTGCGACGGCGGCAGGGGCGGAAACAAGCGCAGCAACAGCGGTACGAACGCGCAGTCGAGACATGCGGCGGCGTAGAACACCGCGCGCCAGCCCAACCAAGCACTGAGCAGGCCGGCGAAGGTTCTCGCCAAGAGTATCCCGAGCAACAGGCCGGTCATCACGATGCCGACGGCGCGGCCACGGCCGCCGCTGCCGGCGAACTCCGGCGCGAGCGAAACGGCCACGTGGGTCACGGCCGCCGCCGCGCCCATGGCGATGCTTGCGATCACCATCCAGACGAGCGTCGGCGCCACGGCCGCAAGCAAGCACGCGGCCGCGACGCAGGCGAACATGCGCACCATGAGTCCGCGTCGCTCGACCACGTCGGCGAGGGGAACGAAGAACAGAATGCCGAGCGCATAGCCGACCTGCGCGCCGACCGCGACGCTACCGGCAGCGGCGGGCGAAACCCGGAAACTGCGACTCATTTCGAGCAGCAGGGGCTGATTGAAATAGATGCTCGAGACCCCGAGACAGGCGGCGATGCCAAGCAGCAATCGGAGGCGCGCGGCGGAGTCTGCGCCGTGCTGCGGTGGACTCAGCATGTCGGGTCGACTCTCACCATGACGGGTGGACTCTCACGGTGCCGCGGAGCCGCCTCAAACCCAGTGATAATTGAAGCTGATGCTGATGCGTTCGGCGCGCAACGGGTTCGCCGCCACCTCGTGGCGCAGCCAACTTTCGAACAAGGCGAACGAACCGGCCACCGCGGGCAATACCACCCAGGGCTGATTCTCCCGCGCCGCGTCGGCGCGACGCGGCGGGGAGGCCATGAAACGATCGAGCCGGGGATCCTCGAACTTGAGTCCCGGACAGCCGCGTGGTGTTTGCACGAAATAGGTGCCGCTCAGCGCCGATACCGGGTGCAGGTGCAGGCCGTGACTCGTGCCGCGAGGCATGATGTTGACCCAGCAATCGGTCATCTCGAGGGTGCGCCGGCCGAGGTCCCACTGCAGGGCGCGCACGAATTTTGCAACATGGGCGGCGAGGCGCCGTTCGAGACGCGCGAAGGTCGGCGAATTCAAGTGCATCTTGTTCGCGGAGTGATACGAGGTGAAACCGCCCGGATAATTCTGCAGCGACCAGCGCCTGCCGGCAGAGTCGTCTTCGCGCAGCTGCCGGCATTCGCGCAGTAGGCAGGGGTTCAGCGCGGTAAGCTCGCGGGGCGCCATCCGGCCGGTATAAATCGGCGTGGCGAACAGCCTCTCGATGCCTTTCTTGCTCATGGGGGCGGCTCGCGGAGCAGATCGCGCACGTGATCGATGTCGACGGCCAAGGGCCGATCGTCGCGATAGGGGGGCACTCGCGCCCGCAACTTGCGGTAGATCGCCTCGGTGCCGCGGCCGCGCGCGCCGGCGACGGTCTGCAGCTCGTAGCCTTGCGCGGCGGCGAGCATTTCGATCGCGACCACGGTCTCGGCATTGTCGAGGATCTTGAGCCATTTAGCCGCCGCGGGCGTGGCGTGCGCGAGATGATCCTCCTGCAATCCCGAGGTCACGCCGCCGTCGAGGCTCGCCGGAGCGGCAAGACGGCGGTTGTCGGCGACCAGCGCCGCCGCGGTGTACTGGGCGATCATGAACCCCGAGCTCGCGCCGCCCGCATCGGCGAGAAACGCGGGCAAGCCGCTCACCAGGGGATTGACGAGGCGGTCGAGACGCCGTTCGGACATGGCGGCGACGGCGGCGATCGCCGTGGCCAGGGCGTCGGCCCCGAGGCCGAGCGCGGCGCCCACTGCGTGTGCCTCGGAATGCGCGCGGGGATCGTCGACGCTGCCGGTAACGACGGGATTATCGGTCGCCGAAGCGAGTTCCGCATCGACGGTCGTCGCGACCTGTTCGAACAGATCGCGAGCCGCACCGTGCACCTGGGGCACGGCGCGCAGGCTCAGGGCATCCTGGGTGCGGTGGCCACGGGCTGCCGCACAGATTTCGCTGCCGGCGAGGAGCGCACGCAGATTCGCCCCCACGAGGCCGAGGCCCGGCGAGCGACGCAAAGCGAGCACTTCGGCATCGAAGGCCGCTAGCTGGCAGTGCAGATTTTCGATGCTCATCGCCGCCGCCGCATCGGCCCAGGCGAGCAGACGTTCGCTGCGCAACAACGCGAGCGACGCAAGACCGGACGCGCAAGGCGTACCGTTGACGAGACTCAAACCTTCCTTCGCTTCCAACACCAGGGGCGCGAGACCGATCTCGACCAGAGCTTGTGCGCCGCTCAGGCGCCGCCGCTGCCTGCGCGCGGTGCCCTCCCCGAGGAGCACGAGTGCGACATGCGCCATGTGCGTCAAGTAGCCGACCGAGCCCTGCGACGGGATCTCGGGCACACAGTCCTCGTTGAGCAAACGCACGAGCGCCGCGAGCAACAGCGGCCGGACCCCGGAGTAACCGAGCGCGAATTGATTGACGGCGGCGGCGATGATGGCGCGCGCTTCGGGGGCGCCGAGCACGGGACCGACACCGACGGCATGGCTCATCACGATATTGCGCGACAAGCGGCGCAACCCGGCGTGGTCGACGACCACGTCGCAGAGCGCGCCCACGCCCGTGTTGACGCCATAGGCCTTGATACCTTTGGCGACGAGCGATTCGACGAGTGCGCGGGCCGCGGCGACGCGCGCCGCCGCGGCACCGGACAGCGACAAGGGGGCGCCCTCGGCGACTGCCGCAATCGAGCGCCACCCCAGGGGCGCATCGAGGACGATCATTTCGCCACGGTGAGCCGCTGCCATGCGAGCAGATCCTCGCGATTGCGCGAGATGATGATGCCGACATCCTTCGAGCTGCGAACCGCACCGGGCTTGGCAAGCGTGATACGCACGCTCGCGACGTCGAACTCGGCCAGCACCAGCATCGCCACGTGCTCCGAGAGAGTCTCGACCAGATGGAATTCGGAGGCCTCGAGGAAGGCAAGCACGCGCTTGGCGACGCGCTTGTAATTCAAGGTGTCGTCGATCGAATCGGTCAAGGCGGCCCTGCGGATGTCGGCGCTCATTTCGATGTCGAGCAGCACGGTCTGCTTGACCTGCCGTTCCCAGTCGAAGATGCCGATGATCGCCTCGGCCTTCAGCCCGTGTATGAAAATCGTGTCCATTTAAGCCTCGAACCCCCGTTGTACGTCATCCCCAAGCGCCCACGTCGCCCGCGCACCGACAGGCGCGGTAGCCGCGATACCCTGCGCCAAGCGCAGGCAGCCCGCGAGCGCGATCATTGCCCCGTTGTCCGTGCAGAATTCAGTCCGCGGGAAATATAGATCCGCGCCGCATGCGGAACCTAAGCGGCGCAAGCCCTCGCGCAGGCTCTCGTTCGCGCCCACGCCACCGGCAACCACGAGGCGCCGGTGGCCGGTGAGCGCCAGAGCCCGGCGGCATTTCTCGACGAGCGTCGCGACGACGGCTTCCTCGAAACCACGCGCGACGTCCGCACGAGTTTGGGTCTCGAGCACCCGGCCGCGCAAGGCTACTAGGGCGGCGGTCTTCAAGCCACTGAAACTGAAATCGAGTCCGGGCCGATCGAGCATCGGTCGCGGAAAGACGAACTCTCCGCTACGCCCCTGACGGGCGAGGCGCGCGAGCGCCGCCCCGCCCGGATAGGGCAGGCCGAGCAGCTTCGCCGTCTTGTCGAACGCTTCGCCGGCGGCATCGTCGAGCGTCTGGCCGATGACAGAGTAGCGCCCGAGGGCGGCGACGTCGACGAATTGCGTATGTCCACCGGACACGAGCAATGCGAGGAAGGGGAAATCCGGCGGATCGGGTTCGAGCAAAGGAGCAAGCAGATGACCCTCGAGATGGTGAATACCGATCGCGGGTTTGTGCCAGGCGAAAGCAAGACTGCGCGCAAAGCACGCGCCTACCAGCAGCGCCCCGATCAGGCCAGGACCGGCGGTGTAGGCCACGGCATCCAACTCGGCGGCTTCGGTGCGGGCAGCGGTCATCGTCTCCCGTACCAGGGGCAGCAGGCGCCGAACATGGTCTCTGGAGGCCAATTCGGGCACGACGCCGCCGTACGCTTGATGCATCGCAACCTGGCTGTGCACCCGATGTGCCAAAAGACCCGCCGTCGCGTCGTAGATCGCCACGGCCGTCTCGTCGCAAGAGCTTTCGATGCCTAAAACTCGGGGTGGCCTGGCTGAATTGGACATTGTTGGACTTCCATCACTAGCTGAAGAGCGCGATCTTTTTGCCTTTTACGCAGGCGCCCATTAGAATGCGCCCCCCTGGAGCCGATTGCCGGCCGGTTTTCAACAGAGTATTGAGGTTTGAATGCCCAGCGTTCGTGTTCGTGAGAATGAGTATTTCGACGCCGCCCTGCGACGTTTCAAGCGTGCTTGTGAAAAAGCGGGCGTCCTCACCGAATTACGTCGGCGCGAATTCTACGAGAAGCCGACCCAGGAGCGTAAGCGCAAGAAGGCCGCGGCGGTGAAACGGCACTTGAAGCGACTTTCGCGCGAGAACATGCGCGGAATGGGCGGCGGCGCGCCGGCGAGTGCGCCCGCGCCGGCTGCCGCTCGTCCCTACTAGCCCCGTCCCTGCTAGCAATCTGTCCTCGATGGCGCTCAAAGAGCGAATTACCGACGACATGAAGGCCGCGATGCGCGCGGGCGAAAAGGATCGGCTCGGTGTGATCCGCATGATCACCTCGGCGATCAAGCAGCGCGAAGTCGACGAGCGCATCACCCTCGATGACGGTCAGGTGCTGACCGTGCTCGAGAAGATGATCAAACAGCGCAAAGAGTCGGTCGCGCAGTTCGAGGCCGGTAACCGGCCCGATTTGGTCGCCAAGGAAACGGCGGAAATTACCCTTTTGCAGACCTATCTGCCGGCGGCGATGAGCGACCCTGAAATCGATGCTTTGATCGTTGAATCGATCGCCGCCAGCGGCGCGACCAGCATCAAGGATATGGGCAAGGTCATGAATCTCGTCAAAGCCAAGGCCCAGGGTCGCGCCGACATGGCGGCCGTCGGCGCGAAGATCAAAGCCAAGCTCAGCGGTTGATCGCCCGCGGTCCATGGCCGGCCGCATTCCGCAAACGTTCATCGATGAGATCGTCGCGCGCTCCGACATCGTCGAGGTCGTCGGCGCCCGCGTACCGCTCAAGAAATCCGGTCGCGAGTTCAAGGCCTGCTGCCCTTTTCACAACGAAAAAACCGCCTCGTTCTGGGTGAGTCCCGACAAGCAGTTCTACCACTGCTTCGGTTGCGGGGCCCATGGCACCGTTTTGGGTTTCCTGATGCAATACGAGAAACTCGAGTTTCTCGAGGCGGTTGCGGATCTCGCCGAGCGGGCCGGACTCGAGGTGCCGCGAGAGGCGGGCGGCCGTGACTCGGGCAGCGTGGATCTCCACGAAATCATGGCCGATGCGGCGCGTTTCTTCGCACAGAACCTGCAGGACGCGCAGCGCGCGAGCGGCTATCTGGCCGAGCGCGGCGTCGAGACGGGCATTGCAGCGAAATTCGCGCTGGGCTATGCGCCGGATTCCTGGAACGCGCTGCTGACGCGCTTCGGCGCCGACGAGGCGGGACGCCGCCGATTGCTGCAGGTGGGCCTCATCATCGAGCGGGACACGCACGGCGGCGAACGCCAGCCGGGCTTTTACGACCGCTTTCGTGACCGCCTGATGTTTCCGATTCGGGATGCGCGCGGGCGGGTGCTCGCCTTCGGCGGTCGGGTGATCGATCAAGGTGAGCCGAAATATCTCAATTCGCCGGAAACCGCGCTGTTTCACAAGGGTCGCGAACTCTATGGACTGTTTGAGGCACGGCAGGCAAGGACGGATTTCAAGCGGCTCTTGATCGTCGAGGGCTATATGGATGTGGTCCGCTTGCATCAGGCCGGTATTACCTACGCAGTGGCGACGCTGGGCACGTCCACGACCCAGGAGCACCTGAACAAGATCTTTCGAATCGCGAGCGAGGTTATTTTCTGCTTCGACGGGGATCGCGCGGGTCGCGCGGCGGCATGGCGCGCACTGGAGAATGCACTGCCGATGGCCCGTGACGGCCGTGAGTTGAAATTTCTGTTTCTGCCGGACGGCGAGGACCCCGACACGCTCGTTGCCGCCGAAGGCCCCGAGGCATTCGAAGATCGGGTGAAATCGGCGTTGCCGCTGTCGGAATATCTCGTGCGGCAATTGACCACCCAAGTCGATTTGACGCACTTGGACGGCCGCGCCAAGCTGGCCGCGCTCGCGAGGCCGCTGTTTGTCCGCATGCCGGAGGGGGTTTATCGCGAATTGCTCGTGGATCGTTTGGCGGCCCAGATTCAGATGCCGGCGACCAAATTACAGGGACTGCTGCTCGGTGAAGATGGCAAGCGCGGCAGCCTCAGCCAAGCTGCGGAACCCTTGGGAGGATCGCAGGGTCTAGACCGGAGAGTTCCTCGCGGAATCAGCGTGGGGCGCGGCAATCTGCTCCGGCAGGCCATCATGCTGGTGCTCCACCATCCGAACGCGGCCAAGGCGGTCGAGGACCCTGGCGCCTTGGCCGGTTTGGACAGACCCGGAGTGCCGGTGCTGCAGGAGCTGCTCGAGCAGGCCGCGGCTACGGCCTCGCCCTCGACGGGCAGCCTGCTGGAGCGCTGGCGTGATCGGCCCGAGTTCGCGCGTTTGGCGGAGCTGGCCGCGATGGACCCACTCGTGGCCGACACGGCGGCGGCGGCGAGCGAGCTGCAAATGGCGGTCGCCAAGCTGGTCGAGACTCATGGCCCAGGCCGGCGAATGAACGAATTACTGCAAAAGGCCGAGGATATGGGCTTAAATTTGGACGAAAAAGCCGAATTGACCGCTTTGTTGAAGGCGAAGAAGCGGCCAGGAGACGGCAAACTTTAAGTTTCGCCGCATCGGCCGACAAGCTAGTGGCTAAGGAATAGCCAAAATCGTATACTAGCCGGCTTCGCTTTGATTCTTTACGAACTGTCTCTATTTTTATCTGAAGCACAGCACGAGAGGCGTCCACCTTGATCAAAAAAGCGCCACAGGGCACAGCGACTCAAATAGCAGACGAGCGTCAGTCCCAACTGAAGCTCCTGATCGCGCGCGGCAAGGAACAGGGCTACCTCACCTACGCTGAAGTCAACGACCACCTTCCCAGCGAGATCGTCGATCCGGAACAGATCGAAGATATCGTGAACATGATCAACGACATGGGCATTCCGGTCTATGAAAAGGCGCCGGACGCCGAGTCGCTGTTGCTGACGGATGCGACCGCCGCTCCCGACGAGGAAGCGGTCGAGGAGGCGACCGCAGCCCTTGCCAATCTCGATGCCGAGTTTGGTCGCACGACCGACCCGGTGCGCATGTACATGCGTGAAATGGGTACCGTGGAATTATTGACCCGCGAGGGCGAAATACGCATCGCGAAGCGGATCGAGGAAGGGCTCGAGGCCGTGAAGATAGCGCTCGGCAGCTATCCCGGGACCTACGATTTGCTGCTGCGCCACTACGAGTCCGTGAAAGCCGGTCAAATGCGTCTCGTCGACGTCATCGTCGGTTTCGTCGATCCGAACGCGCCCGATGAGATCGCTCAGCCGCAAAACCCGAAGATGATGGCGCTCGAGCGCGAGGAAGCAGCGGGCGACGAAGAAGAATCCGACGGAGACGAGGAAGAGGAGGCGATCGACACCGGTCCCGATCCGGAGGAGGCGGCGAAGCGCTTCCTGTCCTTGAGCAAGACGCATCACCAGTACGTCAATGCCCTCGACAAACTCGGCTCCAAGGATCCGAAAACGCTCAAATTGCGCAAGAAAATCTGCGCCGAACTCATGGAACTCAAGCTGTCGCCGAAGATGTTCGACCAGCTGATCGACAACCTGCGCCAGCACGTGACGGAGGTTCGCCTGCTGGAGAAGGAAATCATGTTCCTCTGCATCAAGCAGGCGGGCATGCCGCGCAAGGACTTCATTTCGACGTTCCCTAAGAACGAGACGAGCACGCGCTGGCTCGACAAACACATCAAGGCCAAGAAACGCTATTCCGCGCCGCTCGCGAAGTTCAAGGACGAAGTCGAGCGCCGGCAGAACAAGCTCAAGGACCTCGAGGGCCTGTTTCACGTCCTGATCAACGAGATCAAGGAAATCAATCGCGAGGTCTCGATCGGCGAGGCGAAAGCCCGGCGCGCGAAAAAGGAGATGGTCGAGGCAAACCTGCGCCTCGTGATCTCGATCGCCAAGAAATACACGAATCGCGGGCTGCAGTTCCTCGACCTGATTCAGGAAGGCAACATCGGTCTCATGAAGGCCGTGGACAAATTCGAATACCGCCGCGGCTACAAGTTCTCGACCTATGCGACTTGGTGGATCAGGCAGGCGATCACCCGGTCGATCGCCGATCAGGCGCGCACCATCCGTATTCCGGTGCACATGATCGAGACGATCAACAAGCTCAATCGCATTTCCCGTCAGATGCTGCAGGAAATGGGGCGCGAGCCGACTCCGGAAGAACTCGCGGTCCGCATGGAAATGCCGGAGGACAAGGTGCGCAAGGTCCTCAAGATCGCGAAGGAACCGATCTCGATGGAAACACCGATCGGCGACGACGAGGATTCTCATCTCGGCGATTTCATCGAAGATACTTCGGTTTCCTCGCCGATCGACTCGGCGACTACGGAATCCCTGCGCGAGACGACGCATTCGGTGCTCGCGCAACTTACGCCGCGCGAGGCGAAGGTGCTGCGCATGCGTTTCGGCATCGACATGAATACGGACCACACGCTCGAGGAAGTCGGCAAGCAATTCGACGTGACTCGAGAGCGCATCCGTCAGATCGAAGCGAAAGCCTTGCGCAAGCTGCGTCATCCGAGTCGCAGCGAGCAGCTGCGCAGCTTCTTGATGGACGACTGAGCGGCGCCACCGAGTCGCACCGCTGCACCTGGCTGCGCCGCGCGGCGGGGCACTACTCAGCCGCGCAGGTGACGGGCGGCCCGAACAGCTTGACGGCTTTGCCCGAGTCGGGAATCGTGATCATCCCTTCGTAGCGCAAGCCGATCTTTTGCAGCACGCCGATCGACCCATGGTTGTCGGGCGACGTGATCCCGACGATGCGCTCGAGTCCGAACAGGCGTCGGCCATGAGCCATCGCGGCCGACGCCGATTCGGTGGCGTAACCCTGGCCGACGTATTGCGGCAGAAAGGCGAAGCCGATGTCGGGACAGTCCAGCCAGTCCCTCTTGACTAGCCCGCACATGCCGATCGGAACATCGGACGTGTGTAGCGGCGTGCCTGGCAGCGAGCTTGGCGGCCTGCGCAGCAAGGTCAAATAGAGTCCGTAGCCGTGCCGTCGGTAGCTCTGCATCGGTCCCTGGCGGATGTAATCACCGGCGTCGCCGAGGGTGCGCACGCACTTGTCGCCGATGTGGCGGATGAAACTTTCCTGGTTCAGCAGATCGAGGATGAATTCAGCGTCCCGCACGTCCATCAAACGTAGGCTCAAGCGTGCGGTCAGGATCGGTGTCATGCGTGCTCCGTGCGGTAAGGAACAGACGCTACCGCCAACGCAACGATATACGTGGATTTCCGGAATGGCACGTGAATCTCCGGATTGATCGCACCAACGCTGGAACTACGAAGCCGGCAGACTATGGAAAGGGGATGTCGGGCATGCTTCCACGGAACCTCATCGGTGCGCGCGGCGGGTACTGGGTCGGAGCCCTGCTCGCGTTCATACTTTCCGCCGGCATCGTCGTCCCCGCCGCCGCCGTGCCCAGTTTTGCTCGTCAGACCGGCATGACCTGCGCAAGCTGCCATACCGTGTTCCCGGAACTCACTCCGTTCGGCCGTGAGTTCAAACTCAACGGCTACGTGCTCGACAACATCAAGCAAATCACTGGGATCTCGACAGACGATCGTTCGACCTTGTCCTTGAATTCCGTGCCGCCGCTAAGCGTCATGGTGCAAATCAGCTATACCCACACGGGCTCGGCGCTGCCTGACAGCGCGGTGTCGGGCGCGCTCGCCAAGGACGGGGATGTTCTCTTCCCGCAGCAGGTGAGCATTTTCTACGCCGGCAAGATCGCTGACGACTTCGGCGCCTTCATGCAATTGACCTATGACGGTGCGGAGGATCACTTCGGACTCGACAACACCGACATCCGGTATGCACGCCACTTCAATTTTGGGCCCGGCGGCGACGCCGATCAGCACCATCTGATCATCGGCGCCACGCTCAACAATGGACCGACCGTCCAGGACGTTTGGAACACGACGGCCGCTTGGGGCTTCCCCTACTCGGGCAGCAGCACGGCGCCGACACCTTTGACTTCGCCGAAGCTCGGCGCCGGCGCCGGCGGCCTCGGTCAGACCGCCGCGGGACTCGGGGTCTATGCCTGGCTCGACAGCCGACTCTATGCGGAATTGAGTTTATACGCGCCGTCGCTGCCCGGCGGCGCACACCCCTTGGACAGCACGCAAGCGGGCGTCATCCACGGTGTCTCACCCTATTGGCGCGTCGCCTACGAGTCGCGCTGGGACAGCAACTCGCTGAGCGTGGGTCTCTACGGCATCGACGCCAAGTTGAACCCGGGTCATGGTCTTCCGCTCGCCGGACCGACCGACGACTTTAGAGACACGGCCGCCGACGCGCAGTATCAATTCATCGGCGAGTCGCACTCGTTCACGGCGCTTGCGACCTACATCAACGAGAAAGAGAGCCTGTACGCGAGCTATGCCAGCGGACTCGCGGCGAATTCGAGCGACACGCTCGACTCCTTCCAGCTCTCGGGCGAGTACTACTACCAACGCAGGCTCGGCGCTGCGCTCGGCTACTTCAGCGTCAACGGCTCCGCGGACAGTCTCTTGTATGCGCCGGCTGCCGTCGGCGGCAGCGTCACGAACCGCCCCGATTCGCGCGGAGAGGTCGTGGAACTGAATTACCTTCCCTGGCTGAACGCCAAGTTGCAGCTGCAATATACGGTGTATTCGAAGTTCAACGGCGGAAAATCCGACTACGACGGCGCCGGTCGGAACGCTTCGAACAACGACACGCTCTACGTCCTTCTGTGGCTCGCTTATTGAGCCGCGCCGAACACGATCGCGCCCGGAGCCTCTAGCAATGAATATCGCATTCTCTTTTCCCACCCTGCTGCTGCTCGCGACCGCAGCCACGGCCTCCGGCACCGATCTTGCCACGGACGCCGAGCACGTAGCGCTGCAGAACACGATCCAAAACTGCGCGATTTGCCATGGCTCGACCGGGCGCAGTGTCTCGCCAACCTTCCCGAATCTGGCTGGTCAATCGGCGCCGTATATCGTGTTGCAGTTGAACGCCTTCAAGAATCAAACGCGGGCCGACCCGGATGCGCAGGCTTACATGTGGGGCATGGCATCGCAACTGAGCGAGGCGACGATCAACTCTCTCGCGGACTACTTCGCGGCGCAGTCACCGGCGCCGGGCCGTTCCGGCAACGCCACGCTGATCGGTCAGGGCAAGAAGCTGTTCGATGAAGGCATACCTGCCGGGGGCGTTCCCGCCTGCGCCTCCTGCCACGGGCAACATGCCGAAGGCATGGCGATGTTCCCCCGGCTCGCGGGTCAGCATGCGCCTTACCTCTACAAGCAATTGCTGGTCATCCAGAGCGTACTGCGCACCGCGCCCGTGATGCATGGCGTCATCAAAGACCTGAGCAAGGACCAGATGCAGTCGGTCGTTGCCTACCTGGAATCCATTTGAAGTCGACCGATGCGCCGACGGATGGTTGCAGCTGGCCAGCGAAGGCCTATCGTCGTGAGCGCCAAAAATCGGGCGACCCAGATCCTGGGCCGCCCGACGCATGACGATCAGCGGGCTGTTCAGTAAGCCGTCGTCTTGAGGGCTTCGGCAAAGTTCGCCACGTCCAAGGTGCCGATGCCAGCCGCCGGACTGTAGCCGTTCGTGCCGAGGAAGTAATCGTTGTTGCCGTACTTGATCACGTTGAACGGCGGCGACTTGCCCGCGTATGCGTTCTTGCCTTTGGCGAGCTCGTACAGCGGCACGTTCAGCAATCCGAGACGCCCGCCGAGATACTGGCCTAGCAGCGCCGTGACACCGTTCAATTGCGGCGCGACGAAGCTGGTGCCGCCGTAGAAGCTCGCGATCCCGAACCCGTCGACGTTCGAGGTGTAGTAGATCACGTAGCCGGTGTCCGGATCGGCATTGAACGAAATGTCCGGCAGATTGCGCCCGGCGTAATGCGCCGGAATCGTCAGCAATACAGTCGGGGGGACCGTATCCTCGTCGATGAACTGCTGATTCGGCTGGGTTTTTTGAATGCCGGCCAATCCCGCCTGATAGAACGGCAGCGGATATTCGAAGCTGACGCCGCCGCCACCACCGACCGGAAAGATTCCGCATTCGATCGGGTCATAGCCCAAATCGTCGCAGAGCGGCACGAGGTAGTCCCAGCTCCAGACCCGTTCGTGCGGAATCGTTACGGTTACGAGTTGGCCCGTGGAGTTGATCTGGTACACCTGCGTGCCCGCGAGCGTCGTGCCGCCGGCAGCCGTGATGTAGGGATTCGCCGCCGGATCGTCGACGCTCAGCGCCAAGCTATAGTCGGGAGGCGTCGCGCCATCGTTAGCGTCGTAGGCGCCCGCATCACCGGCCGCGGCGAACATCGTCTGCCCCTGCAGCGCAGCCTGCAGAAAAATCTGCTCGTAGGCTTGCAGCGAGCTCACGGTCTCGCCCGTGTACGGATCGGTGACCGGCGAGAAATACGCGTCGTCGAACCACTCCCAATTACCCCAGCTCACCGAGATAGAATCCGCTTTGTTGTCTTCGACCGCATGCACGAAGGCATCGACGAAGGCCTGGCTCGTGTTCGGTGCTTGATAGACGATGATGTCGGCGCCCGGGGCGACGCCACCGGACTGTTCGACGTCGAGCGTCGTTTCGATCGAGCCGGAGGCATCGCTGGGCGCACCCGCACCGCCATCGACCGCGATCACTTTGACGCGGTTCTTGGCGACGTCGAGCCCCACCGCCGACCAATAATTGTAGGCGTCGTTGACGCTGAGATTAGCCAAAGTCACGATACCGATCGTTCGACCCTTGCCCGTGACGTTCTTGGCCGTCAGCGGCGTCACGTCGTAGTATTTCGAGAAATCGGTGACGGTCCAGAAACCGGGTTCATTACCGCTGCTGCTCGCCGCGGTTTTCGCGGGCTCACGCGTGGCCTTCTTGGCGAAGGCCGTGACGTTGTGCGGTACGAACTTGGGCCGCGTGCTGAGACCGACGACGCCCGCAACGCTCGCGCTGATTTCCGCGGGAAGCTTCGCCGCCGTCGTCGGCGCCTGAAAATGGTACGCGGGACTCGTCCCGGTCGCGGCCACTTCGTAGACTTGCAAGCTGACGTGAAAAGCACTCTCGATCGCCGCCACGCTGCCGCTCACGCTGAGCGTGCTCGCACCGGTACGCGTCGCCGTCAACCCATACTTCGCGAGGCTCTTCGCGACGACGGCGACGTTCTCGTCGGACTGCGCGAACTTCGACCGGAACTCCGCGGGAGTCAGGAAGCGTTGATAATTGGGGCTGCCCTTCGTGTAGAGGCTCTGGAGGTAAGCTTCCGCAGCGGCCTTGTCGCCCATTTTTAGCGCGAGCGTGACGGAAAGCGGACGCGTACCATATAAATCCCGCGCCGCGCCGACCAGGCGAGGCGCCGGTGTCGCTTTACTCGGAAAAGGTACAGCCGAGTTGGATACTTCCGACGCGGAGGCTGTGAGTGCCGACAGGCCGAGCGCACCGATGGCACAGGCATTTGCGAGCCAAGAAAACTTCATGGTCATCCTTTTACGTCCGAAGGCAGACGCGGTTGAACGCAGCGTTGAGGGATCCCTGTTATGGAGTGCGAGTGTGAACTCGGTCACAAGACTGTAGGTTGAGCGGACACAAGCCGTCAAGGTTCGTGGGGGTTTATCGGAAAAATACCGTCGGGGTTTACATAATCCCGATGCGCGTGCGCAACACGTGCGTGGATTTCGCGAGCGTTACCAGCGCTTGAGTGCAGCCCGCGGCGGTGACTCTACCGCGTCGTCCGCGTACACCTGCACCACGGTGCCGACGTCTCCGGTTTTCAAACCAGGGCTCGCCATGTCGACCTGCAACTTTCTCCTTGACCCACCCATCGCCACTGGAGATCATCTCATCCATGAGGCTGGATCCCATGCGCGTTCGATCGCTTGCCCTAGTGTTCTCGCTCTCCCTCTGCAGCTCGATCGCGCTCGCCCAGCGCGAAGTTCCCAACATTTCGCTCAGCGGCGCTACTCTTTTGCCTAGCGCAGCCAGCCAGGAAAATCCGCTCATCGCGGACACGACCTCCGATCCCCAGTACCAGCAGAACGGCGGCTACTACAAGCCGGTTACGCCCGTCCCCTATCAACGGAAATGCGGTACAGTCTCGACCGACATCTGCGCGGTCCCGGTCACCATCCCGCCGGGAGCGACTGGCGCGCAGGTGTACCAGATGATGAAGGAGGCTGCCAACTCCGGTCGTAACGGCGAAGCCCTTTCTTATCTTGAGAAGGCTGCCGAACTTGGCTATCCCCCGGCTGAAGGCGCGCTTGGCGTGGACTACCTGCGCGGGATAGGGGAGCAGGCGAACACGGAGAAAGGCGTCTCCTGGTTGAGTCTCTCCGCCCAGCATGGCGACCGTGGCGCCCAGGAAATGCTTGGCGAGTGTTTTGAAAACGGGTCGGACAACGTGCAAAGGGATGAAGCTCGCGCCATCGCGTTATTCACGCAGGCCGCGTCGCAGCACCAGTCTCTGGCCGAGTATCGCCTGGGGATCGACTACGAGATCGGCCGTGGCGTGGCGCACAATCGCGCCACAGCGATCGAATACCTCCGCCGCGCCTCGGCGGACGGACAGCAACAGGCTGGAGTCACGGCAAACTTTTTGGCACGCGCCGGCTCCGCGCAGTACCACAGCATTGGTGAGATCGACACGGCCATGAATCCCGCGCCGAAACAGCAACCCGTGGCAAATTCGTGTCCGCCCATCAGCTTTGGCCTGAGGCGTGACGCAGCCAAGAGGTACTGCGACTGCCACCCAGGATGCCCGGTCAACATGTACGGAGGAGGGTCGAACCTGGTCTGCGACTCGCACCCACCGCATTGTTATTGAGGTCCTCGGCAAGTATGGGTCTGGCGAGATTCGGCGGCGCGACGGCGCAGGGCCCCCGGCCATTTACCGACCGCCGACCCCAGCGTGCCGCGCCGCCCGCATGGCGGCGACTCCGCCCTACCGACGCTGCCCTTTGAACAGGAGCGCGGTCCCGAACCGCCGTGGAATCGGCAGAAACGATCGCGACCGGGCGTCGGCAGCGGCCGCCGAGGCGAGTGTCCACAGCACCGGATGTACGCTCGTGGTGACCGCGGTCGATGCGGGCGCATCGGCGACCAGATAGCTGATCCCCGCGCCTTCGACGGCCGATGCGGTGAGCTTGAAGGTCAACTTCAGGTCCACCGCCCCGCTCAGATCGCCGAGCGAAACCGGGTCATCGGTGAAATAAGTCTGGGCCGCGCTCAAGCTCGTAAAGCTCTTGCTGAGCAATGTGGTCGCGCCCTCCGTCACCGAGAAACTCAAGCTCGAGAACCCGCCGCCATAGGCGCCCAAGCTCAGGAGCCCGAGCGTGAACGCGTTGTTACCGCTGAGGCTGTACTCTTGCGTGTTGCTCGTCGTGTAGGTACGGGTGCCCGTGGCTCCCAAGTAGTTGGCGCCCAATACACCTGCGCCAAAGATGCTCGAACCGCTCGCCTGCAGCGAGTTATAGACGACGGCGTTGAGCGTGGGGCTCGCGAGATTATTCGTCTGTACGCCAGCCGTGGGCGAGCCCATGCTCAGGCCGTACGCGGCATAGCCATTCGAATAATTGACCGGATTCCCGAACCAGTTACCGCCGATATTGGCCTCGGTCAGACTGGACACCGTGCCGGTCGCGGTGGGGGCCGTCGCATTGGCCAAGACCGTATCGGTCGCCCCCGTAGCCGCATTCTCGGCCGTGCTGCTCGCTACCGCGTTGCCGGAAGTTCCGGTGGCGTTCGCTGTTGCGATTCCCGTGACGCTGCCGACGGATGTGGTGTTTGCCGCGGCGGAGGCGGTGCCGCCCAAGGCGCCCGCCAGCGAAGTCGCCGTTGCGTTCGCCCTGACCCCGCCGTCGATCGACTGGGTACCGACCACGGTCGCGGTCGCCGATGCCGAACCGGGTGTGCGACCGCTGCCGCCATTCGCGGTGGCGGACCCGTTGAGCGAGGGCGAATCGGTGGCCGTCGAGGTCAGGTACAGCGTCGCGGTGGCCGAGCCGCCGGCACCCGCGATGCCGCTGCTGGTCGTCCCGCCATTGCCGCCGTCTGCGGTCAGATTCGCCTGCAAGTAACTCGCGGCATCGTCCGTGTAGGGCTTGGCCGCGGCGCCGAGCGTGGAAGTCGCACCGGCGCCCTTACCGCCCGTACCGCTCGCCGAATAGCCGCCGCTGCCGCCGTAGGCGTTTTGCGTCAAATAGACATTCCCGCTGGTCACGCCCGACACATCGTTGGTGAGCGCCGAACTCGTGCCGGCACCTCCATCGGCGCCGTTGTAGCCGTTGCCCCCCGACCCGCCGGACTGCGACGCCGCCGCACTCGCCGTGCCGCTGCCCGAACTGGCACTCGCCGTCGTGCTCTTCGCCGTGCCGCCGACACCGCCGACCGCGCCCGTGGCGTAGGCGTTGCCGCCCTCACCCCCGGCGTCGTTGCTGCTGGCCGAAGCCGAATTGCCTCCGGATGCCGTCGCGTGCGCGCTCGCCGTGGCGCTGCCGCCGATGGCGCCGTTGCCGCCCGACCCGTTGCCAGAGGCGCCGGTGCCGCCGTACGCGTTGCTGACGACCCCGTTCACCGTGCTGCCGGTGCTGGTGCCGCTCAGGGTAGAGCTGGCCGCGCCCCCACCACCGCCGCCACCGGCATTGCTGGTCAAATACAGCGCACCGGCGCTATCCACCGTGCCGCTGACGGTCCCCGAGCCACCCGCGCCCGCGACACCGCTGCTCGTCGTGCCGCCGCCGCCGCCGTTGGCGGTCAAACCCACCTGCAGATAACTCGCGGCCGTTTCGCTGTAGGGTTTGGCCGTGGTGCCGAGCGTGGAAGTCGCATTGGCGCCCTTGCCCGCCGTGCCGCTGTCCGAATACCCACCATTCCCGCCATAGGCATTCTGATTCAAATAAAGAAATCCGCTCGTGACACCCGAGCCCGCCACCACATTGCTGAGCGTGGAAA
>Ga0116230_10000181_pt1 | contig 50326 bp, 46 predicted proteins | sample S1TSphfallax_3_FD_88678 | JGI IMG/M metagenome (GOLD analysis project Ga0116230, IMG submission 88678) | Host-associated microbial communities from peat moss isolated from Minnesota, USA - S1T2_Fd - Sphagnum fallax MG | ecosystem: Host-associated > Plants > Peat moss > Unclassified | place...
GATCCAGGACTTTTCCTTGTAGGTTTTGTCCCAAAGGCTGCGCGGGCTCTGCACGATCGCCTGCACCTGATCGTCGGTCAGGTTCGGGCCCATGAGTCCGGTGATTCGCTTCCCGGCTCCGTCGGTGGCTTCCGGGTACCAGTGAAAATCATAGACATCGACCAAGGGCCTGCCGAAGCTCGTCGAGGCCTTCTTCAGGGCCGACAAGTATTTGTCGGTGAACCAGATCCCGGAGGGAGATGCGCTGATCTCCCCGTTCCAACTGTAGATCCCCATGAAGCCCGAATTCGCGGGACCGAATATCACCATGTCTGGAAATTGCTTCTTGAGGGCAGTCGCCAAACCGACGGTCCGTGTGATGAGGCTGTCCGAGCTGACGTTTGTCTTACCTTGTAGTTCGAGATGTGTGCTGTTCCAGAGATCTGGTTCGTTGTCCAAGGAGACGAACACGGGCTGCGTGGCAGGATGGGCGCCAAATATATGCTGTCCCGCGAACTTCTCGTCGAGTGCCCAGACGAACTCGTCCATGTAGACCGACTCTTCGGTGGCCGGTGGCGCGACCGTGAATGGTTTGTTGGATACCGCCGATTTCTCGTAGAAAACGCGTTTGAAGCGCGTCCGATCGGGCGGGTTTGCCACGCTGACGGGGCCGCTCTCGTCGCCGGCAACGAGTCCTTGCATCTGCACGGTCACCATGCTGGCAAGGCCGCGTTTCCGATCCGCCGCGATCCAGTCCGAAACGGCCGCGCCGGGTTGCTTGCTGGCGCTGAGATAGGCATCGTTCTCGTACTGATAATCGCTGCCCGCGTTCGAGGCATTCGTGACCCAATTGTAAGCGGTCCATCGATTACCGCCTGCGCGATCCAGTGTCAGGGGCGCCGGCACGCCGTCGATTTTCGTGAAAAAATTGATCCCATAAATGTAGGGCGAAATGGGCCGCTTGATCGCCGGGTTCACGGTGACGGTCACCGCAGCTCGCCCGGACCAGTGTCCCGTCTCCGCCCGCGCGTTCTGGATGCACGACGACGAGAGTACGATCGCCACACCATAGAGCCCAAACGTCAGGCAGTTCGATTGCATCGATACACTAATTCCGCAACATCTTCATCGAAAACGAGAATAGCGCCCTTTGGTGGCACACGCCAATAAAGCGAGTGCGCGTGGATCGCGCGCACAGGCGATCGTGACGCTGTTTAAACGTACAGATACCCACGTGCCACCGTTGACATAAAACAAACCCCGCCGTACCCGGTCGGGACCCTCTGCTGATATCAATCGTTATTTTCCATCGTGACCGCCGTGGGCAGGATTGCGTCGCGAGCCGAAAATGATACATTAAGCGTTCGGTTCTCCGCGGTGATCACACAACGCAATCGCGATGTGTCGGGGAACGAACTCGTTGATACCGGGGCTGGCCCGACCTAGGGACGCGTTATGCTGAAAGAGCGTCGAATACCGGCCGAAGTTATCGATCGAACCGATCCGAGTTCGACCACGGTCGCCGCGAAAAACATTCTGATGATCAGCGGGTTTCGCATCTTTCCAACCGGGACGGGTGGCCACGTCCATTCGGCAGGTATCGCTCGTTCACTGGCGCGCATGGGGCATCGCGTGCATGTGTACAGTGTGGCTGCTCGGTACGACGACTATAATTTTCGAAGTTTCCTGCCTCGATCGCACCGGATCGACCCCATCGAAACGAACCTCGTGGAGGAAACCAACCTCGGTTTGTGTTTTGGACTGCTCCAGGGACTCGGCCGTCGACTCGATCTCCCACGAGTATGGCAGCACTGGCTGCTGCGCAACGCCTGGGTTCCCTCCCGGCTGAAGAAGGCGCTGCGCGAGGCGGACATCATCCTCAGCGACACCCCCTGGTGTCCACCGGTTCCCGGGCCTTGGAACGACAAGCCCTGGTATCTCGTCAGCCATAACTTGGAGCATCGGCTCCTGGAACAGGGCAGCCCGCGTCACCGGCGATTCAGCAAGTGGATGCTCGGTGTCGAACTCGATGCGCCTGCGCGCTACACCGACATCTTTCCGTGCGCCGAGGGCGATCGGAGCTTCTTCGGACTCCAGGAAAGCGCACGGCATAAGCGGCTACCGATCATCCGCTGCGGCGTCGATCCCGGGGATTACCAAGTACCCGCCAGCACGCGCAAAAAAATGCGTGGCGAACTTGGGCTGAACGAGGAGGACACGGTCGTGGTGTTCAGCGGCAGCCGTTACGGGCCGAACCTCGATGCACTGCAAGCCTTGCGCGAATTTTGCCGGCGCGAGGCCGGGTTTCTCGCCCAGGCACGTGTCCGCATCCTGGTGCTGGGTTCGATCGTCTCCGCGCCGTTTCGTGACGGCGCCATGATTGCCACGGGTCGAGTCGCGGAGGTGGTTCCGTACTTTGCCGCCGCCGACGCCGGCCTCAATCCGATCACTCGCGGGTCCGGCGCGAACGTGAAGCTCTTCGAATATCTGACCATGCGCTTGCCGGTGATTTCAACGCTGTTCGGCGTGCGCGGAACGGCGCTCGTGCCGGACGTCGATTTCATCGCGTATGAGCCGGCAAACCTGCGCACGGCCATCGATCGATTCCTGCATGACCGTACTCGAGAACAGTGGCGTGTTCACGCCGAGCAGGTATGGTCCAGGCATCGCAGCAGCTGCGATATCGGCGAGGTCGTGAAGCGCGCCATCGCGGACCTCCCCGATTTCGGCGCCCCAACCCGCGCGCCGGGCGGCGCGCGTCTCGCTCGCGCAGAAAAGGAGCTGATTTAAGTCTAGATTGTGCGAATCGATTCACGGATTGCGACGCGAATCACGGGATTGCCGGGGCACGGCGCGCATAGTCCGTCAAACTCCGCATATGCCCGATGCGATAAGACTATGAATTTTCTGCAGGAATCCCCCGCTTGCTCGACCTCAAGCCCATAGCGAGCGAACCGCCCGATCCGGCAGCCGCATCCTTCGACCCGTACGGCCGCCTGTTGCGCATGCTGATCCCGAGCCTGCGGGGCCTGGCCGTGCACGACGGCTTCGCGAACATGATCTGGGCGTCGGAGGATTGGGCGGTCGCGGCCGATCAATTTCTCGTCAATGACGCGATCCAGAACGCGCTGACCGACGGGGAGACCTACCCCGCGGTCCTGCAGATGCTCAACGACGACCTGACCTCCTATTCGTTCGCCCTGCGCGGCACCGGCATCGAGCTGTTGGGCGTCGTGACGCTCGCGGTCGCCCGGTCCACCTCGCAAGCGGGTTCCCGACCGGTGAGTTATGTCCGTCAGCTCGTGCAGCCGGTGCTGGAATGCTTGTCGCGGGAGCTCGTCCTGCGCACGGCGCTCGGCTCTCGCGAGCGCGATCTCGGCGTGCGCGAGCGGGATATCGAATTGATGCTCGAGATGTCCTCGCAAAAGACCGCCGCCGTCAACGATGCCGACGAGTTCGAGCTGATTCTGAAGACCGGCCTGGAGCACATGGGATGCGCGCTCGCCGCATTGTGGGTGCCCGAGAAAGGCATCGCGATGTCGCAGACCCGGAGCGGCCAAGCGATGGGGGCGGGCGTCCTGCGCCGGGCCGAACAACATTTGATCGCCTGGATGAAGCTGCAGCAAAGGACGATCATCGTCAATCGCATCGCCAAGGCGGCCAGCGAATCGGCCGCGCCCTACAAGATCCTGGCCTGCCCGATACGGCACCCGTCCCAGCGCGTCATGGGCGTCCTTGCGCTCTTCAATCCCCCCAGCGCGGAGGATTTCGACCTGCATCAGACGAGGATCGCCGAGCTGCTGGCGAAACGGGCCACGTTCGTGATCCAGTCGCACTACGACCAATCGACCGGTCTGATGACCCGGCACGCCTTCGAACGCCAGGCGCAGTATCTGTTTTCGAACGACAGTCGCGCCAAGAGTCAGAGCATCCTCTATCTCGACATCGATCGCCTGCACGTGATCAACGAAACCTTCGGAATGCACGTCGGCGACGAAGTCATCATCGGCGTGGCCGAGTGCCTGGCCCAGATCCTGCCGCCGGGATGTCTGTCGGCGCGCATTTCCGGGGACCGGCTCGCGGCGCTGCTGCCCGACATCAACCTGGCTGGGGCCAACGAACTCGCCGAGCGGATCCGCGCGGCCGCGACCGCGATCACGCCGCGGGTGGGGCGCGGCAACTTCGAGGTTTCCGTCAGCATCGGTGTCGCGCCCGTCAGTCGCAATGACACCTCGGTTGCGCATGCGCTGGCGACCGCGGAGATCGCCTGCAAGGCGGCGAAAGATCGCGGCCGCAACCGGATCGAAAGTTTCGAGGATTCCGACCAGAGTCTGATCCGCCGTCACACCGACGTCATGGTGATCGGTCAGCTGCGCAGCGCCCTGAGCTCGGACAGTTTCCGCCTCGATGCGCAGCCGATACTGCCCCTGAGGGGCAGTTATGGACGGCCCCGCTTCGAACTGTTGCTGCGGATGATCGGTGACCGCGGTGAAATCATACCGCCGAGCAAGTTCCTGTCCGCCGCGGATCGTTATCAGCTGATGCCGTCGGTCGACCGTTGGGTCGTGCGGCACGCCTGCACCCTGCTCGGCAAGCATCGCCTCGACATCGGCGATGACGGCGCTCGCTTCGCGATCAATCTCTCCGGTCAGTCCTTGCGGGACGAATCGTTTCTCGAGTTCGTGATCGAGCAAATCAAGACCAGCGGCGTCTCCCCGAACACGCTGTGCTTCGAGTTGACCGAGACCGCGACGATCGGGAATCTGGAAAACGCCCAGCATTTCATGCGCACCCTTCAGACGCTCGGCTGTCAATTCGCTCTGGACGACTTCGGCACCGGGGTCAGTTCACTCGCCTATCTCAAGGATCTCTCGGTCAATTACCTGAAGATTGACGGCAGTTTCGTCCGCGACATCGCCGAGAATCCGCGCTCCGAGTCGATGGTCAAGGCAATCTCGCAGCTGGCCAAAGTCATGTGCATCGAAACGATCGCCGAGTACGTGGAGACCGACGCCTTGCGTGTCCGCGTCGCCGACCTCGGCGTCGATTTCGGCCAGGGATTCGCCATGGGCAAGGCGCAGCACCTCGAAGATTTGCTGCAGGAATTGGCGATCTACGAGACGACGGTCAACAACTGGATGCCCGTCACCGAATCCGCCGAGGAGCCGATCGAAAAATCAGGCTTGTAATTGCCCCGTGCTTTCGGCACACAATAGGGTCCCGACGGGGATTCCCTGACATGCCTGGGCAGAACAAATGACAAGCTCCATTGCGACCGCGCCGGAACTCCTCGTCCAAACCTGGTTCAATACGGAGCGACCCCTGCTGTTGGCGGGCTTGCGCGGCCGCGTCGTCGTGCTGACGGCGTTTCAAGTGTTTTGCCCCCAGTCCATCGGTATCGCAATCCCGCAGGCCAAGCGGATCCACGAGACCTTCGAGCCCACGGACGTCGTCGTCATTGGTTTGCACACGACCTTCGAGCATCACGAAGCCTTCAGCCTTGCCGTGCTCAAAGCCTACATTCAGGAATATCGTCTCAAATTCCCGATCGCCCTCGATCTGCCGCAGCATGCTGGACCGATCCCGCACACCATGGATCTTTACAAGATGCGCGGTACCCCCAGTTTGATCCTCATCGATCGGCAGGGGCTGGTTCGCAAGCACGCGTTCGGTGCGGTCGATGATCTGCGCATCGGCGCGGAAATCGGGGCCCTGACCCAGGAGGGGGGCTCGGCTCTGACGCTCGCCCGCAGTTCCGCCGCTTGAAGCGGGGCATGCTGCGTCGCGGCAGTTCCGGGGCGCGTCCACGCCGCCTCGGAAAAGCGGTCATAATGTCGGCCGGATCAGCGCAGGAACCCACGTGAACGAGCCAGTCTCCATCACCTCCAAGTTGGGTGCGGATCAACGCGGCGCCCTGGAGCAGGTGCTGTTCTTCAATGCCAATCAGCACCGCATGCGCAACGGGATCGAGCATTCGATCCGGACCTACGGGATTCCGGAGATTTACGAACAGGACGGGAATCTGCGCATCCGGGTGGGAGACATCGAGGGGGTGCAAAGCCTGTTCGCCGTATCTCAGGCGGGCGTTCCGGTCGGCGCCGCGGTGTTCGTGCGCGCCGCACACGAACGATTCGTGGTTCTGCATCTGGTCGTCGCTCCCCGGGACGCCGCGGGCGAGGAAACCAACTCCCCGGTATTGCTGAAGCTCATGCATGGGATTCGCAGTGCCGCACGCCGGACCCGTGGCGTCGATCGCATCGAACTGGTCTACAAGGGGCACAACCCGATGCGCCTGCACGGGTCCCTACGGCTCGAGGGTTGATGGCCTCCTACGTTCAGACCCTGGGAGGAGAATCGCATCGGTTCGACGACTTGAAGGCGGTGCTCGCCTGCGCTTCGCCGCCGCGCTCCGGCGACGAACTGGCCGGGATCGCGGCGGCGAGCAATTCGCGACGAATGGCCGCACGCCTCGTGCTCGCCGACATGCCGCTCAAAGGTTTCCTGCAGGAGGCCGTCGTGCCGTACGAGTCCGACGAGGTGACGCGGCTCATTCTCGACGGTCACGACCGGTCCGCGTTCGCACCGATCAGTCACATGACCGTCGGCGACTTTCGAGACTGGCTGCTCTCGCATGCGGTCGACTCCCAGGTCCTGTCCGCCGTTGCGGGCGGCGTCACGCCGGAAATGGCCGCGGCCGTGAGCAAGATCATGCGGAACCAGGATTTGATGGCGGTAGCCGCGAAATGCCGCGTAGTGACCGCTTTTCGCAACACGCTGGGGCTATCCGGAAGGCTCGCGAGCCGACTGCAGCCGAATCATCCGACCGACAACCGCGACGGAATCGCGGGCTCCATCCTCGACGGCCTGCTCTATGGCATCGGGGATGCGGTGATCGGCGTCAACCCCGCGACCGACAACCTGGCGACCACGATCGATCTGCTGGAAATGCTCGATGCGATCCGGCTGGCCTACGACATTCCCACGCAATCCTGCGTCCTCGCGCACATCACGACGACGTTGCGGGCGATCGAGCGCCGCGCCCCGGTCGATCTCGTGTTCCAGTCGGTCGCGGGAACCGAAGCCGCGAATACGGGCTTCGGGATCAACCTCGCGATGCTCGCCGAAGGCCGGGCAGCGGCCGAAACGCTGCGCCGGGGTACGGTCGGTGACAACCTGATGTATTTCGAGACGGGACAGGGCAGTGCGCTTTCGGCCGACGCGCACCACGGTGTCGATCAGCAGACGCTCGAATCGCGAGCCTATGGCGTGGCCCGCGTCTACCGACCGTTGTTGGTCAACAGCGTCGTGGGCTTCATCGGCCCAGAATATCTCTATGACTCGAAACAAATCATCCGCGCGGGTCTCGAGGACCATTTCTGCGGGAAACTGCTCGGGCTGCCGATGGGGTGCGACGCCTGCTACACGAATCATGCCGAAGCCGATCAGGACGATATGGACTCGCTGATGACGCTGCTCGGAGCCGCCGGGGTGAATTTTTTGATCGCCGTGCCCGGCGCGGACGACGTGATGCTGAACTATCAGAGCCTCTCCTTCCACGACATCGTGGGCCTGCGCAGCCTTTTGGGTCTGCTGCCCGCGCCGGAATTTCTCGACTGGCTGGGCCGCATGGCCCTGCTCGATGCTCACGGTCGCCTCGTCGCGCCCGCCGAATCGAACGCGCTGCTGCAGCGCCTCGCCCACTGAGGCGCTGCCATGGGATCGCGAGCCGCCGATCGCATCTGGCTTCGGTTCAAGGATTTGACCCGGGCCCGCATCGGGCTCGGGCGCGTCGGCGATGCACTTCCGACCAAACGCTTGTTGGAATTTGCCGAGGCCCACGGTTGCGCCCGGGATGCGGTCCATGCGCGCGTGGATTTCGCCGCGCTGATCGCCGCTCTGGTGCCGCTGGCGAGCGTGCTCGTGCATTCGGCCGCGCCGGATCGGGCAACCTACCTGCGCCGGCCCGACCTCGGCCGTCGTCTCGCCGACGAGTGCATCGCCCGATTGCCGGCCGGCCCCTTCGACGTCGTGTTCGTCGTCGCCGACGGCCTGTCGGCAAGCGCGGTTCAGCGTCAGGCGGCGGCCTTGATCCACGCGGTCTTGCCCCAGCTGCCGGGCTGGCGGGTCGGCCCGATCGTTCTCGCCGCCCAGGGCCGAGTCGCCCTCGGCGACCAGATCGCGGCGGCGATGCAGGCGCGCATGGTCGTGGTGCTGATCGGCGAGCGTCCGGGCCTCTCCGTTCCCAACAGTCTCGGCGTGTATCTCACCCTGTCGCCGCGGGTCGGCTGTCGTGACTCGGAACGGAATTGCATTTCCAACGTGCACGGTGATGGTCTCTCGCCAGGCGTCGCCGCCGACAAGCTCGCCTGGCTCATGAAGCAGTCGCGATTGCTCGGCTACTCGGGAGTCGCCCTCAAGGAAGATGCGCCGCTTGCGCTGGCGGCCAGTGCGTCCGCGACCCCTGCTGCACCGGCGACCGGCTCTCCACCCCCCCGACAACTGAAAGGAGATCACGATGGCCCGCCCTAACTTCATCGAGCTGCCCGCACGCGAATTCGAACGCTCGAAGGCCTTCTACGAGCGGGTCTTCGCTTGGCACCTGACCGAATTCGGCCCGACGTATGCCTGCACCATGACCGGCGACGTCGATCTCGGGCTGCAGGGGGACAGCCGAGAGGCGAGCGCCGCACCCTTGCCGGTGATCTGCGTCGATGATCTCGACGCGGCACTGGCTGCCGTCATCTCCGCCGGCGGCACGATCGTCAAGCCGATATTTTCGTTTCCGGGCGGCCGGCGCTTCCAGTTTCAGGATCCCAGCGGCAACGAACTTGCCATCATGGCAGCGGATTCCGGCTGAACCGGAGCATGACAGCCGTCACCGACAGAACTCAGCGCGGCGCCGTGCTGCATGCCGACGGCCGGAAGCGCTGTGCGTGGTGCAGCGAGGATCCGCTCTACATCGCCTATCATGACGAGGAATGGGGTCTGCCCCTGCACGACGAGGCGCGGCTGTTCGAGATGATCTGCCTCGAGGGCGCCCAGGCGGGCTTGAGCTGGCTCACGATCCTGCGCAAGCGGGAGAACTACCGCCGGGCCTTCGACGGCTTCGACGCCGAGAAGATCGCGCGCTACGGCGCGCGGCGGCAGGCTCAACTCCTGAAAAATGCGGGCATCGTGCGAAACCGCTTGAAAGTGGCCGCCTTCATTGCCAACGCCCGCGCCTATCTGGCTCTGCGCGAAGCGGGGCAGAGCTTCGATCACTATCTCTGGCAGTTCACCGACGGTCGGTCGCTGCGGCTGCGCCCGCGACGTCTCGGCGCGGTGCGCACGCATTCCCCGGAAAGCGACGCCATGAGCCGCGGTCTCAAAGGATGGGGATTCACTTTCGTTGGTACGACGATCTGTTATGCGTTCATGCAGGCCGTCGGCATCGTCGACGAGCACCAATATCTTTGCTGGGCGGCTGCGAGCCCGGAGCGGCGTGAGCGCCGCCAGGGGCGCTAGGCAGCGCCGCCAGGGGCGCTAGGCCTTGCCGGTGTCGATCACCTGGGCGCGGGCATAGGCGGCGATCGTCGCCGGCCGCGCCCTGATGACTTCGAACCAGCGCTTCAGGTTCGGAAAGTCGTCCAAATTCTGACCCTGGACCTCGTGCGGCACGATCCAGGGATAGGCCGCGATGTCGGCGATCGAGTAGCTGCCCGCGATAAAGTCACGTCCCGCGAGGCGTCGGTCGAGCACCCCGTACAGCCGGCGGGTCTCCTTGACGTAGCGGTCGATCGCGTAAGGGATCTTCTCGGGCGCATAACGCGAGAAATGATGATTTTGGCCGGCCATCGGCCCCAGGCCGCCCATCTGCCAGAACAACCATTCGGTCACTACCACCTTGCCGCGCAGATCCTTCGGAATCAACAGCCCGGTCTTCTCGGCAAGATAGAGCAGGATCGCGCCGGATTCGAACACCGAAACCGGCGCGCCGGCGTCCGCGGGCGCCCGATCGATGATGGCGGGCATGCGATTATTGGGGGCGATCGCGAGAAAATCCGGTTTGAACTGGTCTCCTTTGCCGATATCGACGGGAAATATCGTGTAAGGAGTCGAGGTTTCCTCGAGATACATCGTGATCTTGTGGCCGTTGGGCGTGGGCCAATAATGGAGATCGATCATCACCTCACCTCCGGTGGGTCGATGGGCAGACCCTGTTCACGCAAAATGGCCAGCACTACATCTTCGTCGCGACGCAGGTTGCGCATCCTGGCCACGCGCCAACGCGCGCGAGCGTTCCTCAGCCACGGCAGCATCGGCGTATCGAAGGGATCCGCGTTGGCGACGCGCCAATCGAGCACCCGCCGCCTCTCGCTGAGCGCGCGAAACTCTCGGCCCTCGCTCGCGACGAAACGCCTTTCGATGTTCAAACCCGCGATTTGCGCCACGATGGTATCGCCCTGCTGCATGTCCCTCGCAATCTTTTGACAGGAGTCGCGGCGTTCCGTTCCGGGCTGCGATTCGTGACAAGCCTCGAACAGGGGCGCGAACGGCGGCACGAACTCGGCGGCGACGACTCCGAGTACCACGCCGAGGCGGTCCGCATCCGAGTCGACGACGCCTCTCGGAAGGGTTTTCGCCACACTCTTGATCGCGTCGAAAAGAATGACGACGATGCGGTTCCAGTAGAGGTCGAAGCGCTCGCCCTGCGCCATGTCGGCCAGCACCCGATCCACCTCGATCGTATCCTTGTCGCGCAGGGCCGCCGCGAGGGTCGGCAGCCAGGCCGCCGCGTTGTCCGGATCGAGCCAGCGCATCGCCGTCGCCGCATCGCGGACGTCGCATCCCGGGGTGTTCGCGCAAAGGCGGACTTGAATCCAGCCGATCGCGGCGTCACCCGGCGCAAGCTCACTGGCACGCACCGCCAGCTCGAGCGTGGAGGTGTGCTGTGTCTCGGCGCCGAAGGCGAGAGCCGCCGCGGCGGCGAGCGAGTTCGCATCGGCGCGGCGCGACAGCGCGGCGGCCGCCGCTGCCTTCCAGGCGTTGTTCGCCTCCGGCCCCACGCGCGTCGCCCTGGCCGAGACCGCGGTGCCGGGCGCCGCCGAGCCGAGCGCCGTACCGCCCGGCGCCGCGGTACCAAGCGCCGCGGTACCGGACGCGTATCCCGTCAGGCCCGCCAACGAGGCCGTCACCACGAGACTGCGCACCAGCATGTTCACGCCATCGTTCAGTCGTTTCGGCTGCGACTGCCCGCGGCCGTCAAACCCGCCGTGATCGCCAGGCGCATCGCGTCCTCGACCGATATGTCGAGGGGTTTGACGTGGTCCCGTGGCAGGTAAATCGTGTAGCCGCCGAAGGCGTAACTCATCGGAAAATAAACCGTGACCCAATCATGGCCGCCATGTTCGTTGAGCACGGCGGGCACGTCCTCGCGAGTCACGAAACCGATCGCATGCACGGCGCCGAAGCGCGCGACGACGACCCGCTGCAGGTCCCGCTTCTCGCCACTCCCCGACGGCAGGAGACTGACCACGTCGCGAAAGCCGCCATAGAGGGTTTTCACGAACGGGATGCGTCCGAGGAAATCGTCCCAATATTTGAGCAGGATGCGCCCGGCATACGCGTTGACGAGACTCCCCACCACGAGCAGCAGGAGGAAGCCGGTGATCAACCCAAGTCCGGGCCAGTAGTGCGCCGGGCTGATGATGTTGAGCCCGATCAACGCCCGCCGCAACCAACTCTCCAGGGTGTTGACCAGCCACCAGATGACGTACACCGTGAGGGCTACGGGAAGAACGGTCACGAGACCGCTCATCGTCAGGGTCAAAATCTTGCGCATGCGCCCATCATCGCATGATCCGAAGCTCAGGGAGGCGGCACCGCGCAGAATTGGCGTTCGCTGCGACGGTACTCCGTGGTGAGCACGAGAGCGTCGTTCTCCGGTTTCCAGAGATAATATTCCGTCACGATCCCGTTGCCTTGGGCGCGGGTCACGCTGAGCAGCCTGCTGTCGCGTCGGAACTGCACGGCTTCGTCGCCCCGGCACGGGAGGTTCGCGTCGATCGAGCTCAAGATCGCGGGTTCGAGGACCTTGCCGCTGTGCCAGTCGATCAGCACCAGCCGCTCGCACGCTTCCCCGCAGGGTCTGAGCGCGGCGGTCAGGTAGGCGGAAAAATTCGGGCCGCCGGCGAGCGACTGCTGCAGTCTCGCCCGCAGTTCGTCCGACTCCGGGCTTCCGCCCAGATCCAGCTTCGGTGCGATGCTCGGGGCGGCCCGTGCGATCGGATATTCCGAGAAACGCGGTGCGCCCAAAGGCGCCGTGTCCGTCGCCGCCTCGAGTCCGCGCAGATGATCGAGCTGCAGCGCCACCTCGTCGCTCAGAGACCAATCGTCGATCTTCACCGTGACGCGCGCGCCGCGGGAACCGAGAGTCACGGGCAACAAGGCTTGATCGTCACTGTATTGCGTGCTCGATCCGTAGACGTCCGGCGCACCGGTCTCATTGGGCGCCAAAAAGACGAGATAACGGCCCGGGGGCACCTCGATCGAAAAATGGGTCTGATCCGCGCCGACGGCGACGGTTTTCCGCTGCGAGGTCTCGACGTCGAAGGCATACGCCAGCATGCCCGGCATGTGGGGACTCGGAAAACTGATCTCGCCTTCGATCACCGCGGCCCCGCAGATCCTGGCCACCGTGCCTCCGACGAACAGGAGCATACCGATGCCGATGCGCAATCCGCGCTTCAATGCAGCTAAACTCCCGTGCTCGGTTTCATCGCCGCTCATGGTAACGACGCGCACTCATGCAAGCCACAGATATTCGAATCGATCCGGCCGTTCCGGCCGACGCCCCGTTGATCCTCTCGTTGATCCGGGAACTGGCCGAATATGAACAGCTCGCCGATCAAGTGGTGGCGACCGAGGCTGATTTGCGGTCATGCTTGTTCGGTCGGAATCCGGCCGCGAGCGCGGTGGTCGCTCGCATCGCGGATCAAGCCGTCGGATTCGCGCTGTATTTTCGGACCTTCTCGACCTTCCTCGGCAAGCCCGGCCTTTATCTCGAGGATCTGTACGTTCGGCCCGCTTTCCGCGGGCGGTCCGTCGGCAAACGACTGCTTTCGCACCTCGCCGCTCACGCGCTCGCGCAGGGCTGTGCGCGGTTCGAGTGGGCCGTCCTGGATTGGAACGCCCCCGCACGGCGTTTCTACGAGTCGCTCGGCGCGCAAGCCAATTCGAGCTGGATACCCTATCGGGTGACGGGGGAGGCGCTGCAGCGCCTGGCGGAAGCCGAATTCACCCCGCCCCCACCCGCCTACTGACGCGGCAAGACGAAGCGGATGCCACCGGCGTTCAAGACGACGCCGTCCCGACGGATCCGCTCGAGGACCGGGCCTTCCGCGAGGCGCATACCCTCGCGGTATTTGTGGCCATTGATGTAGACGAAACGATCCCTCGCGCTCGTCGCATAGACGTGCACGTCGAGGTGCAATTCCGGCAGGGCCTCGGCCCCGGTCAGATTCACCTGGTCGATCGACGGCAGCACTTCGTCGGCTTCCTCATCGACGCGCGCGGATCCTGACTTCGGGGATTCCGCGGCCCGCAGGGCGGGCTCCGTGGGGCGGGCTGCCGCGTGATCCGCGGCGTGATCGGTCGCCGCGCTTCCTTCGGCGAGCGGAATTTCGGGAGCGTAGGTTCCCGGAGCGACGTCCATCGGGCTGAAGTGATCTGCACCGGCGGGATCCGCGCTCGAAGCGGGGGCCGCGCTCGTCGCGACGGGAACCGCAGCGGTCGTGGCCGGCGCCACCGCCGTCACCGGCGCCGCCGCGGGCGCCGGAGCGGCTTCGCGGCGTACGAGCACGACGCTCAGCACGATCAGATTGACGGCCAGGAGGATTCCGATGGCGGCGGCCCACAAAGGCAGACGGGATCGCGGCGCCGCGGCTCCGGGGTCCATGAGGCCCGGCACCGTCTGGCGCTGTCGTTCGAGTTCGGATTTCTTCAGGGCGTCGAGAATGAAGGACATGAGATTCCTAGCCGCCGCGGGCCGTCGGCTTGTGCAGCAAAGGCGAGTCCGGATCCGCCAGCGAGGTCTCCAGCACCATCTGGGTCTGTATGCCGGCGATGCCGTCGACGTTCAAGCGATGTTGGCGTTGAAAATCCTGGACCTCGGTGGCGAGATCTTGGTCGAAGACATCCCCGGTTTCAGGATCAACCGCCGCGCCCCGCAGGGCGTTCAAGCTGCGCCGCAGCCACCGCACTTCGTCGCCGCTCATGCCCACCGACAACTCGCGCGTCCGTCGGGTTTTCGGCCGCCACACCACCGTGAACTCGCCGAACCACAGGGGGGAGACCTCATCCAGCGGGATTTGTTCCGATCGATCGCCCACCTCCAAGGTCGCCACGCGATCGTCGAGGCCGGTCAACAACACGCGGTGGCGATGGCCGCCCTGGTCGGTCAAGGTCAGGATCGCGGGCCGGTTGAGCATGCGCACTTCCTCCCAGGAACCTTTTTGGTCGAAGCACGCGAGTCCCGCCTTACTCGCCTGTCCGCAAGGGTCCTTGTTCTCGGGCAGGGTCATGCCCCATAGCGCGAACAAGCGGCGATAGGCCGTGACGTCGCTGCCGTCGGTCGAACTCGCCTCGAGCAAGCCGTTCAGCGCGGCCGTGCCCAAGCGCGCCTTCGTTTCCGCGGGTACCCCCGTCGCCGAGGCGGAAGCAGTGCCCGCAGTGCCCGCGGGGCCCGCGGGGCCCGCGACGACTGGGGCCGCGGCGACGGGCATCACGGCGGCGGGGATCGCGGCCGAGGCCTCCGACACGCCGGCGCGTATCGATGGTTTCGTCGTGGCGGAAGCGGAGGTCGCGGTGATCTGGGAGTTCACGGGCGCCCGCAGGGCGCGCGACCAGAAGGTCCAGCCGCCCAGCCCGATGCTTGCCAGCGCGACCACGGCGATTCCGCCCACGAGCCAGGCGATCCACGCCGGCGCGAAACGGCGGCCGTAGACTTCGCCGGCCGCGCGGCGCACCAAGGCCGCCGTGACGCGGCGCGATTCCTGTGTGTAGGCGCCCAAAAGGGCACGGTCGCAACACACATTGATGACGCGTGGAATCCCCGAAGACAAACGATGCACCTCGCCGAGCGCGCCGGCCGTGAACACGTCGGCCGTGACACCGGCGACACGAAGCCGATGCCGGACGTAGGCCTTGGTCTCCTCGCCGCTCAAAGGGTTGAGGTGGTAGCGTCCGGTGATGCGTTGCGCGAGCTGTCGCAGATCGTTGCGATCGAGCAGGACCCGCAGTTCCGGCTGGCCGATCAAAATGATTTGCAGCAGTTTTTGCGTCGGCGTTTCGAGATTCGTGAGGAGGCGCACCTGTTCCAGGACTTCGGCCGAGAGATTTTGCGCTTCATCGACGATCACGATGACCCGCCGTCCCTCCGCATGCGCTTCGAGCAGACGGCGGTTCAAGGCATCCACCATCTGCTTGACGCTGCCGCGGTCGACGGGCGCGATGTTGACGCCCAGTTCCTCGCAGATGGTCAGCAGGAATTCTGCGGGCGAGATCCGCGGATTCAGGATCACCGCGACGTCTGCATGCTGCGGCAGGCGCGACAGCAGCGTGCGCACCACCGTGGTCTTGCCGGTGCCCACTTCGCCGGTGAGCTGGATGAAGCCGCCGGACTCGTTGATTCCGTACAGCAGGTGCGCCAGGGCCTCGGCGTGCCGCTCGCTCAAATAGAGATAGCGCGGGTCCGGCGTGATCGCGAAGGGCTTTTCGGTGAGTCCGAAGAAACTCGTGTACATGCGCGTCTTAAGGTGACATCAACTCGAACCGCGATGCAAATGACTGGCGCGGGTCAGCAGCGCCGAGCCGAAGCGGCGGCGAATGTCGTCCACCGCGGCGTCCAGAGGGCTGGGATCGTCCGGCGTCCGGGAAAACAGATCCGCCTGACCGACATCTTCCCTCAAGCCGCTGAGTCCACAACCCAGCAGCCTTACGGCGGCTCGCGGCTGTTGCTTCAGCCACTCGTCCAAGAGCTCGACCGCAATCCGGCAGAACACCGCCGTATCCGTGCTCGCCGGGTCGATCCCCCGCTGCCGCGTATACGTCTTGAAATCCTGCCGTCGAATCTTCACGGTCACCGTCGCGGCATGCAGTCTCTGTGCGCGCAGCCGGCCCGCGGCGCGGTCGGCGAGGCCGATCAGCTCCGCGCGCAGCCGGCGGGGGTCACTCAGATCCGAGGCAAAGGTCTCCTCGGCACTGATCGATTTCTCGACAGCGTCGGGCACCACCGGCCGATCGTCGATTCCGGCGGCCCGATCACGCATCGTCGTGCCGTGCTTGCCGAACGCCCTCCACAGCGTCTGCTCGTCCGCGCGGCGCAGATCGCCGACGCTGCGGACGCCCGCCGCGTGCACGGCCGGCAAGGTCTTCGGCCCGATCCCGAACAGCCGCTCGACCGGCAGGGGATCGAGCACCGCGTGGACATTGTCGGCGCCGATCCGAAACAGGCCGTCGGGCTTGTTCAAGTCCGAAGCGATCTTGGCGAGCAGCTTGTTCGGCGCGATGCCCACCGAGGCGGTCAACGCGGTCTCGGCGCGAATTCGCGCGCGGATCCCGGCTGCGATGCCCTCCGGCGAACCCAGGAGGCGTTGACTCGCGGTCACGTCGAGAAACGCCTCGTCGAGCGACAGCCCTTCGACGAGGGGAGTGAAGGAATGAAAGATCCCGAACACCTCGGCCGACACGGCCTGGTAGACGCTCATGCGCGGTCGCACGCAAATCGCCTCCGGACACCGGCGCAGCGCTTCGCCGATCGGCATGGCGGAGCGTACGCCGAACCGTCGCACCGCGTAGTTCGCCGCCGCGACGACGCCGCGGCCCTCGATGCCACCGACGATCAAGGGTTTGCCGCGCAATTCCGGGTTGTCCCGCTCCTCGACGGAGGCGTAGAAAGCATCCATGTCGACGTGCAGGATCGCGCGGTTCACGGCGCCTTCTCCGGAGTGTGAGAGAAACTCGGCCGCCATTTTACACCTGCATGGCCGCATACACGAACACACCGACCACCGTGACCGTCAACAAGACCGAATACACGATGAGCAGGCCGAAGGCCTTGGCGAGGGTGTTGAACCAGCCGCGTGCAAACACTTTCTTGAGCGCGAGAACCGTGTAGATCGCCACGACCCAGTCGAAGGTCGTGATGAGCCAATCGCCGTTGAGGCTTGGCGAGTGCAACGCCCCCACCGCATCCCTGAGCAGGAGCACGACCGTGATCAGCGAGAAATAGAAGGCGTGCAGGTGGATGAAGAACAGCAGGTGCTCGGCATAGCGGACACGCGGCCACCAGTAGACGAGCATGTGCAGCAAGGCGATGAGGGGAAGGAAAATGAACATCGCCTTCGGCAGGGCGCTCCAGACCACGTGCAGCACGGACTCCCCATGATCGCGAACCGTGGTCATGCATCCATGTCGCAGTCTCGTCTGCCAGGCCGGATGGAATTTATCGAACAGGTTCGAGCTGATCTCGTCGCAGATGGCCTCGGGTGTCTGGTGCTCCGCGATGTCCTTTTGATCGAGCCGGAAGATCTCCTGGTTTTCGCTCGGACGAATGAACGAGGCGACGACGAACAAGATGACGCTCATGACGAGGTAGAGGCGGAACGGCGGGAGGTAGGATTCACGCCGTCCCGCGACGAACTCCAGGGTCAGTTGGCCGGGCTTCAGCCACAGCATGCGCAAGGTCCGCCACAGACGCGAATCCGAGTGGGTGAGCCCTTCGAGCGCCTCGTGCACGAGTTCCATCGTGCTGGGAACATGCACATCGGCCCGCTGGCCGCAGCTCGCACAATAAGCGCCGAGCAGGGTGGCGCCGCAATTCTTGCAGGTGCCGACCTCCCCCAGTCGCGGGTCGGCGTGCGTGAGCTGGGTAAGGGTGCGGACCGCGAAGCCAACCGACTCGCCGAATTGCAGAGCCGCCTCGCCGCGGGCGCGGGGGCCGGCGTCCCCCTCGTAGGCCGCGAGTGCCGCGTCACTCACGAAGCGCAACACGATCTCGCGTACCGCGCGGACGCGCCCCGCAGGATGTTCCTCTTCGCCTTCCAGGACATCGGCCCCGGTATAGCCCGGCACGTGGCTCATCGTCGCCAGGTGCCCGGCGAGCCAGCGGTCGAAGTCCGCGACGCGCGGCGCGTCGACCAGAACGTGCAGCCGATGGACGATCACGCCGACCCCGGTCGGCGACGATGCGCCGCTCAAACGATCAACCGCGAACTGCGGTCAGATGAGGTCCTTGACGCCATCGCGCTCTTCCAACAACTCCTTGTGAGTCGCATCCATCTTGGAGCGGCTGAAATCGTCGATGCTGAGTCCCTGCACGATCTGATAATTGCCATCCTGGCAGGTTACCGGATAGGAATAGATAACGCCTTCCGGAATTCCGTAGCTGCCGTCCGACGGGATCGCCATGCTGACCCAGTTTCCCGCGGGCGTGCCGAGCACCCAATCGTGGATGTGATCGAGCGCCGCGGCGGCCGCCGAGGCTGCGGAAGAAGTTCCGCGGGCCTTGATGATCGCCGCGCCGCGCTGCTGCACGACCGGAATGTAGCTGTCCTTGAACCAGGTTTCCGACACCACCGACAAGGCCGGCTTCCCGCCGACCGTCGCGTGGTGCAGATCGGGATACTGGGTGGCCGAATGATTGCCCCAAATGATCACCTTCTTCACGTCCGCGAGCGGGGCTCCCGACTTTTCGGTGAGCTGAGCGAGGCCGCGGTTGTGATCGAGCCGCGTCATCGCCGTGAACTGTCCCGGCGCCAGGGAAGGCGCGTTTCGCTGCGCAATCAAAGCATTCGTGTTCGCGGGGTTGCCGACCACCAGCACCCTGACGTTGCGGCTGGCCACGGCATCCAAGGCCTTTCCCTGCGCCGAGAAGATTTTGGCGTTCTCGAGCAGCAGATCCTTGCGTTCCATGCCCGGACCGCGCGGTCGTGCGCCGACGAGCAGCGCAAATTCGCAGTCCCTGAACGCCACGTTGGCGTCGTCCGTGGCCGTGACCTTGTTCAAGGTCGGGAACGCGCAGTCGTTGAGTTCCATGACGACCCCCTGGACGGCACCTTGCGCGGCCGGGATCTCGAGCAGATGGAGATTGATCGGCTGGTCGGTCCCAAGCATCTGTCCCGAGGCGACCCGAAACGCGAGCGCGTAGCCGATGTTGCCGGCGGCTCCCGTAATGGTGACGGTGACTGTTTTTTTCATGAAGATCTCCGGCGCAAAGGAGCGGAATGGTAGCCGAAAATTCCGTCCCCCAGCCGTCCGCAGGGGGCGCGTCCGCGCGCATGACCAGGAAAGAAAACTCAAACAGTGCTTGCATGTACTAGTGATATATCTTAGTATATCACCCATCCACTAACACACCTGATCAACAACCTCCCAGGAGACTGCCATGAAGACTGAAATTTCCAACAAACTGTCCGCCCTCGCGATTGCTCTTTCCATCAACGGCTTGGTGATCGGCGGCGTCGCCTATCTGTTCGCTGCCCAGGCGCATGCGGCCAGTCCCCTCGTCGCGGTCATTCAGACGTCGGTCGCAAGCTCGGGCGCCGTCAAAGTCTGAGCCCGAGACGCCCCGACCTGGACCGGTAAACTACTATGGTACAGAGCCACCACACCTGGGGCGTCAATGCATCGAGCGGCGTAATGGAAGCGAACTGGAACGACAATCAGCCGATCTATCGCCAACTGCGCGATCGAATGGTGGCTCTGATCCTCGAAGGCGCTCTGGCCGAGGGCGATCCGCTGCCTTCGGTGCGCGCCGTTGCGGCGGACTACCGGCTGAATCCCCTGACGGTGCTGAAGGCCTACCAGCAACTCGTCGATGAAAATCTCGTCGAGAAGCGCCGGGGCCGGGGGATGTACGTTGGCCTCGGTGCGCGCGAGTCCCTGCTGGCCGGGGAACGCGAGCGCTTCCTGCGCGATGAATGGCCGCAGATCCTGGCCGTGATCAACCGCCTCGGATTTTCCGCCGAGGAACTGTTCGCGCTGGCGCCGGCCCTTACCCATCCGGCGCCGCCCCCGCGCGGCACCGAAACAAAATAACCGAGAGCAAACCATGTCTCCCCTCATCGAAGCCCGCGATCTGACGAAGCGCTACGGCAGGCATCTCGCGCTCGACCGCGTCAACTTTTCGATCGAAGCCGGCCGCATCGTCGGCCTGATCGGACCGAACGGCGCCGGCAAGACCAGCGCCCTGCGGTCGTTGCTCGGCCTGACGAACTACGAAGGACACCTGCGCGTATTGGGGCGCGAGCCGCTGCGCGAACGTACCTCGCTGATGGCCGACGCCTGTTTCATCGCCGACGTCGCGGTGTTGCCCGGTTGGCTCCGTGTGGATCAGTCGATCGATTTCGTCGCGGGCGTACACCCCAAATTCCGTCGCGATCGCGCCCAGGCCTTGCTCGAGAAGACCGCGATTCGCGGCAGTTCGCGGATGCGGGAGCTGTCGAAGGGCATGAAGACCCAGGTGCATCTCGCGCTCACGATGGCGATCGACGCCAAATTGTTCGTCCTCGACGAGCCGACCTTGGGCCTCGACCTGCTGGCTCGGCGCAGCTTCTACGACGCGCTCGTCAACGACTACATGGACGAGACCCGCACGATCCTGATCACGACCCACCAGGTCGAAGAGGTGGAGAACCTTCTCACCGATCTGATGTTCATCGACAAGGGCCGCATCGTGCTCGACTGCTCGCTCGAGGACGTCGCGCAGCGTTATGCGGCAGTGGCGCTCAGCGGCTCGGAGCTCGAGGCCGCGCGCGGACTGCGCCCCTTCTACGAACGGCGCACGCTCGGCAAGACCGTTCTCTATTACGAGAATCCCGATTTCGCCAGATTGCGTGACTTCGGCGAAGTGCTGACGCCGAGCGTCTCCGATTTGTTCGTCGCCAAATTGGCGGGAGTCACCACATGAACAATGCCAGCTGGTTGATACGCCGGGAATTCTGGGAGAACCGTGCGATCTGGCTCGTGCCCGCCGTGATCGGCGGTCTCTTGCTGCTCGGTGCAGTCTTCGGCCACGTGCAGTTCGGCGGCGAGCTGTTCCGCCCGGACGGACCTGGCGGCGGCGTGCCCTCGCAGGTGAGCCTGTATGCGCTCTCGGGCGTGGTCACCTCGATGTTCCTGATCATCATGTCGGTCTACTCGGGCTGGTACCTGCTGGACTGTCTCCATGCGGACCGCAAGGACCGCAGCATCCTGTTCTGGAAGTCGCTGCCGATTTCGGACTCGGAGACGGTGCTCGTGAAGCTCCTGGTCGGTCTGATCGTCATACCGCTCGTGTATTTCGCGATCGCCGACTTCACGGTACTGTGCATGGCCTTCACCTTGAGTCTGCGCACCGGTTACTGGGCGGCCAGCGGCTTTTGGCATCCGTCGCTCTGGCTGCAGATCCAGGGCTTCTGGCTCTATTCCATCGTGACCCTGGCGATCTGGTTCCTGCCGGTCGCGGGCTGGCTCATGCTGATTTCCGCCTGGGCCACGCGGGCCGTGATCCTCTGGTCGGTATTGCCGCCGCTGGCCATTTTCATCGGCGAACGCTGGATGTTCGGCACGTATTATTTCGGCCGCGAACTGCTCGACAGGCTGGGCGCCGGCTATGCCCGGCATGCGTTCAACCTCACCCTGGGCGGCGAGGGCTGGAGGACCGAGGTCCTGCACCCGGAGGGAGGCGACCAAACGCTCAGCTTCCCGACCACTCTCTGGCATCTGCTCGATCCGCGCGGTTTCTTCGGAAGCGCGTCCGTCTGGATCGGCGTGGCGGTCGGCATCGTCCTGGTGGCCGCAGCGATTCAGCTGCGCTCGAGGCGCGCCGAGATCTAGGCGCCCGGCTGCGGCGCGGTGTTGGACTCGCACCCGACTCGGTGCAAAATACCGGCTCCAAGTCCCCAGTGCCGTCAGCCCAAGGAGTGTTCGATGTACAAGACCAAGATCGATCTGTCGGAGAAGGTCCGCCGCAGCGTGGTGACCGTGCTCAACGAGCGTCTCGCCGACGCGATCGATCTGCAGAGCCAGGTGAAGCAGGCGCATTGGAACGTCAAGGGTCCGAACTTCATCGCCCTGCACGAGCTGTTCGACAAGATCTCGGATGTCGTGCTGGAACAGATCGATGACATCGCCGAGCGGGTGACGAGTCTCGGGGGTACCGCCGAGGGCACCGTCGCCGTCGCCGCCAAGCGCAGCAAACTCAAGAACTATCCGCTGAGCATCACCGCCGGCAAGGACCACCTGTTCTATTTATCCACACAACTCGCCGCCTACGGCAAGGCCGTGCGGGCGGCGATCGACGCCACCGATGACCTGGGCGATGCCGACACCGCGGACCTGTTCACGGGGATTTCCCGCGGCGTCGACAAATACCTGTGGTTCCTCGAGGCGCATCTGCAGGACAAGGCCTGAGGCCGGTCCCATTCAGGACAACAGGTTCGCGAAATAGCTGTTGTTGAGGCGGTTGAGCACATCCGTCCGCTGGCGCAGCGCCTTGAACAAGCGGGCCCGATCGCCGAAGGCTCGTTCGATGTGCTGCACCTTGAGTGCACGAGTCTGATTGAAGGTCGGGACGCCACCCAGAGCCGACGCGAAGTCGTTGAAGTCGATCAAGAAGTCGGCCCAGCCTTTCTCGCCGTCGGATGACGGTTCCAAGGTCAGCATCGGTCCGTTGTAGCTGACGCTGAACAGCGAGGCGCGATCCCGGTGCAGACGGCTGGCGGCTGTCACCACGTTGGGTCGATAGCGATGTTCCTTGTAGTACCCGCGACAGAACGCGAAGTACTCCGCCAGCACCTTCGGGTAATCCGCCGCGGGGAAAGCCCACAGGCTCTTGGTGTAGCGGGCCTTCCAGGACTCGTTCGGCAGATCACGCATCCACTCGTGGGCGAACACGACGACACCGCGAGAGGCGGCGCCCTGGGTCGCGTTCAGTGCCTTGTGAACTCCGGTGATCACGGCGTTGCGCAACCCCGGTGTCGCGAGGACGCCGCCCACCGAGGAGCCGAACGCCGGCAGGACGTTGCGCATGACCGAGTTGCGAATCTGCCAGATGCCGGACCGGGACGTCGACTTGTCGACGTCGAGCGTCCGGCGCTCGACCGTCACCCGGCCGCTGAATGGCGCGAGATGCAGGCGCAGTGCCCCCGGCGCCTCGGAAATCCGCGCATAGCGCGCCGTGAATTCCTCGAGGCTGTAGACCCGGTAGTCGATCTTGACCGGCCGCAACGGCACGACGCGCAGCACCACCTCGTGCACGACGCCGAGCAGGCCGAAACTCGAGCGCAGAACGCGCAACAGGTCGGCATCCTTCTCCGTCACGGTCATTTGCTTGCCCTGGGGCGTGACGATCTTCAATTCCAGGACGCAGGCTCCCATCTGCGCAAGCCCATCCTGGAAAGAGGCCTGGGGCAGCGTCGTGACCGCGACGGCGCCGACGGAGATGTTGGCGATTTCCGGGGTCAGGGGCAGTTCCAGGCCGCGTTCGGCGAGCGCCCGAACGAGGGTGCCGATGCGCACACCGGCCTGAGCCCGAACGAACCCGTCGCCAAATTCCAGGATCTTGTCGAGCGCGCTCGTATCCACCAGGGTGCCGCCGTCGCCGCCCACGCAACGGGCTTGGGAATAATCACAGCCGACGATCCGCACCGGACTTGGATAGGTCTTGTGCTTGCCGATGATGGTCGGAATGTCCTCGGGGCGAATCGGACGCAGCATCAGGCGCGGCCGACGGTATCCAACCGAGGAATTGGTCGCGCCGGGCGCGGGCGTCACTTTGATCACCATATGCTTCCCTCCAACTCGCGCAGTTGGGACGGCCATCGAGCAAGCTGTCTGGGGGGAACCGTCGAAGACGGTGATCACACGAGGTCGATTCGGTGAACTGGTGACCCCGCTATCGTCGGGCTACTCTTGCGAGCAGCCCCTTAGACCGGTGGTTTTGCGTCCCCGACTTTCGACGGGTTTGCCCTTGAACAGCCTCCCTACTATGCGAGGAACCGCGGCCGCTGTAAAGAGGGGTTTACCCGTAGCGGGCCGCGTGCGGCCGCAACAGCCCATCAACCCATGAGCAGCAGCGTCTCCGCGTGCTCGACGGCCTCCGGGGTTCCGCAGACCACCACGACATCGCCTTCCTTGAGGACCGTGTCGATCGCCGGTTCCCGACCGACGATCCCATCGCGCCGGACCGCGCTGACCGAGGCCTGGGATCCGCGTTCCGCCAGGTCGGCGATGGTCCGGCCGACCGCCCAGGCATGGGGCGGCAGCACGACGCTGTGCAGTTCCTCGCGGAAGGCGTGGCTCGGATCCAGCACCTCCGCCCGCTGCGCGGGGAAGAATTGGCGCAGCATGCTGTAGCGGTGATTGCGGATGTCGCCCACCGTGCGTACGACGCGCGAGACCGGCACTTTGAGCAGCAGCAGCAGATGCGACAGCAGCATCAGGCTCGCCTCGAAGGTTTCCGGCACGACCTCGGTGGCGCCGGCCGCCTGCAGCTCCTCGAGCTGTGCATCGTCCTGCGTGCGGACGAGCACGGGGACGTCGGACCGCAGGCCGCGCACCGCCCGCAGGATGCGCAGGCTCACCGAGGGGTTCGCAAAGGTGATCACGACACAGCTCGCGTGCGCCACGCCCACGTTCCGGAGCACCTCCGGCTGGCTGGCGTCGCCGTAGATGATCGAGTCACCGGCCTGCCGTCCCATGCGGATGCGGTAGGCATCGACCTCGAGCGCGATGTACTCGAAGCCTTTCTGTTCGAGTACACGGGCAATGTTCTGGCCGACCCTGCCGAAACCGCAAATGACCACGTGATCGCGTTCCGCCACAGCGAGCGTCGCCTGAGTCTCCCGCATCGCCTCCGACCGCGGCGGTCCGGATTCGGCCAGCACGGCGCGGGCGATGCGCCGATTGTGGCGGATCAGCAGGGGCGCGAGCACCATGCTCAGCACCGTTGCCGCGAGCAGGGGCTGCACGATCGCCGGATCGAGCAGCTCGTGACGCAACAGCAGCGTGAGCAGCGCGAAGCCGAACTCGCCACCCTGCGACACGACGATGCCCACCCGCACCGATTTGAACCAGCTGTGCGTCGAAGGTTGGCTCACCAGCGCGACGATGGCGGCCTTGAGCAGCAACATGCCGAGCAACACGACCGTGACCAGGAGCAGGTGATGCAGGAGCAGGGACATGTCGAGCAGCATGCCGACCGTGATGAAGAACAAACCCAGGAGAACGTCGCGATACGAGCGGATCGTCGCCTCGATCTGGTGGCGGAATTCGGTCTCCGCCAACATCATGCCGGCGAGGAACGCCCCGAGCGCGAGCGACAGACCCACGGCATGGGTCGCCCAGGCGGATGCGAGCACCGCCAGGAGCACCGCGAGCGAGAAGAGTTCCGCGGATCGCACCGAAACGATCAACAGGAACAAAGGACGCAGCAGCCAACGCCCGGCCGCGAGCACCAGCCCCAAGGCCAGGGCCGCGATGGCGATGGCGATCGCGATCTGTCGCGAACTCGAACTTTGGTCCGGATGGGACAGGGACGATTCCAGCGCCAGGAACAAGGTGAAGGCAAGATCCTGGAAAAGACAGATCGCGACGGCGAGACGCCCGTGCGTGCGATTGTTCTCCGACTGTTCCGTCAGCTGCGAGATGATGATCGCGGTCGAGGACATCGCCACGGCCCCGCCGATCACCACCGCGACCGGCGGCGCGACCTTGAATGCGAGGATCGCGACCATGGCGACGATCGCCGCCGTCAGCGACACCTGCGCACCGCCGACGCCGAGCACCTCGCTGCGCATGGCGATCAGGCGGGGCAGGGAGAATTCCAGGCCCAGCGTGAAGACGAGGAACACGACGCCGAAATCCGCGAGCTGCCGCGTCGTTTCGTTGTCGGACGCGAGCGCCAGCGCATGCGGTCCCAGTGCCATTCCGACGGCGAGGTAGCCCAAGATCGCCGGTAACGCGAGTTTGCGCACGGCGGCAACGACGCAGACCGATGCCGCCAGCAGGATCAGGATCTGTAACAGCGGGTCGTGGTCGTTCAAACAGGGTCCATCCTTTCAGTGTGCTACGATCCTCGCATGAATGCGGAGCCGATTCCTGTCGACGTGCAGGCTGGAAATATCTACTGGTGGTGTCGCTGCGGCAAGAGTGCCACGCAGCCCTTCTGCGACGGCGCCCACAAGGGTAGCGACTTTCACCCGCTGAGATATACCGCCGTGGAAACCACGACACTGTGGTTCTGCGCCTGCAAACGCACCGCGACGGCGCCGCTTTGCGACGGCAGCCACGAGCGTCCCGGCGCTTAGCGCGCCGAAGAGGCCAACAGGTCCAGGCGGTTTTCGAAGTCCTTGCGCCCCGTCATGTGCACGCTGCCGGCGGGAAAGAGCGCGGGATCCACGTAGAACGATGCGGCCCCGCCGATCCACAGCTCCACGCTGCCGGGCAGGCCCGAGCGCAGGATGTGCAATTTCTCGATGCTGCCGTCGAGCTTCTCCGGCAGCACGAGGCTGACCGCGACCGCCGTGGCCTCCACCCGGGTCGCGAAATTCGAAATCTCCTGGGGTGGCAGGTCCGCGCCGAGATAACAGGTGCGCCACTTGCGACTCGCCGCGAGCGCGGCGAACATGAGAATTCCCAGCTCGTGGGGCTCGCCGCTCACGGTGGCGAAGACGATGGGCGCGCCGCGCGCCATGCTGTTGAAGGTGTTGAGCAGGCCGCTGATCTGGCGGCGGACCGCGCTCGAAACCAAGCGCTCCTGGCCTATCGAAAATTCGCCGCGGTGCCATCGCTCGCCGACCTCGCGCAGGACCGGCGACAAGACTTCGGTGATCACGTCTCCGACCGGGAGCAAGGCGAACGCCATCGCGATGGCTTGGTCACACTCCTCCAGGTCGAATTTTTCGATGGCCGCGAGGATTCGCGTGCCTAGCGCCTGGGAGGCGGCAACATTGGGATGATCCTCGTGGCGATCCACCAGGAGGCTGTTGAGTTCGGCGTCGCTCAAGTGCGCGACCTTGCCGATCGCATGGCCGCGATCCGTGGTTTCGCGCAAACGGCGCAGCCGTGCGACGTCGGCCCCCGTGTACACCCGATGCCCGCTCTCATCGCGTCGCGGCTCGACGATCCCGTAGCGCCGCTCCCAGGCGCGCAGGGTCTCCACCGACAGCCCGGTCGCCACCGCCGCGGCCTTGATGGAATATTCGCTGATGCCGTCGTTATCGGTCATCAAAGGCCGCCGGCAACATCCAACTCGGCCGCCTCGATCGCGCTACCTACTTCCATCCACCGAGCCTCCAGGGAATCCATTTCGCGGCTCAGCTGACCGAACCGGTCGATCAGTGTCGCCGATGTGGAGCCTGCCGAAAGCTCTGCTTCGATGGCCGTTCGTTCTGCGGTGAGATTGGCCAGTTTTTGCTCAATTTCGGCCAATTCGCGTCGCAGCGGCCCGATCCGCACCGTGGCCCTGCGGGGGGTGCGCGGGTCGGGGGCCTTCTTCGGCTCGCGGGATCGCGCCTGCAGCTGCGCGCGGTCCTTGAGCCAGCGTTGATAATCGTCGAGATCGCCGTCGAAAGTGCGGACAGACCCGTCGGCGACCAGCCAGAGGCTGTCCGCCACCGTCTTGATCAAATGGCGATCGTGGGAGACGACGACGAGACCGCCTTCGAAGCTTTGGAGTGCGACGCTCAGCGCATGGCGCATGTCGATGTCGAGGTGGTTCGTCGGCTCATCCAGCAGGAGCAGATTGGGGCGCCGGGCGACGATCAGCGCCAGGGTCAGACGTGCCTTTTCGCCGCCCGAGAAACGGCCGACCGGATCGAAGGCCCGATCGCCCGCGAAGCCGAAGCGCCCCAGGTGGTCGCGGACACGCTGCTCCTCCCCGCTCGCGAAGTCGGGACCGCCGCGATGCCGGAGATGCCAGAAAGCGTCACAATCGGGTTTCAGCTGCTCCATCTGTTGTTGCGCGAAGTACCCCACGCTCAGGTCCGCCGCGGGTATGCGCCTGCCGGCGAGGGGCGATGCTTCGCCCGCGAGCAATTTCGTCAACGTGGACTTTCCCGCACCGTTCGGGCCGAGGAGCGCGATTCGATCGCGCGGACCGATGCTCGCGTCGATGCCGGAAAGGACCTGCCGGTCGCCGTGACCGCAGGCGGCGGACTCCAGCGATAGCAGCGGGCGCGGGGTCTTGAGCGGCGTCTGGAACTCGAACTCGAAGGGGCTGTCGACGTGGGCCGGAACGATGATTTCCAAGCGCTGCAGCATCTTGAGCCGGCTCTGGGCCTGGCGTGATTTGCTCGCCTGCGCCCGAAAACGCGTGACGAACGCGCTCATGTGCGCGATTCGCCGTGCCTGCTTCACCTGCAGTGCGCCCTGCAACGCGAGCTCCTCGGCACGCTTCTGCTCGAACTGCGAATAATTCCCGGCGTAGGCCCGCATGGTCCGATTTTCGATGTGCAGCACCCGGCCGATGATGGCATCCAGGAAATCGCGATCGTGGGAGATCATCAATAAAGTGCCGGGAAACTCGGTCAGCCATTCCTCCAGCCAGACGATCGCATCGAGATCCAGGTGATTCGTCGGCTCGTCGAGCAGCAACAACTCCGCACGAGCGGCGAGCGCCCGCGCCATGCCGAGGCGCACCCGCCATCCGCCGGAGAACGCCGACACCGGCCGCTCGTGATCCTCGGTCTTGAAGCCGAGCCCGTGCATCAGCGCGGCCGCCCGTGCGGGGGCGCGATACCCGTCGATCGCCTGCAGCGCCGCGTACCGTTCCGCGAGCGCCATCGGATCGTCACGCCGGGAGGCCGCTTCTATCGCAGCCTCGACCGACCGCAGCTCCAGATCACCATCGAGGACGAAATCGATCGCGGCGCGCTCGCTCGCCTCGATCTCTTGTTCGACATAGGCGAGGCGCAGATTGCCGGGTCGCTCGATATCACCCTTGTCGGGGGAAAGATCACCGCGCAGAGCCGCGAACAAGCTGGATTTACCCGCGCCGTTGGCGCCCGTGATCCCGACCTTGTCACCCCGAAAGATCGTGAAATCGACCCGCTCGAATAGCGGCTCCGGTCCGCGCCGCAACGTCAGATCCCGAGCAGATAGCATGGTTCGATTCTACGCGGCGGCGCACGATGCCGCCACGCAGCAATCCGCGGTCCGATTCAGGAGGCCGCGGCCGACTGGTCGGCCATCGGGGTGCACAGCACGGCGTGGTGAGGCGTTGCCGCACCCCGGCTCTGATCGGTCAAGATGCGCAACAGGCTCCCGGCGTCCATCGCCTCGCCGAAGAGGCGGCCCTGGGCGTAATTGCAGCCGTGCAGGCGCAGGAATTCCAGCTGTTCGCTGGTCTCGACCCCCTCCGCGATGACCTCGAGCCCGAGACTCTTGCCCATGTCGATGATCGTCCGCACGATCGCTGCATCGTCCGAATCGACCGCGACATCGCGGACGAAGGACTGGTCGATCTTGAGCGTGCCGATCGGGAACTGTTGCAGGGCCGAAAGGGATGAATACCCGGTCCCGAAGTCGTCGATCGCCAGGTGCAGGCCCATGGCATAGAGCTCGTTGAGCAGGCCGATCGTGCGCTTGGGATCCGTCATCAAGGTCGTCTCCGTGACCTCCAACTCGAAACAGGTCGGCGAGACATCGTGCCGGCGAAACACCGCGCGCGCGCGCGCGATGAAGCTGGACTGCTTCAATTGGCGCAGCGACAGGTTGATGGCGATGCGTCCCGGCACCGGGACGGTCTTCTGCCATTCGCGGTAATCGGCGCAAACGTGGTTCATGACCCATTCGCCGATGTCCATGATCAAGCTGGTCTCCTCGGCCAGCGGGATGAATTGCGACGGCGGGATGTCGCCATGACCCGGCAGGCGCCAGCGCAGCAAGGCCTCCGCGCCCACGACCCGCCCGTCGCGCAGGTCGACCTTGGCCTGATAGAGGATGACCAGTTCGTCCCGTTCGAGTGCGCGGCGCAGCTTGCTCTTCAACATCAGCCGCTCGACCGCCGCCGCGTTCATTTCCGGCACATAGAACGCACAGGAATTGCCACCGTTTTGTTTCGAGTGATACATCGCGGCATCGGCGTTGCGGATCAAATCGATGACGTTCTCGGCGTCGTAAGGGCAGATCGCCACGCCGACGCTCGCGGTCAGATAGACCTCCTGCTGATTGACGTAGAACGTCCGGCTGATTTCGTCGAGCAGCGTGCGCGCGAGCGCGGCAAGACCCGCACGGTTGTCCGCATCCAGGGCCAGGTCGTCGACGAACATCGCGAACTCGTCTCCGGCCAGGCGGCCGATCACGGTGTCCTTGCTGAGGTTGCGCGTCAGGCGCTCGCTCAGGATCTCCAAGGTCCGGTCACCGGCCGAATGCCCGAAGGTATCGTTGACCTCCTTGAAGCGATCCAAATCCAGATAGAGCAGGGCGAGCGAGCGATTGTTGCGCCTCGAACGCGCGATCGCCTGCTGCAACAGATGCTGGAACTGCATCCGGTTCGGCATCTTCGTGAGGGTGTCGTAACGGGCGAGGTATCGGATCCGTCGCTCGGCCCGCTTCCGCTCCGTGATGTTGCGGGCCACGTAGATCTCGCCCTGGAACTGCGGATCGTCGGTGGTGATCGACGAACCGGCCATGGACACCGGGATCGTCTGACCCGCGGCCGTGCGCAACACGGTCTCGCGCGCTTCGCTCGAGGTCGGTGCCGCGAGGAATGCCTCGAGATGCGCATCGTCGATGAAACCCGTCAGCGGTTTGCCCAGCAGTTCCGCCTCCGTGTACCCGAGCAGCTTCTGAGCCGCCTCGTTGCAGCTGCGCACGATGCCGTCGGGCGAAGCGACGAGCACGGCGTCGCTCAAGCTGTTCAAGACCGTGTTCAGATAGTTCTTCGTGATCGTCGTTTCGCGCAAGTTTTGCCGCATGCGCTCGAGCGCGGATTGAAGTTCGCCCAGTTCGTCGCGGCGCCCCACCGCGAGCGGCTGCGTATAATCGCCCTCGCCGATGCGATCGGCGGTCTTGACCAGCACGCGGATCGGCCGCGCGAGCTGGCGCGCGATGAACCATGCGCCGCTGAGACCAAGCGTGAGCAGCAGCAGGATCAAGCCGATCAACCCGCCGCTCATGCGCTTGCCTTGAATCGCCTGATGCGCCTCCAGGTTCGAACGCAAGCCGGCGAGCGTCTCGTCGAGCTTGGTCCGGCTCATCCAGATCCTGAGATTCCCGATGGGCGCCGCGTGTGCGTCACGCGGCGAGATCACCGCCGACTCGTAGGTCGGCGGCGACAGCTCCGAGGGTCCGGCACCGGTCGCGCCGTCGCCCGCGCGGCCCTTGTCCGAATGGCTGCCCGCGAACAGGGTCTCGCCGCTCGCGTCCGTGACCTCGACGCGTTCGACGTCGGATTCCTGCAGCAGGCGCTCGGCGATCGCCCGGGTGCCCGCCGCATTGCCCGCACTCAAGGTGCCGGACAGCAGCGAGCCGGCGCGCGCGGCCAGATGTTGAGCGCGCTCGGCGAGATCCGCCTCGAGTTTTTGACTGACGGTCGCCGCCGTCAGGTAGTTCACGGCGTTCGTGTCGCTGCGATGCTCGTAGTACGCCAGCGAGCCGAGCACGGACGCGAGCAGCGCGACGACGGCGAGCGCGAGCATCACATAATTTGTCTTCAGGCTTTGCGCCATTGACGGTCCTGGCCCGTGGAGTAGCCGAATTCCATGGAATGATACTCGTTCGCGCCAAACCCCATAAGGGGCCGGGTAGAATGATCCGCCATGCGCATCGATATCTTTTCGGACACGATCTGCCCGTGGTGCTACCTGGGCAAGCGGCGCTTCGAGCTTGCGCTCGACCAACGTCCCCATCTGGAACCCCGCATCGTCTGGCGGCCTTTCGAGCTCAATCCGGACCTGCCGAGCGAAGGGGTGGAGCGGGCCTGGTATCTCGCGAACCGGGTCAGTGACACGGAGAGCTTCATGCAGGCGCAGCGGACCTTGGTCTCCTTAGGGGAGACCGTGGGCATCGCGTTTCGTTTCGATTTGATCGAGCGGATTCCGAACACCCGCCGTTCCCATCTGATGATCGCGCACGCGGGCCGCCTGGGACTGCAGTCGCAGGTCAAGGAGCGCCTGATGCGCGCTTATTTCGAGGAGGGACGGGACATCGGCGACATCGACGAACTCGCGCGTCTCGGCGCCGAGGTCGGTCTGTCGGAATACGACACGCGCTCGCTGCTCGTCCTCAGGCTGGGCCACGACGCCCTGATCGCAGCGGAGCGGCACGCGCAAACTCTGGGTTTCAACGGCGTACCGACCTTCGTATTCGACGGACAATATTCTCTCTCCGGCGCGCAGGAGACCGACGTCCTCGTGCGCGTGTTGGACCAGGTTGCGGGCTTCGCTGCGACGCAGGATGCCGGGGCGTGAATCCCGAGGAGTTGACCGGTAGGACGCGGACGCACCTCGCCGATCTCCCCGAGTTCGACCGCAGCTTGCACGTCCATGCCGCCGCCGCGTTTCGCAGCCTGCATCGGGCTGCGGGTGCTGCCGGCTTCGACCTCTATCCCTGGAGCAGCTTCCGCGACTTCGAGCGGCAGCTGACGATTTGGAACGAGAAGTTCTCGGGCGAACGGGCCGTGCAGGACGCGGCCGGGCGGCTGCTCGACGTCGCAAGGCTCACCGCGCAGGAGCGCGTCACCGCGATCCTGCACTGGTCCGCGCTGCCGGGCGCGAGCCGCCACCACTGGGGTACGGACTTCGACCTCGTGGATCGGGAAGCGCTACGGGACGGGTATCGGGTGCGGCTCTGCCCCGAAGAATTCGCCGCCGGTGGACCCTTCGCCGCGATGCACGCGTGGCTGGAGATGAATGCGCCGCGATATGGATTCTTTCGACCTTTTCGGGGCGTTCGTTCCGGTGTACAGGCGGAGCCTTGGCACTACAGCTTTGCACCGCTGGCGGAACCTGCGCGTCGGCGGCTGACCCCGGTATTGTTGCGCGAGGTGCTGCAGGCCGCGCCGCTGTTGGGAAAAGACGAGGTACTACGGAATCTCGACGAGCTGCACGCCCGTTATGTCGCGAGCATCGACTGGCCTTGACCGGTCCTCAGGCCCAGAGCGTCTTCAAGTGATTGAGCATCAAGCCGCGCACCTGCGGCAGCTGATCCGGCACCGCGGTGAACAAGGGCGGATTGCGCCGCAGTAACGGCCAACGCTCGGCGCGAAGGACGCGGTCGAGATACTGCAGATTTCTGTCGATGGCCTCGATATAGGGATTGCGGCCCCCAAACAGCGGTTCGAGGTGGCGGTAGGCATGCTCGAACTCGCCCTCCATGCGCCGCAAGCGGGTGTCGCGCACGAACTGAGGCGTCTGTCGCAGCAGGTCGAGACCCGAGCTGTAACGAACCTGCAGCGCGCCGTCGGTTCCGGTCGCCGCGGCGATACCGCCGAGAACGAATTCCGGATAGAGCCGATCACGACACTTTTCCAGATAACAGCGGTCGGCCATTTGGGCGATCAAATCCGCCGTGCCCAACAGGGTGCCCAGCTTGCGATCCCGCGGATCGGCGAGCGGAATCTGCGCGAGCTTGATCTCGTAGCCCGTGTAGTGAACGATCCGGGTCGCGATCGGCACCCAGGCCTCCATGCCGATCGTCGGCAGATAGCGCGCCAGAAACCGGGCACTGCGGGTCACGTGGTAGAGCGTGAACTCGGCCCCGTTCTGATGCTGCCGATCCTCGTATTCACGGATGTAGCCGGCGTCGTGAAACAGCGAAGTCACGAGTGCCATCACGGCCCGCTCGCCCCCGAAACGCATCGGGCCCTCGGCAGTGCGTTCGTAGCCGACCATGAGGCGCATCATCGCCAAGGTCATGTCGAGCGAGTGCTGGCGGTCGTGATAGACCGTGTCGACGCCGTGATAGCCGGGCATGCGCCCGGTGAACAAACGATCGAACTCCTCGAAGGTGATCGCAACGCGCTCGAAGGACTCGCCCGGCCAGGTCGCCAGGAACAATTCTCTGACGGCCGCGGCGACCGCGCTCGTGGAACTGACTTGGACGGTGTTCGTAACGTCGTAATCGTTACGGCGGAAATCTTGCATCCCGGGGAGTTTAAGCCCTACGTCCTGCGCGCGCCATCGACTTGGTTCTCCTTCTCGCGGGTGCGCCGCGCCGCAGCGAGTCATATGTCAAAGTCCGCCCGGCAGGGAGCGTGGTCCGAGGGGCGTTCGAGGGCGCGCGGTTCCCGGTCGATCCGACAAGATCTGCAGCGTGCGGCCATCTCCCCGCTGCCGAGGATCAGATCGATGCGCAGGCCGTTGTTGCGCCGGTAAGCGCCCTGCCGATAGTCCCACCAACTGAACGAGCGCTCCGCCTGTTCGAAGCCCCGGTAGAGATCGAGGAGCCCGAGGGACCGGATCCGATTCAAAGCCGCCCGCTCGTCGGGGCTCACGAGCACCGATCCTGCCCAGGCGGCCGGATCGTGCACGTCCACATCCTCGGGCGCGATGTTGAAGTCCCCCACGATCAGCAGCCTCGGGTGCGCCGCAATTTCGGCGCGGACGAATCCCTCGAGCGCGGCCAGCCAGGTGAGCTTGTAACGATACTTGTCGGAACCGACGGACTGACCGTTGGGCACGTAGACGTTGATCAGCCGGATCCCGGCGATCGTCGCCGCCAGCAGGCGCCGCTGCGGATCGCCGAGGCCGGGCAGATCGGTGACGACGTCGTCGATCGGCAGACGGGACAGGGTCGCCACGCCGTTGTAGGTCTTCTGTCCGGCGAACGCGACGCGATAGCCGAGCGCTTCGATCTCCGCGCGCGGGAACTCCGGATCGCTGAGCTTCGTCTCCTGCAGAGCAACCACGTCGGTCGGGTTGGCCGCGAGCCATTCAACCAACTGCGGCAAACGCACACGCAAGGAGTTCACGTTCCAAGTCGCGACGCTGAGCATTTCAATACACCTTGATGCCGCCGAATTTTCGCCTGACGCGACGCGCCAGATAGCCGTAACCGAGCCAGAAACCGAGAGACAGTGCGACGAGCGCCACGAGGGCGGCCCCCCAGAGCGGCGCCCGCCAGTCGCGGAGCGACTGCGCGCTGAAGCCACCGGACTGCCCGAGGCGCGAGGCGGGGGACAGGGCCCCGCGCGCGGCCGCGAGGTCCGTCTGCGCCTCCGCGAGTTGACTCTTGAGCTGATCGAGTTCGCTGCGCGCCGCGGCCAAGCTGAGTTCCGGGGTGGTCGCCTGGGCGCGACTCAATTCTTCCTCCAGCTGTTTGACGCGCGCCGCGGCGGGTTCGCGCGACACCAGGAACGAACTCTTGACCCAACCGCTGGTGCCGTCACCGAGGCGGACTTGGGTGAATTCGCCGCTGGTCGCGAGCGTCTCGACGCTCGCGCCCGAATGCAGGGTCGCCAGGCGTGCGCTTTGCGGGCTCTCGCCGGCGTAGACGCCGAGGATCAGATCGTCGCTGACGTAGGCGGTGGCCGAAAGCGCCGCCGCTGGCACCGCCAGCAGGAGCGGCAGCCAGCGTGTCACGCCGCGATCCCGGTCTGGCGCAACAGCGGCCTTACGTCGGGCTCGCGGCCGCGAAAACGCACGAAGGCCTCCATCGCATCCAGGCTGCCGCCGCGCGACAAAATGGAATCGAGGAAGCGTGTCGCGGTCGCCTGATCGAAGACCCCCGCCTCCTCGAATGCCTCGAAGGCATCGGCGGCGAGTACCTCCGCCCACTTGTAACTGTAATAACCGGCGGCATAGCCGCCGGAAAAAATGTGGGCGAAGCTGGAAGGCAGCCGATTGAACGGGGCCGCGGGTACGACGGCGACACGCTCGCGAACGCTGGCGAGGCACTCCGCGACCCGTGCCCCACGCGCGGGATCGAAGTTGACGTGCAACTCGAAATCGAAGGTGGCGAGTTCGAGCTGCCGCAGGGTGTCGAGCGCGCCGTTGAAGGTGCGGGTGCCGAGCAGCCGCTTCAGCAGCTCCGCCGGCAGCGGTTCGCCGGTCTCGACGTGCGCCGAGATCAGCGGCAGCACTTCGGTGCGCCACACGAAATTCTCCATGAACTGGCTCGGCAACTCGACGGCATCCCAGGAGACGCCGTTGATTCCCGAGATGCTCGGATAGGCCACGCGCGTCAACATGTGATGCAGGCCATGGCCGAATTCGTGGAACAAGGTCGTCACTTCGTCATGCGTCAGGAGCGAGGGCACGTTGCCCACGGGAGCGGTGAAGTTGCAGACGAGCTGGGCAACCGGCAGGGAATCTCCGGACGGCAGTTTCTTGGCGATGATGCACTCGTCCATCCACGCCCCGCTGCGCTTTTCTCCGCGAGAATACGGGTCCAGGTAGAAACCGGCCAGCGGCCGGTCCTCGCCGTCGAGCAGGTCGTAGTAATGCACGCTGGGATGCCATACGGCGACCGAAGGCCGTTCGCGCACACGGATGCCGTACAGCTTCTCGGTCAAACCGAAGAGTCCGGCAAGGACCTTGGGCAGCGGAAAATACGGCCGCAGCTCCTCTTGCGAGACCTTGAAGCGGTAGGCCTTCAATCTTTCCGTATAGAAGGCCACGTCCCAAGCCGCGAGTTTCCGCCCGGCGTATTCCTCCAGATCCGCGAATTCCTGGGCACCCGCGGGTCGGCAGCGTCTCGCCAGATCGTCGAGAAAGGCAAGCACCTGGGCGCTCGACTTCGCCATGCGGGTGGCGAGCGCGTAGTCGGCGTAGCTCCGGAAACCGAGGAGCGCCGCGAGTTCGTGCCGCAGCGGCAGAATCTCGTCGATCAACGGCGCGTTGTCGAACTTCCCCGCGGTCGGCCCGATGTCGGAGGCTCGGGTGACCCAGGCCTCGTAGATGTCGCGCCGCAGACTCTCGCTCTCCGCGCAGGTCATGATCGTCATGTAGGTGGGCTGATCCAGCTTGAACAGCCATCCGCGCAGCTTGGCCTCGCGAGCGTCGGCGGCCGCGCGATCGACGACGTTGCTCGGGAGCCCGGCGAGTTCGGCTTCGTCGCTGACGCCGCGGGTGTAAGCGCCCGCCGCATCGAGGACGTTCTCGGAGAATTTGCTGGACAGCTGCGCGAGCCGCTGCAGCACCGCGCGAAACCGGTCTTTGCGTTCCGGCGGCAGATCGACGCCCGCAAGCCTGAAGTCCCGCAGCGCGTTCTCGACGAGTTTGCGCTGCGCGGGCTCGAGCCGCGCCCCTTCGTGTTCGAGCACGAAGGCGTAGCCCTTCTGCAGCTCGAGATTCTGGCCCAGTTCGGAAGCATACGCGGTCAGCAGCGGCACGCAGGCGTTGTACGCCTCCCGCATGGCGCTCGAGTTGACGACGGCGTTCAGGTGACCGATCGGACTCCAGACCCTGCCGAGACGGTGACTGAGTTCCTCCATTGGAACGACCAACGACGCGAAAGTCGGCGCCGTCTGGGCGGTCAGATCGGCAACGCGCGCACGGTTCTCGGCCAGAATCTGCTCGAGCGCGGGCAGGGCGTGGGCCGCTTCGATCCGGTCGAAGGCGGGCAGGGAGTCCAGTTCCAGGAGTGGATTGTTCACCCCGAATAGTCTACCAGACAGGAATCAGGAGCCACGCAAGCGCCGCCGCCGACCCCGGAAATCGACTGAATCTTCGCGGCGGGAGTCCGTGACCGCCACTTGGCCGCGGGGTGTCAGGCCCCAAACAGCGCACCCAAGTCGACGTCGCGCTTTTCGTCGGTCAGAAAATCGAACAGCTGGGCAGGCTCGAATCCGAACCAGCGGGCGAGGATCGCGTCGGGCAGGGCGCCGATCCGGATGTTGTTGAGATTGACCTGTTCGTTGTACAGCTCGCGCTGGTCGGCAATCGCTTCCTCGAGTCCCCTGATGCGGCTTTGCAGGCTGCGGAAGGACTCGTCCGTTTTCAACCGCGGATCGTTCTCCGCGATTGCGAACAAACGGCCCATGCCGGCGCGCAGCTGCTGCTCGCCGGCGCCCACCGCGGCGATGTTGCCGGCGGCGCTCGCCTGGCCGATCGCACCCAGGGCCCGCAGGACCCTCTCGAAGGTCTCCTGCTCGAACTGCATGCAACGCTCGCAGGCCTCGAGGAGTTGAGGCAATTCGTCTTGGCGACGCTTCAGCACCACGTCGACATTCGCCCAGGCGGTCTTGACACGCTCACGCAAGTCCACGAGCCCGTTGTAGATGCCGACCCAATAGACGATACCGACCGCAGCCAGCGCGAAGAGGACGATCAGACCGAACACGCCGACTCCTTAATTACCAAAGAACGCCGCCACGCGGGCGCGCGGGCGCGCGGGCACGGGCGCGCGGGTGGGCCTTTACGGCGGCCGAAGCGGCCCCCACACTATCAGGCGCGCGTCCGCCACCTTCGGAACGGAGTTTACAGTGTCCACCTCCAGCTTCGATTTGATCGCCATCGGCGGCGGCAGCGGCGGACTCGCCTGCGCGCAGCGCGCCGCCGAGTACGGCGCGAAAGCCGTGGTGATCGAGTCGGGGCGTCTCGGCGGGACCTGCGTCAACGTGGGCTGCGTGCCGAAGAAGGTCATGTGGAACGCCGCCAGCATCGCAACGGCCTTGGACGACGCCGCGCACTATGGGTTCGCCGTCACGCGCCACGATCACGACTGGCTCGCCCTGAAGCAGAAGCGCGACGCCTACATCGAGCGACTGAACGGCATCTACGCCCGCAATCTGGCCGCGAAATCGATCGAGCAAATCCGCGGCAGGGCGCGCTTTCTCGACGCGCGCACGGTGGAGGTCGACGGTAGGCGGCTGACGGCCGAGCACATCGTGATCGCCACGGGCGGACGCCCGATGATCCCGGATCTGCCCGGCGCCGAAGACGGCATCACGTCCGATGGATTCTTCGAGCTGGAGCGGCGTCCGCGCCGTGTCGCGGTCGTCGGCAGCGGCTACATCGCCTGTGAACTCGCCGGGGCGTTTCACGAGCTCGGAAGCGCGGTGGAGATATTCGTGCGCAAGACGCACCTGCTGAACCAATTCGATGCGATGCTCGGGGCGGCGCTGATGCGCGAGCTGCGCGCCCAGGGCATCGTGATCCACGAACAATTCGTCCCCGCAGAGCTGCAGCCCGACGAGGACGGCGCACACGCTCTGCGGGCACAGGACGGGCGCAGAGCGTGCGGCTTCGACAGCGTGCTGTGGGCCATCGGACGCTCACCCAACGTGGCGGGCCTCGGCCTCGGCGAAGCCGGTGTCCGCATGGACGCACTGGGCTTCGTCGCCACCGACGAGTATCAGGATACGAACGTGCCCGGGATCCACGCGATCGGCGACGTCACGGGCCGCGCACCGCTGACTCCGGTCGCGATCGCCGCGGGTCGGCGTCTCAGCGACCGGCTGTTCGGACGAATGCCCGGCCGCAAGCTCGACTACGGTCTCATACCGACCGTGGTGTTCACGCATCCGCCGATCGGCACCGTCGGTTTGACCGAACTCGAGGCCCGTGCGGCGCATGGCGACGCCGTCAAGATCTACGTGAGCAGTTTCGTCGGCATGCATAACGCGATCACGGAAAGAAAGCCCCGAACGGAGATGAAACTGGTCTGCGTAGGTTCCGATGAACACATCGTCGGCTGCCACGTGATCGGCGCGGGCGCGGACGAGATGTTGCAGGGCTTCGCGGTCGCGGTGCGCATGGGCGCGACGAAGCGCGACTTCGACGACACGATCGCAATCCACCCGACGAGTGCGGAAGAACTCGTCACGATGCGCTGAACGCCATGGCGATCAGGCCTTATCTCGGCAATGTCCCCGTGCTCGGCGCACGGGTCTATGTCGACGAGGCGGCGCTGGTGATCGGACGGGTCAGGCTCGCGGAAGACGTTTCCGTATGGCCATTCGCGGTCTTGCGCGGGGACGTGAACGACATCGAGATCGGCGCACGCACCAACATCCAGGACGGCTGCGTGCTCCACGTCGTCCACGACGGCCCCTACACGCCGGGCGGCCTCTCGTTGATCGTGGGTGAGGACGTCACCGTCGGCCACAAGGCCGTCCTGCACGCGGCGACCGTCGGCAGCCGAGTGCTCGTGGGCATGGGCGCCCTGGTGCTCGACGGCGTGGTCATCGAGGACGAGGTGGTCCTCGCGGCGGGCAGTGTCGTGCCGCCGGGAAAGCGGCTCGCGTCCCGTGGTTTGTACATCGGCAATCCCGCGAAGCGCATTCGCGAGCTGACGGCCGGCGAACTCGGGCAGTTCGTTTACGGGGCGGCGAATTACGTGAAAATCAAAGATCATTACCGCGATTCGGCGGGTGCTCGCTGAGCGGGGAGCGCAAGCGCGGAACGCGGATGTTCAGCGATGCGCCTCGAGGGCTTGCAGCACGGGCTTGGTATCGGGGCGAATGCCGCGCCACAGGGCGAAGGCCGCGGCGGCCTGTTCGACCAGCATGCCCCAGCCCTTCGTGGTCCTCTTCGCGTGCAGTGACTTTGCCCACAGCGTGAAAGGCGTGTGCCCCCGTCCGTAAGCCATGTCGTAGCAGACGGTCTCCTCTCCGATCAGACCCACCGGCATCTCGGGCATCTCGCCCTGCAAACTGGCGGAGGTGCCATTGACGATCAAGTCATACGGCGGCCCGTCGATCTCGTCGAAGCCGCAGCCCATGACCGGTCCCAAGTCGCCGAACTCGGCGACCAAGCGGCGCGCCTTTGCAGCGGTGCGATTCGCGACGACGAGTTGGGCCAGATCGCGCTCCAGCAAGGGCGCGAGCACGCCGCGAACGGCGCCGCCGGCGCCGAGGACGAGCACGCGCTTTTGGTGCAGGGTGATCCCGAGATTCTGCTCGAGATCGCTGATCAGACCCACGCCGTCCGTGTTGTCACCGATCAGCTTCGCATCGTCGAATAAGGCAATCGTGTTGACGGCCTGGGCGCGCGCCGCCCGTGGCGTCAGTTCGTTGACGAGTTCCGCGGCCGATTGCTTGTGCGGTAGCGTGATGTTGAGGCCGCGCACGCCGCTCGTCAGCAGCCGCAAGGTCTCGCGCCGAAACGCCTCGGGCGCAATGTCGAACAGCCGGTAGACGAGATTCTGCGCCGTCGCCTTCGCGAACATGCCGTGGATGAAGGGCGACCAGCTGTGCGCCACCGGATGCCCGGCGAGGCCGTACTGGTCGGGCTCGACCACGGCTCCCCCGCTCACTCTTCCAGCCACTCCGCGGCTCGCTTGGCAAAATACGTGAGGATGCCGTCGGCGCCCGCCCGTTTCATGGAGAGCAGCGCCTCCAGGGCGACCGCGCGCTCGTCGATCCACCCATTGCGGGCGGCCGCCATGATCATCGCGTATTCGCCGCTGACCTGGTAGACGAAGGTGGGCATGCCGAAACGGTCCTTGATCCGTCGAACGATGTCCAGATAGGGCAGACCGGGCTTGATCATGACCATGTCCGCACCCTCGGCGATGTCGAGCGCGACCTCGCGCAGCGCTTCGTCGGAATTGGCCGGATCCATCTGATAGGTGTTCTTGTTGCCCTTGCCGAGTTGTCCCGAGGACCCCACGGCGTCGCGAAACGGGCCGTAGAAACTCGACGCATACTTGGCCGCATAAGCGAGGATGCGGGTGTGCACCAAGCCGGCGTCCTCGAACGCCGCGCGGATCGAGCCGATCCGACCATCCATCATGTCCGATGGGGCGACGATGTCGGCGCCGGCGTCGGCGTGCGAGCGGGCCTGGCGGATCAGGGTCTCCACGGTGATGTCGTTCTGCACGTAGCCGGCGGCGTCGATGATCCCGTCCTGACCGTGGGTCGTGAACGGATCGAGCGCCACGTCGGTGATGACGCCCAAGGCCGGGAATTCCCGTTTGACCGCTCGTACGGCCTGCTGGGCGATCCCCTCCGGATTCCAGGATTCGCGCGCGTCGAGGCTCTTCTTTTCGACGGGCGTCACCGGAAAAATGGCGATCGCCGGCACCCGCAATCGCACCAAATCCGCGCATTCGTGCAGCAGCTGGTCGATCGAAAGCCGCTCGATTCCCGGCATCGAGGCGATGGGTTGGCGCTGGCCGACGCCTTCGACCACGAAGACCGGGTAGATGAAGGCATCGACGGTCAGCTGGGTTTCCCGCATCAGGCGCCGGGAGAACTCGTCCCGCCGCATGCGCCGCAAGCGGAGTGTCGGAAATGAATCATTGAAATTGCCGGTCATCTCTACATGTCTCCTGCACAGGCTTCAGCGCAGATGTTACCCGACGGCAGGCCTCGGCCGGCGCCATCGCGGTACGCAGCCCGCAATGCGCTAGTATCGTCGATTGGGACTCGCGGCCTTGGGATTCGGGGGACGAACGTCGATTTAACCATGCGAACCGGAATCGGCGAAAACCAGAAGCACGCCCGGTTCCAGGCCCTGTGCCAGTCCCTGCGCCCCGATCTGCTGCGATTCGCGCTGTGGCTGTCGCGGGACCGCAGCGTCGCAGAGGACGTCGTCCAAGAGGCCCTGCTGCGCGCCTGGAAGGCACAGGACGCTCTTTTGGACGAAAAGGCCGCCAAACCCTGGTTACTGACCATCATTCGGCGTGAGTACGCCCGCACTTTCGAACGCAAGCGGGTGCCCACGGTCGACGTCGACGACCTGATCGCGAGCGAGGAACCTGCCCTCGCGGGCGGTGAAGACCCCGACCTGGTCGAGCTGCGCCTCGCGATCTACCGGCTGCCGCTGGAATATCGCGAGCCCCTGGTTCTGCAGGTGCTGATGGGGTTCAGTACGGCCGAGATCGGCCAACAGCTCGGCCTCACGACAGCGGCGGTGCTCACCCGCTTGTTTCGCGCCCGGCGGCAACTGCGGGTGCTTTGCGGAGAGGACGTTTCGCAGGATCCGGAAGATGATGGACTGTAAGCACTATCGGGCCGCGCTGCTCGCGGACCCGGCGGCCGTCACCGCCGAGATGCGCGATCATGGCAGTGGGTGCGCGGCATGCGCTCAATTCACGCAGCGGATTCAGGCGTTCGAGGCCCGGCTGCAGCGCGCGGTCCGTCTGCCGCTGCCCGAGGCGCGGGATGCCGGGCGCGGGGCGAGTGTATCGCCCCTGCCCATCGCGGCCTCGGCGTCGGGGCGTCGGGTGGCGAGCCGGACACTGCGCTGGACTGCGCTCGCAGCGAGCTTCATCGCCGCAATCAGCGTTGGCGGGCTGCTTTGGCTCGCCGTGCCCCGATCGAGCCTGGCCGGAGACGTCGTCAACCACATGGCCGAAGAGCCGGAGGCGTGGCGACGCACGACGGCCGTCGTCTCGCCGGCCGCCCTCGACGCCGTGATGCAGGACGCCCACATGCACCTGTCCGCGGCGACGGCCGGCCTTGTCAGCTATGCCAGCAGTTGTGGATTTCGGGGCCATCAGGTGCCCCACCTGGTCGTTCAGGATCCCTCCGGACCCGTGACCGTCATGGTGCTTGTTCACGAGTCGGCGCGCTCCCCCGACGATTTCGACGAGCAGGGCTACCGGGGCGAAATACTGCCCGTGCCCGGCCATGGCGCGATCGCCATCCTGACGCGCAACCAGAGGCTGGATGCAGCGGCCCTGGACCGGATCGCACTGCAGCTGCGCGCGGCGATTCGCTGGACGAATTGAGGATTTACAGTCGGTTCAAGCGGTGCGTGATCGGCTCCGCGACGAACCGCACCGCATGGTCGCGGCCCTCCCAGCCGTCGGGAAACCGGCGCGTGAAATCCAAACGGTCGTGGGCTGCGAGGTCCGTCGGTGCGAAACGCACCCCCCACAGGCCGAACGGTTGCGAAGCCGCCTCACGCTCTGCCACCGCCGTCCAGCCGTCGAAGCCGAAATGCAGTGTGAACGGCGCGCGTGCCTCGATCACCAAGCCGACGCCGCGCTCGAGGCATTCGACCGGAACTTCATCGCGCCAATGCCAGGCCGCCGCAGGTTTGGGTTCGGCCCCGCCGTAGCGTGCCGCGACCGCTTCCAAGAGTTCCATAGGCCGCCCTTCATCAGATGCGATCAGGAGTTTCAGAAACTCGGCGTGCGCCCACAGCAGGGGCATCGCGCTGCCGGAGGGACGGCCGGGCGCCAAGCCGCGCGCCGGTATCGGCGCCGCGTCCCAGACTTGCTCCGGCAGAAGGCCGCCAACGCTCGCGCAGTTCCAGATCGTCTCGAGGTAGGAGAGCGCCTGCTCGCCGGCCTGCAGGGCAAGGTGCCCTCGCTCCCCGACCAGCAGCGGCCACAGGCGGCCGATGCCGCTGCCGTCGAACGGCCGGCCGTCGCGATGCTCGCCGTAACCGTCTTCGTTGTAACGATGGTACAGATCCCCGGAAGGTGTCCCAACGCGCAGCACCGCGTCGACCACCGCGAGGGTCTCGGCGACGCGCCGATCGTGCGGGCTGCGCAGGCCCAGCCGGACGAGGTACGAAAAGTCCATGCTCACGAGGGCCGCGGCGGCGATCGTCTCGCCTTTCCGGTTGCGCAACTGCATGCGCTCGGTGAGACCTCCCGATTTGGCGGCCGGCGCGATGCGCACGTAGTGACCCGCGACCCCGGCGCGTCTGGCGAGCGCGCCGCCCTCGGCGTAGCACCACGACTCGAGGCGGGTGTTCCAATCATCGGCGACGGACTCCGCGTAGGCGCGCTCTTCGGCGTCGAGCCATGGCGCCGCGGCGATCAGCGCAGCGATCGCGACGGCGACCGTGAAGGGACTCACGCCCGGGTTTTCCTCCCAACGATCCTGCTCGCTCGACGGCCCCGTGCGAACGATGAACCCGACGGCGGCTCGAACCATCCGCCCCGTGCCGCCGAGTTCCGGCAGTCCCCGCTCGCGCAGCTTGGCCGCGAGCAGCACCGGAAAGCCCGTCTCGTCGAGTTGGGTTCCCGTCCAGAACGGCGCGCCGTCCGGAAAGTAGTTCTGCGGCCAGCGGCCTTCCGCGGTCTGGGTCGCGAGCAGGTGACCGAGGATCCGCCTCACGTCCTGCAGCTGATTGGCACCCAGCAACGCGAAGGCGCTCAGGGTCGCATCGCGCGGCCAGACCAAGTGATATCCGCCCAGAGTGTCCGTCGTATTGCCCCAGGGTACGCTCAGGCTCGCAACGACGGCCCCCGGATAATTGCGGTCCTCGTGGATTTTCAGAATCGTCGCGGACAGGAGCCCTGCGTCCCCGAGTCGCGGTGTCGGCCGCGGCAGACGCAGTCGCTTGCCCCAGGTTTCCCATGCGTCGAGAAACTCTTTTCGCAGACCGTCGAAACCGTCCGCGAGCGCGCTGTGCACCAAAGTGCTTGCCCCGCTCGGTGTGGCGGCAAATCCGAGCGCGAGCACGCCTTGCGGCTCGCGTGCCTCCGCGGTCAAGGCCACCGAACCCGAGTCGGCCGCGGAAAAATCGAAGCTGAGGGCTCCATGGCGCGCCAGGTCCTGCCAGCCGTCCGAGTAACCGACGTAGCCACAGCTGAGATGCGCCAGCGGCCTACTTGCCGCAAAGCACAGGGCCGCATCCCCCCGGCGCGCATACAGATCGTTGCCGTCATGCCAGGCGTCGTTCTCGCGCCCGGTGCTTCCCAAGTGGGGCGCCACGATCACGACGAGCCGATAGGCACCGGAGAGCGTATAGCGAATCAACAGGACGTCGCGGCTCGGGTCTGGCAGGATCTCCAACGTCAGCGAGTACCGTTCGCCGGTGTGTGTCACGGTGATGAGCGGCAGATAAGGCCCCGGTGTCGCGAGCACGTAACGCCGCTCGCGCTTCAGATCGATCCACCGTTCGGCGCCAACGAGGTAGAAGCTGATATCCCGCACCTGCGGCTTTCCGGTGGACGGCCAGTAGACCTCATTGACGATCCCATGTCCGACCGTCGCCCAAAGGCGCGACGGGCCCAAAGCCGTCGTGACGAAATCTTTGTCGCTGGAGCACCAGGTCGGCGCGACACCGGGTTTGCCGAATGCGAGGCCACCCGTCATGAGGCGGTACCGCGGGGGGTGGGAATGTGCATAGGTCATGCTGTCCTCGAAATGGTCTGCCGTGTGTTCGCAAGCGCACACTGCCGCCGGGTTCCGCAGCGCCGCATCGCGGATGAACAGGGATGGCGGACCCCATTCATAAAAGCGTCATATTTCGGCTGCTACAGTGGAGAGTGCCACGGCAGACCGGAGTTGAGGATCGATGAATGACCACGGAACGGGCGAACGAGCGGCACGCATTCGGGAGGAGATCGCGGACAGCTTCGACGAGGAGCTGGAGCTGGAGCTCGACGACGAGCGAATCCGCGAGCTCCTCGGCGACTCGGCGCGGACCGCCGAGAGCGCAGCGCGCGAGTTCTACTTCAAGGAGCTGTTTCGGCTGCAGCGCGAGCTGGTCAAACTGCAGGATTGGGTGGTTGCGCACAAACGCAAGGTGGTCGTGATTTTCGAAGGTCGCGATGCAGCCGGCAAGGGCGGCGTGATCAAACGGATCTCGCACCGATTGAATCCCCGCGTTTGTCGGGTCGCCGCACTACCCGCGCCGAACGACCGTGAACGGTCTCAATGGTACTTTCAGCGCTACATCGCTCATTTGCCGGCCGGCGGCGAAATCGTCTTGTTCGACCGCAGCTGGTACAACCGCGCCGGCGTCGAGCGGGTCATGGGATTTTGCACAGAGAACGACGTCGAGGAATTTTTTCGCGACGTGCCCGAGTTCGAGAGAATGCTCGTGCGCTCCGGGATCATTCTGATCAAATACTGGTTCTCGATCACCGACGAAGTGCAACACCTGCGTTTCCAAGTGCGCATCGACGATCCCCTGAAACAATGGAAGCTCTCCCCGATGGATCTGGAATCGCGCCGCCGGTGGGAGCAGTACACGAAAGCCAAGGAGTCGATGCTCGAGCACACGCATATTCCGGAGGCGCGCTGGTGGGTCGTCGAAGCGGTCGACAAGAAGCGGGCCCGCTTGAACTGCATCCACCATCTGCTCAGCCAGATTCCCTACGAAGAGATAGGGCGGCCGCCGACAGTCCTGCCGGCGCGGATTCACAATCCTGAGTACCACCGCGCGCCCGTACCGGCCGACATGTTCGTGCCGGCCATCTACTGAGGACATCATGCCCCTCGATCATTTCGTCACCCTGGGTCGCTCCGGTCTGCGCGTGAGTCCGCTTTGTCTCGGCACCATGACCTTCGGTCCAGACTGGGGCTGGGGCGCTTCCCCGGAGGATTCCGCCCGCATCCTGGAGCGATACCTCGACCTCGGCGGGAATTTCATCGACACCGCCAACGTATATACGAAGGGGCATTCCGAGAAGATCATCGGCGATCATCTGGGCAAAACGAAGGGAAAACGCGACCGTGTCGTGATTGCGACCAAGTTCTTCGGATCGATGCTGACGGGCGATCCGAATTCCGGCGGCGCGGGCCGGAAAGCCATCGCGGCGGCCTGCGAGCAGTCGCTGCGACGCTTGCAGACCGATTACATCGATCTGTACTGGATGCACTGCTGGGATGCGAACACCCCGATCGAGGAGACCCTGCGGACGCTCGATGACCTCGTAACGGCCGGCAAGGTGCGCTACATCGGTTTTTCGGACACTCCGGCCTGGAAGACCATGGAGGCGCAGATGATCGCCAAGTTTCGGGGCTGGACTCCGCTGGTCGCGATGCAGCTCGAATACTCGCTGCTGGAGCGCACGATCGAGGGGGAACTGATCCCGATGGCGATCGAGCAGGGACTCGGCGTCACGCCATGGTCACCGCTGAAATCGGGCGTCCTCAGCGGCAAATATACCCGGGCCAACGCCGGACAGATCAAGGCCGGTCGCGGCGAGTGGGCGACTGCTGCGCTGACCGACGAGGCCTATGCGGTCATCGACGAGCTCTCGAAGGTCGCGACGGAGCTCGATTCGACGCCGGCCCGCGTGGCGCTCGCGTGGGTGCAGCAGCGTCCGGGCGTGAGCGCCACGATCATCGGGGCAAGAACCCTGCAACAGCTCGACGACAATTTGGCGGCACTCGACGTGCGACTGCGGCCACGGGACTTGGAACGCCTGGACGCGCTGACCGCGCCGACTTTGAATTTTCCCCACGATTTCCTGCAGGGGGCACGTCGATTCTCGAGCAGCGGCACGACCATCAATGGGGTGACGGCCGACGTCAGTCCGATGGCACCGACGGGCGCGGACGACGCCTATTGAGAGATCCGCGCTGCTCGACAGTTGAGCGCTGCGCGAGAGGTCAGCGCTGCTCGACAGTTCAGCGCTGCAAATGCCGGTCGAAGAAACTCACGGCCGCCTCGTAGGCTTCGCGCGCTTCGGGCAGATCCTGATCGCCCAGAAAGAATCCGTGACCCATGCCCTCCCAGATGCGCAGCTCCGCCTCCACCCCGCCCGCACGAAGCAGGGAATGCGTATAGACCACGGAACTCAAGGCGACATCGCGCGTGCCCGTGATCAACAGTGACGGCGGAAAAGCCGCCATCACCGGTGCGGAGCGAGCGGGGAAGGCGAGGGGATCTTGGGGGTCCGTCCCCCGAAAGTAGGGATTCGCAGCGATCGAATCCCCGGGTTCCCACCACCCGACCGCGGCGGCCAGATTTCCCGAGTCGCCCTCCGTCCAATATGCGGCTCCCTCGCAAAACATGCCGATGGCACCGGGCAAGGGCAGCTTTTCCCGTTCGAAACGGGCGATCGCTTCCGCGGTCAGCAGGCCGCCCGCCGAGCATCCGTAAATGCCGATGCGCCGGGGATCGTAGGCGCCGAGCAGCGCCCGGTAGACGGCGACGACATCGTCGGTCGCCGCCGGGAACGCGTACTCCGGCGCCTGCCGATAGTCGATGCTGATGACCTTGATCTTCCCGAGGGAGGCGATCGGCAGCGATTCCGTATGGCTCTCGGTACGCGCACAGCAGATGAAGGCGCCGCCGTGCAGGTTGACGAGCACCCGGCGCTCGTTTTCGCGCGCTATCCCGCCTGCCGGCGTAAATATTTCCACGAGGACACCGCCGATGGTCTTGGTCTCGACGGCGACGGGATAGCGCCGACGAAGCGCCAGATAGCGGTCTGATTTGTAGAATTCCTCCGCCAGGCAGCGACGAATCGCCGGCATGGCGGCCTTGTCCGCATTCTTGGCCGGAGGGCAAGGACTTTGGACCGCAGCCTCCGCTTCGCCGCGATTGCGCTCCTCTTTCAGCACGGCGCGCGCATCCGTACTCAGAAGACCTGACTCCGGAAGATCGAAGGCCGGGACGTGCGTCGTCCCGTCGCCCTCGGTGGCCGGCCGATCGGCAAGACTCGACGACGAGCACGCGAGCGTGGCGACGATGATTGAAACAAACGCGCGGTACAGCATGCGCCATTCTGGCAGAGACCCACACGCGGGGGCAGACCGGGGTCGAAATTTCGCCGCAGAAACATTTTTTTCAAGAATCTGAGTCATTCCTCCCAAAAACGGCGCGTACATGCCCAGGAGGAAACTACTATGAACTTTGCCGCTGTCTCTCGTCTTGGGATCGTTTCGTTCAGTCTGCTGACGGGTGCGGTGCTCGCCGCACCGACCACTCTGCCGGATTTCGGCCATCTCCCGCTGGGCTTCGAGAGAAACGTCGGACAGACGGCGGACCGCGTGCAATGGCTCGCCCGCACGCCCGAGTCCACGCTGTACCTCGCGGGCAGTGACGCCACCGTGCAGATCAATCACATCGACAAGCTGGAACGCGACGGCGTGGACATCTCGCGCGCGCGCAGCTCCGCGCTGACGATGCACCTGATCGACGCGCAGACGGTCCGAGCGAGCGAGGGCGAGGACTTGCAGCCCGGGACCGTGAACTACTTCAGGCGCAACGACAGCGCGCACTGGCAGAAAGGCGTGCCGATGTACGGCCAAGTCCGGCTCGACGAGGTCTACCCCGGCGTGAGCCTGCTCTACCACGGCGAGCGCGGCCAGCTCGAGTACGACTTCGTCGTGGCCCCTCAGGCCGACCCGACGCGCATCGCCCTCGGGTTCACCGGCGCCACTCCGACAATCGCGACCAATGGCGATCTCTTGTTGCCGATACCCGGCGACTCGACGGTGCGCTTCGACAAGCCGGTCGTCTATCAGATGACCAACGGAAAGCGTACCTCGGTACGTTCCTCCTACACGCTCGCCGCCAATGGACAGGTGAGCTTCCGCCTGGGGCCTTATGACCATGGCCGGGAACTGATCATCGACCCGAAGCTCGTCTTCCTGGGCACGCTCGGCGCCGGCGACTACCCCTACGCCACGAATCTCGGCCAGATGACGGTCGACTCGACCGGGGCCATGTACTTCATCGGGACGACCAATGACCCGACCTACCCGGTCAGCGCGAATGCCTACCAGAAGGTGTGCGGCCCGGCGACCGGTTCCAATGCGAGCAACGGTGGCGTGTATTGTGGAACCTACGGCGCC